>VTLG01014860.1_pt1 | contig 23777 bp, 27 predicted proteins | sample 4694571 | NCBI WGS metagenome assembly VTLG01 (sample SAMN12604809, study PRJNA352737) | marine metagenome | biome: ENVO:00000447; feature: ENVO:00000209|ENVO:00000569|ENVO:01000036; material: ENVO:00002151; isolation source: viral sequences binned using virsorter ...
GTGGTGCAAGAGCCTGTTGTTAAGACAGTAGAAGAAGTGACAGTGATAGACACTTACGATTGGCGTGGAGCCAAAAGCTCTAGGGCCAGAGAATACACAGTTAACTATTTAGTTTAAGGATTTAACAGTGGCTGAACCTGTTAGTGCATTAAGAGACTTAGACGAACTTTCTGGTTACACAGAGCAGAATCCATTGTCTGTTGGAGATGACCAGCAGAAAGCAATACAAGAGTTAGAGCGTAGAGGTATTAAGGTTCCTGAACAACCAGAGTTTGGTTATGACTATGGTGGAGATAGAGGCTTAACAGATATTTTTATGCCTTTTCGTAGAGAAGTTATAAGTCCAGAGCGAACTATCCCTACAGGAAATATTTCTTTTGGTCCCAGAGGAAATATGCGTCAAGAAGTTAAAACGATACCAGCTCAATATGGAGAGCCAGAGTTTGGTATGGAGTATATGCCTTTAGTAAGAGGAACTAAGTCAGCTCTTAACGCTGTAGGCGATCTTTTGTTTGGTGATGCAAAAGAACAAGCATCCGTAGCAAGGTCAGGTTTAGATATGGCAGAAGGCCTAGCTCAATACACAACAGAGCAAGTAAAAGCTGCTGCTTCTGGTGGACAATACTACGATCCTGAACAACAAAGAATAGTTAGCTTTGATCCTACTGCGGTTATGATTGGAGGCAACCCAACAGCAGGACAAGCCGTTTTAGCCTCTGGGGTCAGACTACCTTCTGGCGGTAAGAAAAGAGCTTATGAGCAATACGGTGGAAATTTAGATGACGCTAGAGAAAAGCTAGGCATTACGCAAGAAGGGACAAATGCTTGGCGCTCTACAAGAAAAGGATTTAAAAGCGAAATCCCACAGGAAATAAGAGAGGCGGCTCAAAAAGTTTACGATGGCGATATGGACATACAAGAGTACAACAACATTGTACAAAGAGTATTGCCTCCAGAACCCATAGGCCAAGTATTAGAAGTTCCAAGCTATGAAGAGATAGCGATGGCTCTTGGCAAGGGAGAAAAAACAGGTGGAATAATTGGCGTTAACGTAACGCTTCCTGATGGAACTCCTGCATCGTCAAGGTTAGATATACCAGCTTATGAGAATCAAGGCACTTGGGTAGCAACTGTGCATGACGCTGGTACTAGTGGCACTGTTTTAGGTTATGGGCCTACTGCTGTTCTTAACAATGTTTCTTTTAATTCTAAGCCTAACGTAGCTCTAGATATTGCTAGGGGCGCAAAAGATAAATCCACAATAGGAAGAATGGAAGGCGCTTGGGAAAATCGTGATCCTAAAGTTGTTGAGCAGCAAGTTAGAGACATATTAAACGGAACAGCTCCTGATGCTGACCAATGGGTAGAAGTTGGGATGAACCCAGCAAGAGGAAGCGGTTTTTACGATAAGAGAAACGGTCAACGTCTTGGAGAGACAGAGCAAGTTCTACAAGTAGGGCCACTTGTTCTAGCCAAAAGACCTACAAGAATTGAATTAGATGATCCTAGAAACTTAGTAACGACTAGAAAAGAACCAAGACTAAACGATCAAGGCGATCCAATTTTTTTTAGCGGTGACAATAGAGTAGCTGGCTCTGGTGCTATTAGTGCGTTGAGGGATATAACAGGAGATACACCAGAGGTTACTAGAGATACAACATTGTTAGAAAGAGTCTTAGATGTTGATTCAGTAAACAACATGAATCCTGTATGGGGTGAACCTGAGCTTAGAAGCGTTCCCATTGCAAGAGCTTCTGACTTAGAAGACAGAGCCTACATGACAGGCATAACAGATACTACCGACAGCAGCCTTAGAAACTTAATATCGTTAGATGGAGTTCCTATAGATGAAAAAATGCGAGGTGGAACTTTCTTTGGGTTTCAGCCTGAGCAAATGGAACTTGGACAAGCATTTGCCTCTGCTGACGGAGCTATTCAAAGTCAAATAAACAGAGCTAGAAAGGCGCAACAACTTAGCGGAAGAGAAGGTGTTATTTTTGCTCCACATGGAATGACTCCTTCTAGCCCAGACTTTGCAACCATGCCAACAAACATAGCGGTAAAATATTCTAGAGCTATGATGGAACCGAAAGATAAAAAATTATTAGATGAAAGAATAAGAAATGGAGTATTAACAAAGAAAGGCGATAAATATGCTTCTGGCAAAGAGCCAATACCAGATTGGATGGGGATTGATAATGTAACAGACGAGTATTTAGCATCTATAGGCGGTAAAAGAAAAAATGTAACTAGAGCTTTAGACGAATTTAGAGAAGCTGGTGCATTAAATCTTTCTCAATCAAGAGCTTTGGTGACAGACCCTTCTCAATTTAACAAAGATTGGGGAATGGTTAACTCAATGTATTTACTTGATCCAAAGTCAGGACAAACAAAACCAAGAAGTACCCATCCATCTTATCCTGCTGCGTTAACAGGAGTTCCAATAGGAGCAACAACTGAAGGGTTTAGCATATTAGATTGGAACCCGACATATAAAAATAATTTAAACTTTATAGATGAGATGATGAGAAAAGGGCGAGAGGCTGGTCAAGAATATATAGATATTAAAAAACTAGATGATGGAACAGTTGGTTTTCAAAGGGACAAAATACAACCAAAAATAAAAAACATTAAAATGTTCGATATTCCTAATAGGGAAAGACCTGTTATTGGAGGAAGAGCAAGAACTGCTGGCTCTGGTTTAGCTGGTTCATTAAAGTCTGGAGGACAAGGACTCATTACAAGAGAGATGATTGATGATCTAATTGCTAGAGGATTAATTTTATCAGATTAGTTAAATAATTATGAAAAACCACAATATGTGGTATAGTTAAAGTACAGCGAACTCCACGCTTTTTTGGAGGTGCGGAACGTCACCGTTTATTTGACGGCATTTACGGAAGGTTAAGATGCTACCAGAAGATGATCTTGATGAGGCTACAGACATTACGTTTGAGCTTGAAGAGACTGAACCTGAAGGTCAGGAAACTGACTCCGAATCATCCACGGATACTGAGGAAGCTCAGGAAAAATCTACTAAACCTGTTTTTGACGAGGCTCAACAAGAAGCTTTTGATAAAGCTATAGGCAAGAAAGTCTTCCAAATTTCTGAAAAGGATAGGGAGATTCAAGGCCTAAATGCCAGAATCAAAGCTCTTGAAGAAAGCGCCCCTAAAGAACAGAGGCCTGTTATACCGCCAACGCCTGACCCTTATCAGTTAAGCGATCAGGAGTTCAGGAGAAAGGCTGGCGAACGTGACGAGGCAATAGCAAGACAAGCTGCTTATGATTCTCAGCAAGAGTCGTTACAACAACAACAAATGCTGGCTCAGAAGCAGGAGCAAGAACAGTATGTAGCTAAACAGAACGAGAAGATTAACTCTTATTCTAAAAAAGCTGCTGCTTTGGGTATAACGCCAGAGGAATTGCAAGTTGCGGGTAACACTGTAGCTGGCTTTGGTGTATCGCAAGACCTTGTTGATTACATATTAGATGATGAGATGGGTCCAGCGATTACCATGTACCTCAGTAAGAATGCTGTTGAACTTGACAACATTCGCAATATGTCTCCAATGCAGGCTGCTGTTAGGATAGAAAATCAGATTCGGGCTGAAGCTGCAAAACTTAAACCTAAAGTAAGTGCGGCTCCTCCTCCGGTTGATACGCCACAGGGTGCTGGTTCAGCGCCTAAAGCTAGAGGCCCAGTAGGAGCAACCTTTGAATGAATGAGGTGGCCCAATGGCTAATAACTTATCGAGTAACATTACTCGGAAAGTGGCAAGAGTATTTTTAGATGCTTTTGAAGCTTCTCGCGTAGTTACTAAAACCGTTGACACTCAGCTCTTGAGTGGCAAATTTAATCCTTCCACTGGTAGTAATGTAGACTTCAAACGTCCACACGACTACAACTCAATCCGTACAGCAGGCGGTGACATATCTGGCGCAGCTAAGTCTGACATCATTGCAGGCAAGGCAACTGGTACGGTTCAGAACTACTTCACTGTTTCCACTTCTTGGAGCAACATTGAAGAAGCTCTAGAACTTGACCAGCTAGACCAGATATTGGCTCCTGCTGCTAGGCGTATTGTTACTGATCTGGAAACAGACCTCAGTGGATACATGATGAAAAACTCTTCACTCCGTTATGGTAGTCATGGTGTCTTTGCTGACGCTTGGACTGACGTAGCTGGTGCTGGAGCGTTATTGGATAGCATAGGCGTACCAGCATCTGCTGATAAGTTTTATGTTATGAATCCTTTCACAGCTACTAAACTAGCAAGCGTTCAAAATGGCCTGAATGCTTCAGATAGTTTGGTGCGTACAGCTTGGGAGAACTCTCAAATCTCTGCCAACTTTGGTGGACTTAGAGCGTTAACTTCTCAGAGCTTAAACACTTTTACCTCTGGCACAGGCGCTGACAGAGCTGGTACTTTGAGTGCTGCTCCTGATGCAACTTATGTCACAGCAAAAGACACTATGACTCAAACCCTAGCGGTAACAGCTCTACAAGCCAATATGGTTGTTAAGGCTGGAGACATGGTTAAGATTGCTGACGTCAATCGTTTAAATCTTGATAGCAAGACTGCGATGATTAATGAAAGTGGCGCTGCTGTAGAGTGGACAGGTGTTGTTACTGCTGACGTTACTCTTGATGGTTCTGGTGCTGGTAACCTAGTTGTTGCTGGTCCTGCTATTTATGAGGCTAACGGACAGTACAATACTGTTGATGCTGCTCCTGCTAACGGAGCTGCTGTTACTGTACTTAGTGCATCTGCAACTATGTATCAGCCAAACTTGTTCTACATGAAGCAAGCTTTCGGCATAGGTACTGTGAAGTTGCCTAAGCTTTACTCAACCGACACTATTGCTACTACTTCTGATGGTATGTCTATCAGAGTTAGTAAGTATGCTGACGGTGATGCCAATACCCAGAAGATTCGTTTTGACTTGTTGCCAGCTTATGCAACATTCAATCCGTTTATGGCGGGTCATGGTTTCGGAGTATAAGAACCTCTCCAAAGACGATGGGAGCTTCGGCTCCCTGAATCTTTTATAAAAGGAACTAAAATGGCGGGACTTTACGAAAACATTCACAAAAAGAGAAAAAGGATACAAAGACAAAAAGCTGCTGGCAAAACTCCAGAGAGGATGAGAAAGCCAAACTCTAAAGGAGCGCCTACAGCAAAAGCTTTTAAGAGAAGTGCATTAACTGCTAAAGGAGCGACATACGAATAATGGCTACAGTCGCGCAAGTTGCAAAAGCATCGTTACAACGAATTTTAGTTCAGGCTAGTGAAGCTCCATTAGAAGCAGACGAGTACGCTGACTTCATTTTTGCTATGAACAATTACATGAGTGAGCTTGATGCTCAGGGTGTTAAGTTAGGATATACCACTGTTTCCGGTATAGGTGATGAAGTCACTATTCCCACAGGCGCTCTGAGAGGCGTTATTGCTAACTTAGCTATAGAAGTAGCCCCAGATTATAACGGTATAGTGTCACAAGGCCTTATAAAAGCTGCAAAAGAAGGCATGAATACAATGCGCCTTATAGGACAAACTATAACAAAAAGCGAAATGCCTTCTACATTACCATTAGGCTCAGGTAACGAGGGTGACCTGTCAGGCATCTCTGGACATTTCTATCCAGACTCAGAAGCAGATATTTTGGCAGAAACAACTGGCGCAATAGCTTTGGAGCAAAATACAAATGGATAGATCGCAAGGTAGAAAAAAATCAGACTTTGTTGCAAAGACATCTGTAGATGCTGGCGCATACATAGATTATGTTGTTAACGGCACAAACTATAAAATTTTATATACAAACTTTCTTAACGGTCTTGGTGTTACTGGAACGATAGTTACAGAAGGTGATCCATCTGGAACTGCTGTTTTAAATGTAGACGGAACCGTTAACAAAATAAGAAACTTAGAAAACGGGTCGGGTGTCATAACTAGCATATCCGCAAATGGTGGTGTAAAGATACAACAAAACTTTACAGCAGATACCACTGGTGAACCTATACTGCGTAATGTAACAGATGACACGCCAGACATAGTTTCTTTGGTTGCTGGCGATGGAATAACCATAGCTAGGACCAATAACTATCTTACAATTTCAGAAACCGCTAATACAGTTCTTGATGGATTGTTAAGTATTCAAGGTAACAGTACAGCTACAACAATAGCGGGAGCTGGTGATGCGGTGTTAGTAGCTGGCACATGGGTAGTTGAAAAAAGCGGAATAGGTGCTGGCACTACAGGCGGCAGGATAACTTACACTGGCTCGTCATCGCAACAAGTAAAAATAGATGCAAGCATTTCTGTAAAAGCGGCTTCAGCTTCTGGTCAGAATGCGTCTTTGTATGTTGCTAAAAACGGAACAATAGTAACGGCTTCTAGAGTAAACACTGAGGTAGATGCGACTGTTGAAAAGAATATTAATGTTGCTTGGATAGAGACTGCGGGTCAGAACGATTACTTTGAGCTATTTGTAGCCAATGAGTCAGGAACTGATGATTTGGTAGTAACTAATGGTTCTTTCAGGACTTCTTAATGCCAAAAACTATATTGCCTATAGCAAACGGATACTATGAAAGTGACTCTCTGCCTATTTCAGCGCAAGAGTGCATTAACTTTTATCCAAATATAGTTCAGGCTCCAGCGTTAAATCAGGAAACATTGTTTGGAACTGATGGTATAGAGCAAGTTGCGTATGCAAGCAGCCTAGAGATAAACAGAGGCGCACATGAAATGAACGGTGTGCCTTACTTTGTAATAGGCAACACTCTTTACAGTATGGACTCTAGCAATGTGTTGACTACTAGAGGAACGATTGCTGGTAGTGGATTGGTGTCTATGGCAGACAATGGAACTCAGATGTTAGTTTTGGTTCCTAACGGTAATGGCTACATTTATGACCATACCTCTACGACACTGACACAAATTACTGACGTAGACTTTACTGCTAACGGTAATCCTCAACAGGTAGTCTACATAGATGGATATTTTTGTTTAACGACAGACAGTAAGAAGTTTATTGTAAGCTCCATAAACGATGGACTTAGCTATAACGCTTTAGACTTTGGTACATCAGAGTCTGACCCTGATGAGATTGTTGCTCCGGTAGTGTTTAAGAACCAGTTGTTTATTGGCGGTTCCCAAACAATAGAAGCGTTTTCAAATATTGGTGGCGCAGACTTTCCGTTTCAAAGGACAGGATTGTTTTTAAGTAAGGGTATAGTCAGTCCTTTTAGTATTCAGTCATTGCAAGATACGTTTATATTTATCGGGTCCGGTTATAGAGAATCTCCTGCTATATGGGCGTTAAGCGGTAATGACGTTGTAAAAATATCTACAACGGCAATAGATAAAGAGCTAGGAAGTCTCACAACGGACCAGATTAATGCTATTTACTCTTGGTCCTATGCTCAGAAGGGAGCTTACTTTGTTGGTTTTGCTTTGCCTTCCACTACGTTTGTTTATGACCTTATAAGTAAAAGATGGCATGAAAGAAGGTCTGTTATAGATGGCACTTTAGGAGCTTACAGGGTTAAGTCGTTAGTTAGAGCTTATAACAATGTCTATTGTGGCGATATAACTGATGGTAGAATAGGCAGGCTAGATGCAGATATTTTTGAGGAGTACGATACTCCTATACAAAGAACAATAGTCACACAACCTTTTCAAAACAATATGGAATCCTTTGTATTGCCTTCTATAGAGATGACAGTAGAAAGTGGTGTTGGAAATCCTAATAGCGTTGATCCATTGCTTGGAATGTCAAGAAGTAAGAACGGCAAAATCTGGACAAGTGCTAGATACCGAAAGATGGGTAAGGTTGGTGAGTACGACAAAAGACTTATATGGAGAAGGAACGGCAGAGCTTCAAGGTTTGAGCTTTTTAAATTTACTATGAGCGATCCTGTAAAGCCTGTACTTATTCAACTAACGGCTGAGATAGAGGCGGCAGCATGACTTACAAGTTAAATGTAGCGCAGCCAATAGTTGAGAGAGATGGAACAATGGCTAATGCTTTCAGGCAGTATACTCAGGATGCTGCTTTGAGTATTCCCATTACAGGAACAGGTACACCAGAAGGTAATGTAGAGGCTAGGCAGTTTAGTTTGTACTTAGACACTTCTGGAGGTGCTGGCAGCATTCAATACAGAAAGATGCTGGCAGAAATTGGTGGTGATCGCAAAAGAGGCTGGATAGCCGTTTAGGAGAATATTATGTCAAATGGAGCATCAGGAGCGGGTGGTGTAGCAGGCGCAGTACTTTCATTCGGTGGAAGCGTTTTGGATTACAAGTCAAACAAAGAAGCTGCCAAACAGCGCGAAAAGCAAATAGAGCAATTAAGAAAAGACATATTAGATCGTGGCAGAAGGGCCACAGATGCTCTTCAGCCTTCTTATAATGCTGCTCAAGATGTGAGACAACAAGGCCTTGACGCAAACCTAGCCTTAACAGGAAACACCTTTGAGCCTAGAGTGGACCTTTTGCAAGATTCTGGATACATGGCTCAACAGGCTGTACTTGCAGGATTAATGGGTCAAAGAGCTGCAACATTGGGTGATCCTATTAACTACGGAGCATTGCAGCCGCAAAGTGTTCCTGTAGATATGTCTGCCTTAACAGGTATTACGAATCCAACAGGAATAAACTTTACGCCAATGGCAACTCCAGATTATGGAGATACTGCTCAAGAAACTTTTACTGCCGGAGATGTTTCTCAATACTTAGCAAATTATCCTGACCTTACTAAATACTATGAAGAAAACAAAGAAACATTAATTGACGGTAGCGGAAACGATATTTTTAATAGTCTTGAGGGTTATGCTAAATGGCATTACGATAATTTTGGTAAAGCAGAAGGCAGAATATACGACAGGCCTTTGCCTAATATGGTTGCTGCACAAGGCGCACAGACAACAAACATAGATACATCAATGGATGGCTTTACCGGAGATCAGGTAAGAGGCGCTATGATGGGAGTGGTGACTTAGATGGCATTAAGCAACTTAAAAGGCATACCTAAAAAACCTCCATACGCTGATGCTGATGTTGAGAGAGTAAAAGGTTTACTCAACTCTGGCGCTGTAGATGTCGGAGAAGTGGCTCAATATTTTAAGGTTCCTAAAACTGTAGTTGTTGGAAACTTGTTAGGAATCCCAGCAAATGCGTACACTAGCGGGAAGGCAACGCCACAACAAGCAAAGGCAGTAGAAAGACTGATTAAGAAAGGTGTAGCAAATACCTCAGAGGTAGCTCAATACTTTTCTGCGCCTCCTGCGGTTGTGGAACAAAGCTTAAAAGAAGATTTTTTATACAATGAGGCTCAGGTTAAGGAGGCTCAACAAGGTCTTCCTGTTTCTGCGCCAACTCAAAAGCAAATAGAAAGCATTCCAGTAGATGGAGATTACACAGAGGCAGAAACTCAGCTAGTGCAGGATGCTTTAGAGGCTGGAACTTATACTGCTGCACAAATAGCTAACAACTTTCAAGTGCAGGAACAACAGGTTGCTGATGAGTTAAAAAGAAGACAAGAAGTACAACAACAAGGATTTACTGACATAGCTAACCCATATCCTCAAGGGATACCAGCAGCTATGGCGGCTTTTAACAATCAAGCAACAAATGCAGCAGCAGGCGCTGCTGGTGGAGCTGCTGGTGGAGGATTAGCAGGAACTCCAGACCCTTTATCTGGAACCACAATTATGGTGGATCAAGTAACAGGAGGAGCCGCAGGAGGTGGTGCTGCTGGAGCGTCTGGAATACAAAATACTACTGATCCCAATGCAGTAACAGCAAAAGATAAATTACCTTTAACTGCGGTAGCAAATTACGCGACAGGTAGTGACATACCTATAGGGCTAAAGGGTTCAGAACAAGCTTTAAAAGGCACTACAGCAGGGTCAATAGACGTTCTTGATGCTGTTAACAGAGCTGGAAGGCAAGACATAAACCCATATGCTATTGCTGGACAAGATGCGTTAAGGACACAAAGAGCTTTGGCTGGACTAGATGGTCAGGCGGCTTTTGATGCAGCCTATCAAGAAAGTCCTCAGATGAAGTTTTTAAGAGAGCAAGGAGAAAGAGCTGCCTTGAGAAATGCGGCTGCAACTGGTGGATTAGGTGGCGGCAACGTATTAAAAGAGCTAACAAGATATAACACTGGTTTAGCTTCTCAGGACTTACAAAACCAAATAGCTAACATAAATCAGTTATCTGGCAGAGGATTTAACGCAGCAACTCAAATGGCTGGTTTAAATTTGAACACAGGACTTCCTGCGGCTAACGCTATTAATACGCTAGGGGTTAACCTTGCGACAGGTAGAACTGATGCCGCTACTAAACTTGCTGACCAATATGGCGATGCTTCTAATAAGCTTGCTAACATTCTTGGAAGTCAGGGATTGAATATAAGTAATTTGGTTGGAAACACAGCTTCAAGCATCAATAACGCAAGAAACAATGCAGCAATAAACGAAGCTAGGGCGCAAGAAAATTTTGGAGTTAATCAATCAAACATTCAATCAGGTATTGGTAATCAGTTGGCTGGACTTCCTATGGCTCCAATAGCTGTTCCAAACTATCAGCAAGGAATTGAAAATGCTTTCAACTCTGCTGCTTTAGGAGCAGAAGTATTTGGAAGAAATGATGGTGGAGCGAAAGTGGATACCTCTAAGGGAATCCCTAACCCTAACTATCAAAATCCTAATGCCACTTGGGGTAATTACACTATGGGTAATACAAATTACCAACTAAATCCGGTTCGTAGGTAAAAAAAATGATTGAAAATACTTTTTATCAAGAAGGTCCGGTTGTAGAAGATAATCCGTTAACTGGAAACCCTATTAGCTTTCCGTCTTTAGATGCGCCTTTGGGCGGCACTACAAGATCAAGAGGACAAAAGCTTATGGGAGTTGGGGGCGGTGCTGACCTTCCTACAAAGTTAAGAGCTTTGGGAGCAATGGTTGGTAACAAGGTTCCTGAGTTTAGACAGCAGCAAATGCAAGAAAGAGAAGCAGAAAGTATGCTTGGTGTGCAAGAGCTTCAAAAAAGAGAGATGCTGGATAAGTCTTTAGCTAAGGATTACTTTACCGCCTATGCTATGGCTGAGAATGGAGACTATCAAGGGTTTATGGACTTGATGGAAGACAGGCTTAGAAACGAAAGAAAGCTTGGCTTAGATACAAGTTCAACATTAGAAATCATGCAAGATGCTCAAGGACCAGATGGTATGGCTACGGTTATGCCATATCTAAAATCTACCCTAGAATCTGCATTTGCTGCTGGCTACTTAACGCCTGCTGAAATGAGCAAGCCTTTAGATAGATTCAGAATGATAACAAGAGAAGATAGAGAAAGAGCAAGACAAGCTGGCATTGCTCTTCCAGATATGCCTTTGCAAGTAAATATAGACACAGGAAGAATAGAAAATATAGATGGGTATACTTCTCCTAGCACTGGCAGCTCAACAAGAGAGATGGAAGCAGATCAAAATGGAATTTTGCGTTATGTAGATACTGGAGAACCTGTTTTTCCAAATGTTGAAACTGAACCAGAAACTCCAGAAGTTCCTAGTATAAAACAAAACCAATCTAAAGCATCCGTTTTTGGGCATAGAGCACAAGATGCTTCTTCAATATTAGATAACTTAGAAAGTTCTATTATAGACAGAAATATTTTTGCTACATTTGCCCAACAGTCTATGCCAAATAATTTAAAAAGTTCTGAACAACAACAATTCGATCAAGCAACAAGAAATTTTATTAATGCCACTTTAAGGCTTGAGTCTGGAGCTGCAATACAACAATCAGAATTTGACTCTGCAACATTACAATATATTCCACAATTTGGAGATAAGCCAGAAGTGCTAGAACAAAAGAGGGCAAATAGGGAACGCTTTGTAGAAGGCATGAAGGTAGAAGCTGGCCCTGCTTGGGATATGGCAGAAGATATGGCAGACAATGAAAATATTATAGAATATGACGAAAACGGTAATAGGATAAGCTAATGCCTGACGTAAAAATGCCTGATGGTAAAATATTACGGTTTCCAGAAGAAACTTCTTTGGAAGTTATAGACAAAGCCGCAAAGGATTATATTAGCGGCATTTCTTCTCCTGAGCCTGATCCGGTTCCTCAGCCTGAGCCTACGCCTGAGCCTGAGCCATCAAGACCAAACTTTTTTGAAAGAGTTGGTGACGATATGAGCAGGCGTGGCGAAATGGCAATGGATATAAGAGATGCTGGTATGTCAGGAAAACAAACAGCAGGAGAAACGGTTCTTCAATTAATTGGGAAAGTAGGGGCAGGGTCTGTTCTTGATATTATTGGAGAAGGAGTTGTAAGTGCGGGTTATGGTGTCCAAAATGTGACACCGGACCCTGTTGAAGATTGGATAAAAACATATATGTTTGATCCTTTTGTGCAACAGCCTTTAGTTAAAGAAGGTTTGTCTGCTATGCAATCTGGTACAGAATCTTATCAAAATTGGGCAGAAAATAACCCAAGACTAGCAAGAAACTTTGACGCTTTAGCAAATACTGCTTTAGTGGCATCTCCGGTTAAAACAAACCCTACGACTAAATCGCAAAGCGTTCTAGGCGCAACCTCAAAAGCTATTGATGAAAGTGCAGAACAAACAATAAAAACAAGAAGACAATCGTTTTTAGAAGATTTAGTTAGGCCAGCACAAACAAAAGGAGTAAGAGAAGAACAAGTAAAGAGAACAACAGAGTCTGGTATTTTAAATACAAAAAACATAGCACCGTCAACATCAGAAGCTCAAGCTATTAGTGCAATAGAAAATATTCCTTCTGTAAAACCATCTAACACTTTGCAAAAAAATTATAACAATATTTCGTCAGAGCTAACCAAAGAGGCGCAAAATTTATCAAATACTTTAAAAAATTCAAAAGTAATGATTCCAAAGAGCGAAGTTGATGATGTTTTTAATTCTGCTTTAAAAACTCTTGAAGAATCGCCAGTTATGGTAGGAGATGCAGCAAAAACAGGAGCAAGATATATAAATCAAGCTAAAACTATTGTTAATAATCATCCTCCAACAAGTCTTGGTCTATTAAACGCAAGAAAAGAATTTGACCAATATGTTTCTCGTCAAAAACCAAAAATATTAGACCCAGCAACAGAGAATGCTGCTTCTATTGCTGTGAAAGAAGTTAGGCAATCACTTAACAATTTAATAGCTTCTAAAAACCCACAAGTAGCAGTTAGAGATTCTTTGTCAAGACAGTCTAGTATGTATACAGCTTTAGACAATATTGGCAAAAAAGCGGCAGACGAAGGAGCTAATGCTATAGCAAGAATATCTCAAAGTATAGACCGTATTTTAGGACAAAGATCAAAAGTAATGAATGTTATGGGTTTGGCTGCTGGTGTTGGTACTTTTGCCGTTTATAATGCGTATGCAAGTCAAGTATCTGCTTTAGCTTATACATTGGCAGGAATGTATGCTGGAGGAAAATTTTTTATGAGTCCTCAGTTTAGAAAATCAATAGCTGCTACAATAAGACAAGCAGATAAAGCTATTAAAAAAGCTACTGATCCAGATACAATAAAATCGTTAAGAGCTGACAGGGCGCTTGTTGTAGAGATGTTAAGGCAGGCTAATAATTCGGGTGAATAACAATGGCTAGATTTGGCGAAATAAACGCACAATACTTTGATGACGCTGGTGATCCTCTAGGCTCTGGAAAGCTTTACTTCTATGATTCAGGAACCACTACATTAAAGACTACTTACTCTGATATTAACCAGACGGTAGCGAATACTAATCCGGTTATACTAACTGCGGCTGGTAGACAGCCAAACATATTCTTCACTGGTAACGCTAAGGCGATACTAACGGACTCCAGTGATGTGCAGATACTGGTGCGTGATCCTGTAGGACAGACTGCTTCAGCCTTTGGTGACGCTTGGGTAGCCACTAAGATATACGATGCAGACGCTGTGGTGTTGGGTAGTAATGGTGTCTATTATCGGTCCTTAGTCTCTGCAAACCAAAACAATGATCCTACTTCTACGACAGGATACTGGACACTTCTTTACTCAATAGAGTGGAGTGCGGGAATAACCTATGCAGCAGGCGCTAACGTCACGCAAAATCAAATACTTTATCAAAGCATACAAAACAACAACGCTAATCAGAATCCATCGTCATCTCCTGCTTACTGGACCAGAATAGGTATTGCGTGGGTATCAACAAATACTTATGCAATTAATGAAAACGTAGTAGGTAGCGATGGTGTCTTTTACACCTCATTGCAAAATTCAAACCTAAACAATGAGCCTTCTGCAAGTCCTTCTTATTGGGTAGGTACAAGCGCGGCAGCAGCAGCCAGTGCTACGGCAGCAGCTAACAGCGCCACAGCAGCTCAAACAGCTCAAACTGCGGCTGAAACCGCAAAAACAGGAGCAGAAACTGCTGAGACAGGATCGGTAGCAGCAAAAACCGCTAGTGAGACAGCAAAAACTGATGCGGAGACAGCTCAGGCTGCTGCGTTAGTAAGTCAAAACGCTGCGGCAAGCAGCGCCACAGATAGTAGTAATAGTGCCGCAGCATCTGCTAGTAGTGCGGCTTCAGCCGAAGCAGCATGGGACTCTTTTGATGATACTTATTTAGGAGCTAAATCGTCAGACCCAACTACAGACAATGATGGAAACCCTTTACAAGCTGGAGCGTTATATTTTTCAACAACTCTTAATCAATTAAGAATCTATAGCGGAACAGCGTGGGGCAACGCTGGGTCGGGAATAAACGGAACTGCTACTAGGGTAACGTATACAGCAGTTGCAAATCAGACAAATTTTAATATAACAGGTGGATACGATGTAGGGTTCGTTGATTTATTCGTAAATGGCGTTAAGATGGTTGATGGAGTAGACTTTAATGCTACGAACGGCACTTCAGCAGTTCTTACGCATGGAGCTGCGGCGGGTGATACAATCGACATCGTGGCATATGGAACATTTACTATCCTTGAATCAACTAAAAATCCAGATGGTGGTTTTGCAAATTCGGTGTACACCACCGAACAAAATATAGACGGAGGAACAGCTAGTGGCTGATCGAATACAGATTAGACGAGATACCGCAGCAAATTGGACAAGTGCAAACAGCGTTTTGGCGCAAGGCGAATTAGGACTTGAAACCGATACAGGCAAGCTAAAAGCTGGTGATGGATCGACAGCATGGTCATCACTTAGCTATTACACACTGGGAACAACTGGTGCAGCTATGTACTCCGATGCGACTGCAAACTTTACTGGTGACTTGCAGAAGAGTGGTGTCAGTGTACCAAGTTACTCAGATACAACAGCGAACTTCACTGGAGCATTACAAAAGTCAGGTGTACCTGTTGCTGCTGATGCAAACCTTAACACTTTTATTGGTGCTGTTGATTTCCCTGCGGCAGATGGCTCTGCCGATCAGATTTTAAAAACAAATGGCTCTGGCACATTGTCATTTGCCGATGCAGCGGGTGGTACTAGTTACGATAATTGGAACGGTGGAACTGCCTACGAAGTGCCTTTGCGAACATCAGCGGATATATCTAACGGTAGGACTGTATCAAGTCCTAGTTATGTCCAACTTTGGCGAGTTGGTTCATCAACAACAGCTAATCACACAGGAGGGAATACGTTTACCTTTATTACTGGTAATCACTCAAGCGCCAATACCGAGACGTCTTTTGCAGCTTGTGGATTTGCTGTTACTCCATCAACGAAAAGTATAAGTATCACAACTCCAACTGAAATTTGGTCGAACACCAGTGGTTATGGTATTAGCACTTGGGCTGGTACTGGTGCGGATGGCGGTGGGGAGATGGCTTGTTTTGGCAATATTGCGTGGCCTAATCGTACTAGTTACTCATTTGGATATGCAGTTTACCGTCAAAGTGACGTAAATGGGTCAAATGTCAACAATATTATGGGAGGTTGGACAGGCGATTCATACCATAATGATAGACCTCGAAAATCTTTACCTTACAACGCTGCTGGCGCGACTAGAGCTTTTATACACGGATACAATCAAAACAACAATAACATGGCATCTTATCGTACTTACTCTGGTGCTGGTCATGGACAGGGCAATGGTTCAGTCGGTAGTGTAACCGCTTGCCCAAACACCAATACCTCTACTTGTGAATCGGTAAATATGATTACGCATCCGTTGATTACAAATGCTAACCTGTTTCCTAACAGCGGGGGTTTTAACTTACCGACACATATAATGACTTACGGAACTGCTAATGGTTATTCAAAGATTGCGATTGATGCAGGTAATAATGTTGGTTCTGAAGTAACGACAGGTTTCGATAGAAACCAATACAGTTCACAATGCGCTTTTCTTGTGAAAGATCCTAGCAGTAGCAACCTCAAATTATTCAACTACGACTACTATGGACAAATTTGCGAGTGGGCTACTACGACTCAAACTCATGATAGAGGAACTTTGGGAAATATACCTTTTGCTTTGCACAATAACAGAGACATGATTATTCCGACAGGCAATATTAACGAATATTTGACTCTTAATAGTGCAACCAGTTATCCATACTACCCACCATTTTTAATGTTTAAATTTACGATTAATTATAGCGATGGAAAATTCAGCAATCTTAAAGTTTATGACGCTTCAAAAAATACAGACCTGATGATTTATGACGGTTCTCAATTTACGGCAGCAGCACTTTACGGTGATAGTTCTGACATCAGTAGCGCACCAACTCATATATTGATTGGTGGATTGAAAAACGGAAACCAAGCAACCGTCCAAATATTCGAATACCCAGCCGACAGCCTCTTTACAGCTCTTTAAGGAAACTAAAATGGCAAATACTTTAGATGAATTTAGATCAGAACGTGATGCAGCTTTGCAAGCCTCTGACTGTCTCTACCTTGCAGACGTTCAGAAAAAATTGGAATTAAATGAGGGAAGTATCTCAACGCTAGACATCTATAGACAGCAACTCAGAGATTGCACTGAGGGGGTTACAGACGATAACGCTTCTGATGCTGTATTACCCAAACCTGTTGATCCCTCTATAGCTGCTTTTTTGAAAATAGAAGACATTAGCTAGGAGGTCAAATGACCACTTTCACAGTTACAGTTGCGGCTGGCAAGTTTGTCATAGACGGAGTAAGTCAGGCCACTCTGAATTTGACTGAGGGGCAGACCTACACGTTCGATCAAGATGCCTCAAACGCGACTCATCCTCTACGGTTATCAACAACATCTGACGGAACGCATGGCGGTGGGACTGAATATACTACTGGCGTGACCACAGCAGGTACTGCTGGAAGTAGCGGAGCTTACACACAAATTGTCGTAGCGGCTGGAGCGCCAACGCTTTACTACTATTGCAGTAGTCATTCTGGAATGGGCGGTCAGTTGAATACGGCTACAGCAAAAAGTCTTGCTAGAGACATAGCAGACGCAGGCTCAAAAATTAACGTGCTTGATGATTTAACTGCATCTGCAAGCGAAATAAATCTATTAGATGATTTAAGCAGAGGGTCTATTCTCTACGGCAATTCATCTAGTGCAACTGCAATCCTAACTAAAGGCTCTGCCGATCAAGTTTTAAAATCTGACGGCACTGATATTGCTTGGAGTGATGCTGCTAGTGCTGGCGCGACCTATGCTCCTACAGTCGGAACAAACACATTTAGCACAAACTTTAACGCCAATATGTCTAGCCAAGGTTTGGGTGATGTGATGGCTACTGGTTGGGCGCAAATACCTGTTTTTCGAGGTAGAGACACAAACGCCACAAACAATGCGAAAGGCAATACGTTTATACTGACAAGTGCTTATACGCAAACAACCGCATCTAATTATGCTGGAAATAATAATGGTGGAGTTGCAACGCTATCCTTTAGTGTTGTGCCTAGTACAAGAACAGTAACATGGCAATCAAATTATAACAGGGCGTGGTATCACACCAATTATAATGGAAACATTCACTCAACGACTCAATACTTCACAATAGAAGGTTCGGGACAGATGGGTTCAAATGGCTATACTGTTATGGGCAGTCAATCAAGCCATCAATTCAATATCGTCAACTATGGTTTTTTAGATAATGGTGGGTTTAATTCAGAATCGTCAGCTCAAGGTAGTGGTAATGGTCTTTATTCAAACGGTGGTCACCGTGAAGTGTTACCGACAAATGATGATGCTAATGGATACATAGCCAACTTGGGTTATGACCTATCAAACAGTCGAGCAAGCTACAGAATAATGACGATTAATTCCAGTGCTCAATACCCTACTATGGGAAGTATGACTCAATGTCATAACACAACTGGTGCTACAAGCCGATCCATACGCATGATTACCCAACATGGAATTTATCCAGACTCGACAAATGATTATCCACTACAAATTTGGAGATACGACATAAATGGTTCATATGTAGCGCAAACCTTAAATCATACAGGTAATGTTAGTAACGCGATTACCACTGGCTTTGATCCAACTCGCTATCAAGGTTTTGCTTTCTTGTTGATGGATGGCAGCACTCCGGTAGTTATGATGTATGACCCTTATTTTGAGGCATCTCGCTGGACACAATTCGATCAAGCGCCTACTCATTTTCCCAATGCTGTTGAGGGTGGATGGTTGCCAAAAACTCAAATGATGAATTACGGACAAGGTGGGTTTGTCAGCACTGGAGTTGAAAATGAATTTATGTGTTTTGATTATATTTATCCACGCAATGATATTTATTCGGGTCAGAACACTTTAAAGAAATTTAAAATAAATCCAACCAACGGAAAATTTACAGACATTTACTATTGCGACATCGACAACTCTGTTGCTGGTTGGTGGCATAGAAGTAACACTCTTTATGCTCACAAACTTTTTGGACTCTATGGCGATGATGGAAATTCATCAACGCTAACACATTTACTGGTTGTGGCTTTAGATAGTACTTATCACAAATCATCGCATGGAGCACAAGTCATTGATATTCCAACCGCAAGTGATTGGAAAGCGTACCCAGCTAATTAATATGACAAATGAATATTTTTATATTGATACTAATTATAGGAGGTGTATCCGTAATATCTGATTGCGATGGCGGCTTGTGTTTCCAAGAGAAGACTACTTGTGAAAAGTTTGCTCAAAGAATAATCCTTAATTCAGTAAATACAAACATTACCGCTATGTGTAAGAGGATTGAGCCATGATAGGAGAGGCTATTTTAGCCATCAAAGCGTTAGACACCGCCTTTGTCACAGTGCAAGGATTGATTGCTAAGAAAAAAGACGTTGAGGACATGGCGAGTGAGGTTGGTAAATTTTTCACAGCCAAAAAGAAAGTTGAAGAACATATTAAGAAAGCTAGGGATGCTGGCACTGACGATTTGTTGGCGGGTTCGGCTTTAGAAGAAGCAATAACGATAGATCAGCAAGAAGAACGGATTGAGAAGATGATGGAAAAAATCCGTGACCATTATATGCGAAAAGGACAAACCCATAGGTGGACCAAAATTAAGGCTGAAGCAGCCAAGATAGAAAAGAAACGTGAAATTAAACGTAAAGCAAATGCAGCCGCTAGGGTGGCAGCCAAAAAAGAAGAGCAGATTCTAATAGAACAGTTAGCAAAGATGGTATTGGGATTGGTTGTTACAGTCATTGTAATAGCTGGAATGGTATTTTTAATCTTTGGCTCTGGAGCTGAATAATGAAGCTAGACCCTGTATTGCTAAAAATGGCTTGCTCTTGGAGCATGAAGGCTTACAGAAAGTTTGTAGAAGATACTACAAAGATAGAGTCTAAATGGACTTCAACTACTGTTTATATTGCAAAACGCAAGACTATAGACGTAATAGCATTCAGAGGCACTGAGCAGAAGCTAGATTGGCTTACAGACGCGCTGGTAGTACCTGTACCCTATGCAGGAAGGCTTTGTCATGGCGGCTTTGCTATGGCTCACAAGTCGATATGGAAAAGATTACAGAGATACATAGACCTAGATAAACGCACATTGATCTGTGGACACAGCTTAGGAGGTGCGTTAGCAGAGCTTACAGCAGCCAAGCTTTGGAAAAAACATTCTAACCTTAACCTTATAACCTTTGGTAAGCCTAATACTTTCTTCAAAGGCTTTAAGCAACCTATGACTACCCTTGATAATCAAATATCGTGCGTACAAGGATCGGATTTGATAGCTAGGATACCGCGCCTTTGCTACGGTCCAAGCAAATCGCAAACAATGCTATACTTTGGTAACAATGGTGTGGACTTTGTAAACCCTGACAAACTTACTAGAGATGAAGATAGGCGTATAGCAGATGCTATCTCAGATCACTTTATGGAAGGGTACAAAAAAAGGTTAACAGGTTTCTTAGACGATCAAGAAAAAAAACCAAACAAGAAACTAGGTGAAGAATTGTTGGAAACTAAGAAGAGGAAACGAAATGCTTAGAATTGCTGCGTTGTGTTTACTAATGGCTGGCTGCACAGTCTCTGAAGAGATGATAGCAAATAAAGAGCTGTATTGTTCTGGAGTGTACAAAGGTATTAGAGCTGTTGGCAGGGTAGCTACTGAAGTTACGACAGGTGTAGCGATTCCAGATGTGTGTACAACCATTGATGAAATCGTGGAGGAAGACTCTGCGGGAAAGTAATTAACAACATAGAGGCACTTATAAAAGTGTATTTGCTGACAAGATGAAACTAGGCGGGTTATTAAAATCGTTAGCCCCAACCATAGCCTCTGCTGCTGGCGGCCCAATGGCTGGCATGGCGGTCAAGATGGCAGCATCTAAGTTAGGACTTCCTGAAAATACAACAGCTAATGAAATAGAAGATTTAATAGAACGCGAACCAGAAAAAGCAGTATTAGTAAAGCAAGCAGATCAAGACTTCAAAAATCGCATTAGAGAAATGGAGATTGATTTAGAATCTTTTAAGACTGAGGTAGAGGATAGAAAGTCAGCAAGAGAATCTTTTGGAACAGATTGGACTCCAAAAGTTTTTTCTATCTTAGCTCTGCTGCTTTATGGATCGTATGTTATGGTTGTCACCTTGTTCGAGCACTCGCAACAGTCTGAGACTGTTATCTCGCTCGTACTCGGTCAGCTAAGTGGTATACTTGGTACGGCTGCGGCTTTCTTCTACGGATCGTCAAGTAAGAAATAAAAGGCGCAGTTTTTGGATATGGTATTGATGAATAAAATGGACAGACTAATAGAGCAATTAAAAAGACATGAAGGTGTTTCCGCATACTGTTATAAAGATATAAATAACTTGGAGCACATAGGTGTAGGCAGAAACATATCCAAGACAGGTATAGGTTTGTCAATGGAAGAGATCGAGTACCTTTTGTCTAATGATATTCTTAGGTGCATTAAAGAGCTGAGTTCAGAGTATCAATGGTTTGGTTCTTTGGATGAAGTTAGACAAGAAGCGATAATAAATATCTTTTTTAATTTAGGAGCTACAAGGTTTAGAGGATTTAAGAAAGCTATTGCTGCTATGGAAGCGGCAGACTATAACCTTGCTGCAACAGAGTTTCTAGACAGCAGATGGGCTAAACAAGTTAAAGGCAGAAGCTTAGAGCTAACAGATATTATCCGTACAGGTAAGTATGTCTAATCCGTACATCTTTACTGCTACGGTATCCAAAATAGTCGATGGAGATACGATGTATGTTACTGACATCAATTTGGGTTTTGGGGTTGTTAATCGTGGTGATACTGGGCGCGGTATTTGTTTGCGTCTTAATGCAATCGACACTCCAGAATCTCGCACTCGAAACTTGGAAGAGAAAAAATACGGTCTTGCAGCAAAAGAGTTTGTCAAAGCGTTCTCTCCAGTAGGCTCTAAGGTTACCCTAAGAACGTATGAAAAAGGTAAATACGGTAGATGGCTTGCTGATATAAAGGTAGGTAGCAAGTGGCTTTGTAAAGAGCTTCTCAAAAACCATCACGCAGTTGAATATCATGGTAAGTCTAAGAAGGATATTAAGAAGGCTCACTTGGCAAATAGGAAGCTAGTCAAACTTAGTGGATAGTGTCGTTACAGAATACTATCTCTTGAATTTTCTTTTCTTGATGAACTGAGAACATTACATAAAGATTAGCTATAACGGTTAGATCAAGCTCTGATAGTTTGCTTTTTTTATTCTCAGCATCCTTAAATATTTTGTTGAACCATTTTTGTATATCAACATCCTCCACAGACTTGAACTCACAGTCTAGACTGTTAAGGGTTTCAAACACATCGTTAAAGAAAACAAGATCGTCTTTCATAGGTAATCCTCAAACTCTAGCCTTCCTGTTTCGCCATCGTTTCTTTTTTCTAGCATACGTTCATATTCGGCTTTATAGTGTTTAGCGACTTCTTTCTCGTTTTTCTTAAAAAGTTTAGCAAGGTTTATGTCTTCTCGTTTCTCTCTGAGAATATCTATCATTCCTTGACCAACTTTGTTAACTGCCCACAGCCTAAAGTCATCGGGGTTACTACCTAGTTTTTGGTGACATCCCCAGCACATAGCAAATGCATTATCCTTAGCCCATCTCAGGGCGTTAGCTCTCCTGCCAAAGTAGTGACTACATTGGAGTCCTTGAGAGCCTTCTTCATGAACGGACCCGCAAACCTCACAGGTCCATGCCGTTCTTTCCCTAATGCATCTAGAGAACCATCTGTCAGAGGCCTTTATCTTAACCTTCACCGTAGATTCATCTCTGCTCTGTTGGTGGCTTGCTTAGTTCTCCAAGATTCAAACTTCATCTCAATAACCTTGATTTTAAATCGCAATGACATAGATTTCTCTACAGCAGCCTTTAGGCCTTTGAGAAACTCAATGTACTCAGGGTCAGCATACGCTTCTCTCTCCTGTTTAGCTACAGCTAGACTAGGAGTGTTAGCCTCGGCTTTAGCCATAAGCATAGCCTTCAGAGACTTCCTGTACTCCATTAAATAGACTTTCTCAGCTTCAGCTTGAGCGAATTGAATTGTCGTTTCTTCTAGCTCTTTGAATGTTTCGTTTGGCATAAGTATCCTCAACGTAAAATTTAACCCAAGAACGAATCTTGGCTGGCACTTTCTCCAAAGCCTCAACTCGTTCTTTTCTGGTCTTTAAACTACAAATATGTGCAGCGTAAAATCTAGGTCTTCCAGATTGCAAAACCATTCTCCACAGGGCTACTGTAAGGCCTGTAAGTAACGTCTTCTCTCTGGCAATGAGCATAGATAGCGTGGTATGCACTTCTCATAGCGTGGTGTGAGTCGAATAGCAAACAGTCTTTCCCGCCTTTTTTTAAGGCCATAAACTCTTTGACGTACTTGCTAGTTTTTTTTCTTCCCTTGTTAGAGATAGGTTTTGTAATAACTTCAACTCTCAAAATGGTATGTCCTCTTCTATGCTGTCTAAGTCAATCTTGGCAGCTTTTGGTGGCGGGTTGTTAGCTGGTTTCTTTTCCTGAGCCTGCCAGCCGCTAATAAACACTCCATTAGAGCCTTCTCTCAAGGCAGCTTTTAAGCTAAAAGTCTGTCCGTCAATATCTACTTTTCCAAAGTAAGCGTTATCGTCATACTTGGAATCATTTAGGCTGAAAGCAAAAGAAAGGTCATCTGCCATAACCTGAAGCCATTTTCGACTACCATCTCTAGTGCTCTTTTCAACTCCAGAAATGTAGACATCTTTGCCGTTCACCTCCATTTTGCCTTTAAACCCTTTACAGGGATTTAGGCTGAAAGTTTTTTCAGTTTCGTAACTCATCGAGTTTCT
>VTLG01015784.1_pt1 | contig 23777 bp, 25 predicted proteins | sample 4694571 | NCBI WGS metagenome assembly VTLG01 (sample SAMN12604809, study PRJNA352737) | marine metagenome | biome: ENVO:00000447; feature: ENVO:00000209|ENVO:00000569|ENVO:01000036; material: ENVO:00002151; isolation source: viral sequences binned using virsorter ...
TTAAAATAAAAACTAAACCTAAAGATTTTCGATATGAAGGAGTTTCCACTGACACTTTATTTGGTCAGCATAGGTTTCCTACTACTGGTAAACGGATTGTTATTACTGAAGGTGAACTAGATGCTGCCAGCTGTTATGAAGCGATGTCTGGATGGCCCATGGTTTCGCTTCCTCACGGGGCGGCTTCAGCTAAAAAGGATTTACAAAAACAAATCCCATTACTACAGGGTTATAAAGAAATCGTACTCTTATTCGATTCCGATGAGGCAGGTAGTAAAGCAGCGAAGGATGCGGCTAGTGTCTTACCAGCTGGCAAGGTTAAGATCGCTAGAATCGAACCCTACAAGGATCCGTCAGAGGCGTTACAGGCTAATGACGCTGAAGCGATACGAAAGGCTATTTGGAACGCTGAAGAGTACCGACCTGATGGGATTATTGAGGGAAAAACGCTTCAATCGTTAGTCACTACACCATTACCACCATCAGATCATGACTATCCCTTCAGAGGATTACAAGATAAACTGCACGGGATTAGGTATCAGGAGCTTACAACAATTACTTCTGGATCTGGACAGGGCAAATCCACGTTCTGTCGTCAACTTGCAGTTAATCTACTCACCAAAGGTGAAAGGGTCGGGTACCTGGCACTTGAGGAATCAAATAGGAGAACCGCACTTGGATTAATGTCCACAGCTGTAGGTAAATCATTACACATAGGAGAACATGAACGAACCGACCTCGAAGAGCATTTTCGTGATACCATTGCTAATTGGAACCTTTACCTTTTTGACGGTTTTGGTTCTTTTGACCCGGACGTTATTTACAATCGGATCGAATACCTTGCCAGTGGATTGGAGTGTCGTATTATATTCTTAGACCATCTCAGTATATTATTGAGTGGTCTTGATGGAGATGAACGACGTACTATAGATATCACAATGACTAGACTTAGGTCATTAGTTGAACGCACTGGTATTTCACTATTTTTAGTATCACATTTACGGAGAAGTAATAATGATAGGACTTCGCACGAAGAGGGAGGTAAAGTGTCCCTTAGTCAGCTCAGAGGATCTGCGGGCATTGCTCAACTATCAGATCAAGTCATTGCCCTCGAACGAAACCAGCAGAGTGAAACTGAACGAGATATTGCGACTATTAGAATCATTAAAAACCGTTATAGTGGTGAAACTGGCTTCGCAGGAAAGATAAAATTTAACTTAGAAACCTCACGATTTACTGAACATGAAACTACGGAATCACCAATTTTCAACCCAACCACGGATTTTTGAGGGGGGTGGGTATGTACATCCATGGTATAAGAAAGTAAATAATCAATTAATTAAACCTAAACCACCTAGTAAAGAAGCAGTTGAAAAAGCAAAGTTCGTTGATAAAACCTACCACTGGAGTGGGGACAATCGTATTCGATCTGGAAACAAACGGTCTGCTAAATGAAGCAACCAAAATACATTGCCTCGCATTACACTGGGGAAAAGATAAAAGGACAGAAACCTTTAACGATGAGCCGTATACCAAAAATCCAAAAGATTTACCGATGGGTACGAATTACTCTATCACGACGGGTCTTGGGTGGTTGGAAACTGCTGATATTCTTATTGGGCATAATATTATCGGTTATGACATACCTGTTATTAAAAGCATCTATCCTTGGTTTTCTCCTAATGGTATTATTATCGATACCCTTATTCTATCTCGTTTATATCATCCGAATCTTCTCGATATAGATAAGAAGCACGTATGGAAACATATGCCTTTACAACTATATGGTCGTCACAGTCTAGAATCCTATGGATATAGGTTAAATGAATACAAAGGAAACTTCTCTAAAACTACAGACTGGAAAGAATGGAGTCAAGAGATGCAAGACTATTGTGTTCAAGATGTTAATGTAACTACAAAATTATGGAATCATTTCCTCCCATACCTGAATGGGTCTCGTTAGAGCATCAGGTAGCACAGATTCTTACACAACAGGAGCAACATGGATGGTATTTTGATGAAAGCTCTGCACGGGAACTTGAATCTTCTCTCAGACAAGAGTATGAAGAAACTAGTCAATTACTACGCAACAGGTACCCTTACATTGCCGGACCAGTATTTACTCCTAAGAGAAATAATAGGACCAAAGGCTTTCGAGCTGGTGCTCCGTTTACCAAACTCAAGGAATTAAACCCTACTTCAAGAGATCATATTGCATGGATACTTACCACACATTACGATTGGCAACCATCCTCACTGACGAATTCAGGGAAGGCGGTTATAGACGAGACCGTATTGAAAGATATTGGAACGGATATTGCTCTACAATTTCTGACACTACTGGATCTGACAAAAAAGCTTGGGATGATATCAGAAGGCGTGAACGCATGGCAGAAGCTTGTTACGACGTCTAATAGGATTCATCACCACTGCTCAGTAGCTACATCTACATTTAGATGTGCTCATAGATCTCCGAATCTGGCCCAAGTGCCGAGTGATGAACGATTTAGAAGACTCTTTACTGCATCGCCTAATCTATCCATGGTTGGGTGTGATCTTGCTGGTGTTGAGTTACGGATGCTTGCCCATTATCTTGCAAGATGGGATGGAGGTAGGTACACAGAAGTGTTATTGCATGGTGACATACACCAAGAAAATGCTAACAAGATTGGCGTATCTCGAAAATTGGTCAAGACAATTTCCTATGCATTTTTGTATGGAGCTGGAGACCAAAAACTAGGTATGTCATATGATAAACAACTATCCCCAGAGAAAGCAAAGAAGAAAGGAAAAGAGATCCGTAAGGCTTATATCGATGCCATACCAGGTCTTGAGAAACTCTTGGAAGGGGTACATAAAGCTAGTGAGAAAGGTTTTGTCCGTGGTATAGATAAACGTAAGATACTTGTTGATTCAAAACACAAGTCACTTAACTATCTTATCCAAGGTTCATCAGCTATACTTGCTAAAAAATGGATGCTATTAACCCATGAAAATTTACCACCAACTGCTAAACAACTTGCATTCGTTCATGATGAACTACAATTTGAATGTAAAGAAGAGGATGTAGAAGATCTCAAGTTCTTACTTGAACTATCTGCAACCCAAGCTGGTGAGTATTATAATTTAAGATGCCCTATAGCTGCAGAATCTAAATCAGGATCTACATGGGCAGATGTACACTAATGTATGAAACTATTAATTGATGCCGATTTTATCGTCTATAAAGCGTGTGCTGCAGCAGAATCTGAAGTTGATTTTGGCGACGATGTTATTCTTGTTACCAGTAACTTTGACGATGCATACCGTGCTACAGAACGAGAACTTACCAAGATCAGAAACAATTTTGGGGAATTCTCCGATATGATACTGTTCTTTTCGGACAGTAAAAACTTTAGAAAACAAATTGAAAAGTCCTATAAAGGACACAGGAACCGTAAGAAACCTTGCGGATATAAACGTGTTATTAATGCGTTAAAAGAAAAATATAAGGTTATTATTAAACCTACTCTTGAAGCTGACGATGCCATGGGCATTTATGCTACAAAATTTCCTGGGAATTGCATTGTATCTCCTGATAAAGATATGAGACAAATACCTGGTAAACTATATAACTTTGATGAAGTATTCACAGTCAGTAAAGAAGAGGGTGCTAAATGGCATCTGGTACAAGCTTTAGCTGGTGATCAAACTGATGGATATGGAGGAGTGCCAGGGATCGGCGTTAAACGAGCTACTTCTTTATTTGAAGAGCAAGGTTATAGTTGGAAAACTGTATTAAAAGCGTTTGATGCTAAGAATTTAACTGAAGAAGAAGCCTTAGTTAATGCTAGGCTTGCTCGTATATTAACTGCTGATGATTATGACTTCACAAAAAAAGAACCAATCTTATGGTCCCCCACCACCGATTACAAAGTTAACAACTGAACAAGAATTTAAAATGAGGCAGCTAGAAATAGCTTTACCTAAAGATGAAACAAAAAAAGAAGATATAATAACTATCTTTTTAGCCTTACAAAGACAGAACTTTGTATTGATTAATTCCATCACAAATTTATTAGCGAAATGGCCAAAGGACCATCCTATTACCAAAGGGGATCTTACGATGTTTGGGATTTTATTAGAGACCAAGGATTAAATTTCCATTTAGGTAATGCTATCAAGTATATCTGCAGAGCAGGTTATAAGGATAGCGAAATTGAAGACTTAGAAAAAGCTATCCACTACTTAGAAAACGAACTCCACCATGTCAAAGACATTTATTTCAGATCAAGCCAAGGAATTCCGTACCAGATACAATCTACAGAATTCACGGAATTTGAAAAAACGTTCTTATCAGAAGAATCTGATCGTCGAGGAATTTAAAGAATTCCTTGAAGCTGAAGGTATGTTATTTAGAGATAACCCAGTATTCCCTGCTGAAGCTTTAAAAGAATTAGCTGATCTAGTCTATGTTGCATATCAGTATGCAATTAATATGGGTTGGGATTTAGATGAAGCATTAAATAGAGTACATCTAAGTAATATGTCAAAATTAGATAATGATGGAAATCCAATATATAGAGATGACGGAAAGGTTCTTAAAGGACCAAATTATAAACCACCAACTTTAACAGACTTAGTTTGAAATGACCGCAGAACTTATCTCCCGCACTGGTCGGGTCCAATCATGGTTGGATAACCCAGAATCAAGACTTCCAGTGAGTTGCACTGTATTTGTCGTTGAGGACTCAATGGAGGGTCCAGAGGGCATAGAGGCAAGCTGGAGATTCGCTTCTCATGCATTAAGACATGGGGCGGGGTGTGCAATACACCTATCTAAATTACGTCCTAAAGGACACGAAAATGGAAGAGGATTAACTGCTAGTGGTCCTGTTTCATTTGCTAAAATTTATTCGACTTTAAATGAAACATTACGCAGAGGTGGGGTCTACAAGAACGGTGCAATTGTTGTTCATATGGACATTAATCACCCCGATATTCTTGACTTCGTGCAGCTTCCCCGTTCCGAAGCTCCCTGGATTAAAAGATGCGTCGATCTTGATGGAGGACTCTGGAACTCCACAGATGCCAGAGTTAAAGACGCCATCCTTCACGGAATCAAAAGTGGAGACATTTGGCTTAACAAAATAAAATATGAACATGGAAAAAGAATCTATGGTAACGTCTGTCTTGAGGTTTACTTGCCCTCACGTGGAACATGCTTGCTTCAACATGTCAATCTCTCAGCCTGTACAATCGATGACATCGCAACGGGTTTCACTGAAGGTATGCTCGAATTGTGCAGCCTCCATAGCAGGACAGGTGTTGGAGCAACTGGAGAATACTTGCCAGCTGATATCGACCGCCAAGTTGGTTTAGGTATGCTAGGCTTAGCTAATCTACTAAAAAAATATAAGGTAACTTATAAGCAATTTGGTGTAGCATTAGCTAAACGATTAAATGGTGAGATGGTTGAGACAGTAGCTGATGCTATTGCACAACAATTAGAAAAAGGTATAGAGTTAGCTGCTGAAATAGCACGTGAACATAAGATGGTAAGAGCCTTTGCAATAGCTCCCACAGCCTCTTGTTCGTACAGAAGTAAGGACTTAGATGGATTTACCTCTACACCTGAAATTGCACCTCCTATAGGCCGTTCTGTGGACAGAGACAGCGGTACATTTGGAGTAGAACATTATGATTATGGTAATGTAGAAATTGCCAGCGAAGTCGGTTGGGACGCATATAGAAGCGTTGCTGATGGCATCGTATCATTATTAAATAACACGGGACTTCTTCACGGATACAGCTTTAACTCATGGAGTGATGTTGTAACCTACGATCGTGAATTCGTAGAAGAGTGGTTACTTTCACCTCAAACCTCCCTTTACTACAGCCTTCAGGTAATGGGAAACGTACAAGATAAAACTAGTGCATATGCTGCTTTAGAAGAAGACGACGTAACTGATTACTTGCAGGACATCTTAAATAAAGAAGAATTACCCTGCGATTGTCAAGAATAATGAAAGACCCTTATGCAAAATTACTCAATAGAAAGAGAACTTGGACACCAGTCCAAACTACAGCTGGTAAACTTAAAGATGGAGCAGAAGAAGCCATCTACCGTGCTCTTGCAATACGGCATATGGAGCTACCAGTTGGTGAGTTTATTACAGAAGCACTTGAGAAAGATGTTCCCGACTCTGCACGAGTACTGTTAGAGTCAAACGTAAAAGATGAAATCAAACATGATCAAGCCTTGGGTTATATAACTAATGCCCTGGGTGTTGATTCACAGTCAGAAGATGAGGCTCTTAAGCTGAGAGATGCTTGGGAGGCTCACCCTGACCATACAATATTAAAAGCTTTAGTAGCTGAACGTGCAATCTTCTTTGTTATCTTACCTTTTTTTAGGTTCTGTGGTGATGCTGGTCTTAGGACGACCTCGGCAGATATCTCCAGAGACGAGCAAATACATGTTGCCTGTAATTCTCTCGTATGTGCTGATATGGGTTTACGCTGGAGTAATTCTCTGGACAAACTTAGGAAAGCCACAATTAATTGGATATTCCAACCTCTAGGTAGAAATACCTACGATAAATATTTGGACAAAAAATTCTGGCTGGATGCTAGTGATCGGTTAATGTATGAAGGTAAAGCACCTGAATTTTCTGAGACACAGCGAGCTAGAATGCCAGCCTTTTTTGAACATGCAGCCACAAATCTCCCTCAATACTCTTAAATTACATAACGATAGGTTAGATGAGCTAATTAACCGACTTGATAAACATTTCGGTTGGCAACCAGTTCATCCTAAAGAAAGTATTGAATCAATTATGTACAGATCTGGTCAAGCCAGTGTCATTGAATATATAAAATCTATTATGGATGAGGAAATCTAATGTGTTTATTTAGGAAAGCACCTAAACCCCCTACCCCACCACCTTTAGCACCGCCACCACCACCACCTGCACCTCCAGTAGCACCTTTACCTCAAGCAGAACCGTTAGAAACAGAGGTTAACCCTCAAGTTAGACGAGCTAAAAGTAAAAAAGCTAAGTCAGGTGATGCAAGAGGTGGTACAGGTGATTTAAGAATCCCACTTAAACCATCAGTTAATACAGGTATGACAGGACCAGCTGGAGGATTAAATAAATGAACGCACGTGAGAGATATGACATTTTAACTAAGGATCGTTCTCAGTTTCTGGACACCGCAGTTGAATGTTCTAAACTCACGTTACCTTATTTAATCTCAGACGATTTAACAACAAGACATAACCATAAAAGATTAATATCTCCTTGGCAATCAGTAGGTAGTAAAGCTGTTGTCACATTAGCAGCAAAACTAATGTTAGCTTTACTTCCTCCACAAACAAGTTTCTTCAAGCTACAAGTCAGAGATGATAAGTTAGGTGAAGAGATACCAAAGGAAATTAAAAGTGAATTAGATCTATCCTTTTCTAAAATGGAAAGGATGGTTATGGATTACATAGCAGCTTCTAGTGATAGAGTTGTTATACATCAAGCATTAAAACATCTAATTGTAGGTGGAAATGCATTGATATTTATGGGTAAAGATGGTTTAAAGAACTTCCCATTGAATCGTTACGTTGTCAATAGAGATGGAAATGGTAACGTTTTAGAAATAATTACAAAGGAACTAATAAGTCGAAAGGTGTTAGGTGTAGAGCTGCCTAATCCTAAACCAAATTCTCCAGGGGAGGATGGTATGACAAGCTCTAATGGAGAAGACGTTGAAGTGTACACTTGCGTTAAGATGGACTCCAAAAGTGGTCGTTGGGTTTGGTATCAAGAAGCAGATGATATGATGCTTCCTAATAGCCGTAGCACAGCACCAAAGAATGCTAGTCCATGGTTAGTTCTCCGCTTTAATACTGTAGATGGTGAAGATTATGGTAGAGGTAGAGTTGAGGAATTCATCGGTGATTTAAAGTCACTTGAAGGACTGTCCCAAGCACTAGTAGAAGGCTCTGCAGCAGCTGCTAAAGTAGTCTTCCTTGTATCACCCTCATCAACTACAAAACCAAAGACTCTAGCCGATGCTGGTAACGGTGCAATCATTCAAGGTAGACCTGAAGATGTTACTGTTGTACAAGTTGGTAAGACAGCTGATTTTAGTACAGCTGCACAGATGGCTCAGACATTAGAAAGAAGAATCGCTGAAGCATTCATGCAATTGAATGTACGGCAATCCGAACGTACTACAGCTGAAGAAGTTAGACTTACTCAGCTAGAATTAGAACAACAACTGGGTGGTTTATTCTCACTACTAACAGTTGAATTTCTTATACCATATTTAAATAGAACTCTTTTGATACTACAACGTAACAAAGAGATACCATCTATCCCTAAAGATTTGGTACGTCCACAGATTGTTGCTGGTGTTAATGCTCTTGGTCGTGGTCAGGATAGAGAAAGTCTTACAGCTTTCATCACTACCATTGCTCAAACATTAGGTCCAGAAGCATTGATGCAATATATTAATCCTTCAGAAGCTATCAAACGTTTAGCAGCTGCACAAGGTATTGATATATTAAACTTAGTTAAAACTGAACAGCAATTACAAGAAGAGATGCAAGAACAACAACAAGCTGCAGCTCAACAATCTTTAATTGATCAAGCAGGACAAATGTCTGGTGCTCCACTAGCTGACCCTTCTAAAAACCCACAACTTCTTCCAGAAGAAGAACCACCTACTGAATAAATATGGCAGAAACATTAACTTATGATCCTGGTACTGATGAAGTAACGAATACTGAAAGCCTATCTCAAGAAGAACAAGAGTCTCTTAAGGTAGGTGAAGGATTAGCTGAACAACAGGATCAATTGCTTGCAGGTAAATATAAAGACGCAGAAGAATTAGAGAAAGCTTATGTTGAACTTCAAAAAAAATTTGGAGAAAAAAATTCAGAAGATAGCGAGGCAACTAGCGGATCCAATGATACTGATGAATCAGAAGAAACGTCAGAAGAAACAGAAGAAACTGAGGAAGATTCTCCAGCACTTGCATTAATCAGAGAAGCTTCTGCTGAATACTATGATAATGATGGAGCACTTAAACCTGAAACTTTAGAAAAGTTTAATGAAATGAGTAGCCAGGATTTAGTTAGTGCTTATCTTCAAGCTCAAAAAGAAAACCCTCAACAACCACAACAACAAGAGGAAGTAGATGTATCAGATAATGATATAAATTCTATTAAAAATTCTGTTGGTGGTGAAGCTGAGTATGGTAAAGTAGTTCAATGGGCTGGTGAGAATTTAGATTCAAGTTCCATTGAAGCTTTTGATCAACTCGTTAGTACTGGTAATGTAGCAGCTATTAAATTAGCTATTACTGGATTAAAAACACAGTATGATAACGCTAATGGTTTTGAAGGTACAATGGTATCAGGTAAAGCACCTAAGACATCAGGTAGTAACTTTAGAAGCCAAGCTGAATTAGTACAAGCAATGAGTGATCCTAGATATGATAGAGATCCAGCTTATAGACAAGATGTAATAGATAAATTAGAAAGATCAGATAACTTGCAATTCTAATTATGGCAATGCATTATAACCCTTCCAATAGAGGGGATACTTTTCATGTTGAATACATGGTAAATACTACAGGTGATAGATGGTTTATCCCTGGTGTTAAAGGATCAGGTGTAACAGACCTGGTACAATGTGATAAGCTAGTAGGAGATACCGCTGATGGTACACCTGCAGCAAGTGAAACAGTAGCTTAAAAAGTTATGGCGACCTGACATATCATCCTCGCCATTTCCACTTGCTACTTTAAAATGACAACCATAACCGAATACGGTAAACAAAACATTTTTGCAAACGAAACACCCCCAAGACTTATGAACGATCAAGAACAACAATTTGTTATGGAACAAGCTGAAAGAACTAACGGTCAACTAGCAATGATTGGTTTCGTTGCTGCTCTTGGAGCTTATGTAACTACTGGGCAAATCATCCCAGGTATTTTTTAAACCCTTTTTATAAATGACTACAGCCACACTAACAAAACCATTTGACAACTGGCAGCGTTTCTGTGACTGGACTACAAGCACTAACAACCGTCTCTATGTGGGATGGTTTGGAGTGCTTATGATCCCTGCACTATTAACCGCTGCAACAGCATTTATCATAGCTTTCATAGCTGCACCACCAGTTGATATAGATGGTATTCGTGAGCCAGTCTCAGGATCACTACTCTATGGAAACAACATCATCTCGGGAGCCATTGTCCCGTCAAGCAATGCAATCGGTCTTCACTTCTACCCAATCTGGGAAGCTGCAACCCTCGACGAGTGGTTGTATAACGGAGGACCATATCAACTTATTGTGTTCCACTTTCTTATCGGTATCTCAGCATACCTGGGACGCCAATGGGAACTTAGTTATCGATTAGGAATGAGGCCATGGATATGCGTAGCCTATTCCGCACCTGTTGCTGCATCCTTCGCAGTCTTCCTTGTATATCCATTCGGTCAAGGGAGCTTTAGTGATGGTATGCCTCTTGGTATTTCAGGGACTTTCAATTTTATGTTTGTCTTTCAGGCAGAGCACAATATCCTTATGCATCCGTTCCATATGCTCGGTGTTGCAGGGGTATTCGGTGGAGCTTTATTCGCTGCTATGCATGGAAGTCTTGTTACATCTTCGCTTATTCGTGAGACGACTGGCTTAGAGTCTCAAAACTATGGATATAAATTCGGCCAAGAAGAAGAGACGTATAATATTGTTGCGGCTCATGGGTATTTTGGGAGACTTATCTTTCAGTATGCCTCTTTTAATAATAGTCGTAGCTTACATTTTTTCCTTGCTACTTGGCCCGTCGTTTGCATATGGCTTACCGCTATGGGAGTCTCCACTATGGCTTTTAATCTCAACGGCTTTAACTTTAACCAGTCAGTCGTCGATGCCGGAGGGAGAACAGTACCTACCTGGGCTGATGTCCTGAACCGTGCCGACTTAGGTATGGAGGTAATGCACGAACGCAATGCACACAATTTCCCGCTAGACTTAGCGGCTAAAGAAGTCACACCAATCGCTTAACATCACGTCCGTTCATCCATCATTCATGGACGCATGAAACCAAGGCATGGAACGGGGTCTTGGTAAATAGGTAATTACAATGACTGTAACACTTGTTTATCGTGGTGTTGAATACACTAAAACAACTAAATCTTAATTTAATTAAAATGAAAAAACTTGCACTTGTCCTAGCAACCACTCTTGTTTCTACACCTGCAATGGCTGGACCTTATGTAAACGTAGAAACCAATGCTAACTACACTGGCTCTGATTATGAGTCAAGATCTACAGATCTACACATTGGTTACGAAAACAATGTCGGTGATCTTGCTTACTACGTACAAGGCGGTAAGACAATTAATGCTGCTGATGGCGTTGATGCTGAGTCTAATTTCTCTGGCAAGCTTGGTGGCTCTGTCTCTGCTACAGATAAACTTGGTCTCTATGCTGAAGTTTCTTTCGCACAAGTGGAAGATGCTGATAACACATACGGTACAAAGTTAGGAGCTAAGTTTAGTTTCTAAGTGAAACACTTTAATGAATTATGGCTAGTGGTCTTTATGGCTCTAGCCTTTTTTATTATGGTAGAAACAATGCATGTTAACTACCATCGGTCAGAGACACCTCAGTGTCGGATCTCTGGCTAATTCCCTTGGCCCTTACCCGCTACGGTCCGTTGTAGTAGGTCAAGGAATTTAGTAACTGGTATGGCGGAACCATACTAGACTCGATTAATAAAATAATTATGTCCTTTGTCCTCAATACGACATCAAATACTGTTAATCATGTAACAGATGAATTCTATAAGAAATTCATTTCTAATGATTACATTATAAATAGTGCTGATGCTGGTGGTAACTTACCAACTGGAGGTACTAATGGTGCAACATATCGCCAGCCTTTAAAGTTTACTCTAGGTAAATATGAAAGAGCTATTGTTAGAATTGTAGCACTTATTGTTGCAGATGCAGATTGTGATCTAAAATGGAAAACTACAGTACCAACTGCAGCTAGTGGTTCTAGATTTTATGGTACTTTTGGTGTATCAGCTTTACCAGCTGTTGAAGGTACAGATGCAGTCACACAAGGCTTCGCTAATACAGTAGATGGTAGTGCTACTGGTTTCCCTGAAGATACAATTACAGGATCTTCAGATGGTATAATTACACTTAAGCAAGACTTTGTTTATATTAATGCAGGTACTTCTGGTGATATTGCATTTGAAATAGCACAAAATACAAACCATAGTGATAACTTAGTTTTAAAAGCAGGATCTTATCTACAATACATGAGGTTCTAATTATGCAATTATATACAAATAACTCAACAGGTACTGTAACATATAGTTCTGGTGAATTTGATAATTCAATTATCTTAGAAAACGATCTTGAAGTTTTAAACTCTACTGGTTATCAAGAAGCTTTTAAAGTAAATCTAGGTGTAAATGAACGTCTTATTTTTAGAGCATTTCTTTACTGGGATTATCATGCAAACGGTGATCTAAAATATAGATTTGTAACACCTACTGGAACTGTTTTTTATCGTCATATTTTACGTCAATCTGAAATACCTATTTCTGATAACATTACCGAAACTGTTTCTCAATGTGTAGCGACAAATGGTACAGGTGAACTTGTTCCAGGAGATCCACCTTCTACAAATGGTCAACATTATGCTTGGGTTCAATATGGTGTTTTACAAGCTCCAGCTACTTATGCTGCAGATGCTAATAAAGCTTTAGATATACAATTTAGTCAGAATACAGCTTCAGATACTCAAGCTACAGTACTTAAAGCTGGATCATATATTGAATATAAGAAGTTCTAAATAATTTTACATAGGAGGACCACCCTCCTTCTAGCGGGTGACTATGGAAGAAAGTAGATTTCCAGTCTAACTTAACAGGGGTTCGATTCCCCTCACTCGCTCTTGGCTTTTGGCCCTGTACGCAGGATACCCTTTAGCCGTCTAGACGGTGGGATAGACCACAACAAAATGATCAAAAAATTTTCAGCTGGAAGAAAGTAAACAAATACACTAATTAAAAGATAATGGCTAATGCCACACAATCGGTATTAGGTACAGTTAACAAGCTGGTATCTGATACCTCTGGTTCACAGGCTTACGGTGATAAGTATGGAACCTACCTCAAGCTGTTCTCAGGTGAGCTATTTAAAGCTTATGAGTCAGCAACAGTTGCAAGAGATACAGTACAAAGACGTACATTAAAGAACGGTAAGAGTTTACAGTTCATCTTCACGGGTCGTATGCAAGCTGCATATCATACCCCAGGAACACCTATACTTGGTTCAGGTGATCCTCCAGTAGCTGAGAAGACCGTCACATGTGATGACCTACTTATCAGTTCAGCTTTCATTTATGACCTAGACGAAACACTTGCTCATTACTCACTACGTGGAGAAATCAGTAAGAAGATCGGTCATGCTTTAGCTGAGTCTTATGATAAGAAGATCTTCAGAACGATTGCTTTAGCAGCTAGACAACCACATCCTATTACAGCATCTCCTGGCCCTGAGCCTGGTGGTTCTCAGATTAAACTTGGATCTGGTAAAGAGTATGATGCTCAAGCACTAGTTGATGCTTTCTTTGAAGCAGCTTCTATTCTTGACGAAAAGAATATGCCTAAGCAAGGTAGAACAGCTGTACTATCTCCAAGACAGTACTATGCTCTAGTTTCTCAGGTATCTACTAACATCCTTAATAGGGATTATGGTAATGGACAAGGTAATCTAAATTCTGGTGAAGGTCTTTATGAGATCGCTGGAATAACCATTAAACGTTCTAACAACCTACCATTCTTAGCTGGTACAGTTAATTCTGAAACTGGTGAGAACAATACATACAATGGTGACTTCAGTAATAGCTGTGGTTTGATTTATTATAAAGATGCTGCTGCTGTAGTTGAAGCTATTGGTCCTCAAGTTCAAGTAACTTCTGGTGATGTATCAGTTCTTTATCAAGGTGATGTTATCGTTGGTCGCCTAGCAATGGGTGCTACACATCTTAACCCTGCTGCTGCTATTGAATTGTTAAACACTGCTTAAGAGGTATAAATTATGTCTCTTAAACCAGGAACAAACTACACAGTTACAAAACATACTGCTGTAGGTGGAGTAACATCAGTAACAAAAGATCCGTTTTCTTCACGTGAAGTAGGTAGAACACATATATCAGCTCAAACTTTTGTAGTACCTACAGCTGATATATCTAGTGCTGATCATTGTATACAAGTTAATCATAATTTGTCAGATGGAGATGCAGTAGTATATCATAGCATGAATGGACTCTCTATAGCTCTTGATGCTGCTATGGATCCTGATACTGGTGACGTTTCTATACACGATGATACTATATATGATGCATCTAAGGTACATCGTTTAGAAACTGGTGATAAGGTTAGATATGAGAATGGAGGTGGTGGTGATGATATAGGTGGTCTTACTAATGGAGCTTACTATTTTGCCATTAAAGTAACTGCTAATGGTATTAAATTAGCTGATACTTATAATGATGCACTAAATGGTGATGCAAAAAATTTAACTGGTACTGGTAATAACGACCAAAATATAAAAAGGCTATTACAAGATAATCAGACTCTTTATATAAGTAGAAAAAGTGGATCAGAAACAAGTGAATTTTATTTACATGCTAATAAAAACGCTGCGTTACTTTCTGGTGGAGGTGGTACTGATAAACTCGTAATTGACAACGTCTTAAAAGGTAACAATAACCAAGTGTTCTCTACATCATTCGGTCGTTTAGCTCCTACATCAGATTAAAAACATATTCTATACAATAAATAATTATGGCAGTTTCAGTTGCTAAAGGAAATAACGGTGTCTGCACAACAGATGCTGAAAGACTTTCCGTTTCAAAAACTAGTGGAGGCTCTGCAGCTTCTGCTGTTAAATCCGTTACAGAAAACCTCAGACTTGCATATCCTGCAGTTGAGTGTAATATATAACGAACATATAAACACACAGGGAGGCTTCGGTCTCCCTTTTTTAATAATAACACTTATGGCTACCACAACAATTGACCTCGATACAGAACTATCCGCAGTGAATTCAATACTGGGAGCTATCGGTCAAAGTCCAGTAACATCATTAGGTTCACCTGAATCTGGTGAAGGAGATACAATTAATTATACCAATCCAGAAATAGCATTTATATATAATATATTAACGGAAGTAAATAAAGATGTACAAAATGAAGGCTGGCACTTTAACACAGAAAATCATGTAACTAAAAAATTAGATGCAGCTGGAGAAATAACAGTACCATCTAATGCATTACGATATGATTTTTATAGTGAAGGTATAGATAAAACTTTTGATGTTGTTAAACGTAATGGTAAACTATATGATTTAGTTGATCATAGTTACACATTTGATGAAGGTACATATTATTTAGATATTGTAACTTTATACCCATTCTCAGATTTACCAAATGTATTTCAAAGATATGTTACTTACAGAGCTGCCTCAAGAGCTGCTACTCAATTAGTATCTAATCCACAACTAGTTCAATTATTACAAACTCAAGAAGCTCAAGCTAGAGCATCTTGTTTAGAATATGAATGTAATCAAGGTGGTCATTCATTCTTTGGAGGTCCACATGAAACTAATTATAGAAACTATCAACCATATCAAGCACTTAGACGCTAATGGCAAGTATAACACAAACCGTATCTCAATATAATGGAGGTATATCTCAACAACCAGATGAAAAGAAATTACCAGGTCAAGTTATAGAAGCCAAAAATGTTTTACCTGATATTACAAAAGGTTTACTTAAAAGACCTGGTAGTAAACTTATAGGTTCTTTAAGTGATGGTACAAATAATTCTCAAACTAATGGTAGATGGTTTCATTACTATAGAGATGAAACTGAACAATACATAGGGCAAATCAGTAGAACAGGAGATGTAAATATTTGGAGATGTAGTGATGGAGCTGAAATGACAGTTGTAAATGATGCTACTACATCAGCTGCATTAGTATCATATTTAACTCATACAGATGATGAAGATCTACAAACATTAACTTTAAATGATTATACATATGTAACTAACAGAACTAAAACTACTTCAATGACAGCCGCAGTAGAAACTGCTAGACCTCCTGAAGCATTTATACAGTTAAAGAAAGTTGCATATGCTAATCAGTACTCAGTTAATTTATTTGATGATACTACATTTCAAACCATAACAACTGCTACTAGAATTAGAATTGAACTAGTTAAATCAAGTAATAATTATTGTCATACCGACGCAACTTTAAGAACTCATACAGAAAGACTTACAGATGCAACAAGATGTGGTGAGGATGCTGGTGATAACAGAGATGAATATGCACCTAATGTAGGTACTAGAATATTTAGTATTGATGATGGAATTACGTTAACTGATGAGGGTCCATCTAATCCTGGCAGTCCTTATTCCTATACAATTGATGTAAAAGCTAGTGATGGTACTTCAGTTAATAGAGGAGAAAATTTATATTTTAGAACTACTACTACTGGTCAATCAGTAGTTAAATCTGGAGCTACCCCATCATACCAAGCAAGATATACCACTACAAACGATCTTTTATATGGAGGTGAAGGTTGGCTACAAGGAGATTATTTTAATTTCTGGATGAAAGATGGTTACTATAAATGTACTATAGAAGAAATAAGTACATCTAAAGTACAAGCTAACTTAGGTTTAATTAGACCTGAACCTACATCTTTTGACACTAAAACTGTAGTAACTGCTGAAAGTATTATTGGTGCTATAAGATCAGACATAGTAGCTACAGGTGCTTTTGCAGATGCAGACGTACAACAAATAGGTAATGGTCTTTATATTACTAGAGCTGCAAGTTCATTTAATTTAAGTACTCCAGTAGGAGAATTACTTAATGTACTAACTGATTCTATAGATGATATAGCTGATCTACCTACACAATGTAAACATGGTTATGTAGTTAAAGTAGCAAATAGTGAAGCTGAAGAGGATGATTATTATTTAAAATTCTTTGGTAATAACGATAGAGATGGTAACGGTGTTTGGGAAGAATGTCCTAAACCAGGAGTTACAACAACGTTTGACTCAGCTACGATGCCTATACAAATAGTTAGACAAGCTGATGGTACATTTAAAGTAGAACAAATAACTTGGGAAAACCGTTTAGTTGGTGATACTGTTACAGTACCTGAACCTTCATTTATAGGAAAGAAAATAAACAAAATGCTATTCTTTAGGAATAGACTTGTTATACTTAGTGATGAGAATGTTATTATGTCTCAACCAGGAGAGTTTTTTAACTTCTGGTCTCAATCAGCTATTGCATTTACAGCTACAGATAATATAGATTTATCTTGTAGTTCTGAATATCCAGCTGTTATTTATGATGGGATACAAGTTAACTCTGGTTTAGTACTATTTACTAAAACACAACAGTTTATGTTAACTACAGATAGTGATGTACTAAGTCCATTAACTGCTAAAATAAACGCACTATCTACCTATAACTTTAACTCTACAACTAATCCAATTTCACTTGGTACTACTATTGCTTTCTTAGATAACGCAGGTAAGTATTCTAGATTGTGGGAAATGTCAAGGGTATTACGTGAAGGTGAACCTGACGTAATAAATCAAACAAAACTTGTTAGTGAATTATTCGATAAAGATGTAAACAAAATATCTAATTCCAGAGAAAATGGTGTTATATTTTTTAGTAAAAAAGGTACTAACACTTTATATGGATTTAAATATTTTAATGCTAGTAACCAAAGATTACAACAATCATGGTTTACCTGGGAAATTGTAGGTACTATACAACATCATGCTATTTTAGATGATGCTTTATATATTGTAGTAAGAAATAATGGTAAAGATACCTTACAAAAATACTCAATTAAAACACATACTGATAGTTTCACGGTTACTGATGATAAGAATAATGTAGATGCTACAGATGATATTACGTATAGAATACATTTAGATGGTTTATCTTCTGTAATTATACCAGCTGATGCTTATGAAGAAGGTGAAAACAAAACATATTTTACAAAACCTAATGGATATGAAAACACTACTACACAACTTTATCTTTATGATAACAACACAACTTCAGATTCTGTAGGTAAATATACTAAAGCTGATATAGTTCAAAATAGTATAATAGTATCAGGTGATTGGTCTAATAAAACAGTTATCTTAGGTTATTTATATGATATGCAAGTTAAATTACCTACTATATATGTGACTAAAGTTGAAAATGATAACATGACAGCTGATACTAATGCATCATTAATTATACATAGAATTAAATTAAACTTTGGTGCTCATGGTAGTTACTCTACTACGATTGATAGATTAGGTAAACCTTCTTATACAGAAGTATGGGAATCTCCTATTTCTGATCAATATTTATTAAGTAATGTAGCTATTGATGATGAAGTAACAAAAACTATACCAACATATGAACGTAATAAAAACTTAAGTATTACATTAAAATCATCCCATCCTTCACCTGCTACATTATATTCAATGTCATGGGAAGGGGATTATACAAGTAAATTTTATAGTCGTGTCTAAACACATCCATCCAATCACAAAAGAGGCTGCTATTGAGGTAGCCTCTAATTTACGTCTAGAAGACCGTAGAGAGGTCGAAGAAGGTCACGGGGTAGATTCTACCTTAGCATTATTAGAGGCTGTTCAGAAGCCCTCCTGTGTGTATTTCACGGTGCCTAGCGGCAAGACTGCCGGAATGGCTGGAGTAGACCAAGGAGGTCAGATCTGGATGCTATGTACACCTGCTATTTATGACTATCCAATATGGTTTGCTAGACAAGCTAAACGGTATGTTGAAAGACAACCACATAAGTTACTGTGGAACATCGTTGATAAAAGAAACGTTGCCCATCTTAAGTTACTTAAATTCCTCGGGTTCAAATTTCTAAGGGAATTAAAACATGGACCTAACCAACTAACCTTTATAGAGTTTTGCCGTGTGCTTAGGAGCTGACGCAAGAGCAGCAAATGAAGCTGCTCGAAGAGATTACGAATACAAATTACAAAAAAGAGAAGCTGATTGGATGCAAACTCTTAGTATTACTAATACTGAGAGAGTTATGCATGACCAACTTATTGATTCCACTAACTTAGGTTTATCACAAGTTTATGGTGATATACAAGAAAAGTTTGGAGATCAAATTGGTCAAGCATTACAAGAAGATGAAGTCAATTGGAAACAGTTCTTAGAACAAAGTAAGAGTGCTGACTTAGCAGCTAGTGGTAGAACAGGTCGATCTATTGACAGAATAAGTACGTTAGATCTAGCTGAGTACTTAAAGAAAGGTTCACGTAAAGCGTATGAACTAACACAATCTAGAGAAGAACTAACTAAAGCAGGAGCAAAGGCAGCTGGTATGGCACGTGCTGAACAGATGCAAAGTTTTGCTAAAAATGCAATAATTAGGAACCCAGACCTTGCACCTCCAGCACCTGTTATGCAGAATGTAGGAGCTGCAGCATTTATGGATGCTTTGAGTATTGCTAGTTCTGTTGCTGGTATTGCTACAGGTATGGGAGCTGTCAAAGATGCTAACGGCATCGGTGGTTTAGTAGGAGGATTTTTTAACGGTTAAACTATGACAATACAATACGATCCACAGAAAGTCACCGATTGGTTGACTCCTTTAGAGAAGGTCTACGCTAGGCAGTCTCGACAATTAGATACATACCACCAACAACTTAGACAAAGAGATAGGCAGGAAGAAGCTGCTACCTTGAATTTACCTGAGATGTTTGGTAAGTTAGCTGGTTTTTCACAGACTATTGGTCAGGTAGTGGAGGCTAGAGAAACTGGTCAAAAAAGGAAAACTAGTAATGAATTATCAGGATTATATACAAACCCTGAAGACCCTGAACATGTAAGAAATTATTTTGAATATTATAATTCAAAGAAAAATATTTTAAAAACTGATACTGAATATTTAGCTAGATTAAATAAAATTAAAGATGAAGGTTTAAGAAATTATTTATTAAATGCATCTGCTAAAAAACATATTTATGCAAAAGAATTTTTCTTTTCAGAAAGTTTAAAAGCTTTACCTCAAAAATGGCAAGAACATCGAGAAGGGCTTGATGACGAAAAAAGAGCAGCTTATCAAAGAGATATCAGACCTTATACTGAAAAAAATAGAAACTACAAACGTGGATGGGCTAATGATTATTTAGAAGTTTTTAAACCTTCTAATGGTGTAGTAAGTGGTATCTTAAACCAAGGTGTTAATAAATGGTTAGATACATCAACTACTACTGATAAATTAAAAGCTAATCAAATAATACACGATGAACAAGAATTACAAATAGATAGAGATATACCAACTCAAGCTGGTTTAGGTAAATTCAATGCAGGTCAATATTCATTAGATTGGATTAATGAAAAAGCGAAAATGGTGTATGGAGTTGATAATCCAGATGGAGTTGCTCTTGCTAAAGAAGATTATAAAACCCATATAGTACGTTTAAGAAGATCTAACAAATTAAGTTCCGATCAATTAGATAATATATTAGACGCAGAATTAGTGGATTATAGTGGAGGTAAATTAGGAAAAGATATATTCACTAAGGCTCAATATAATGAAATAATGGCGGCGGATCAAGAAGCCACATCAGCTGAATTTGGGCTTTATAAAGCTACCGAAAAAGTAAAACAACAAGAAACTTTATTAAATATAGAAAAAAATCCAGAAAATTGGACACAAACTAAATTAGATCAAGAAATCTTAAGATTAGAAAACTCTACATATGCAGACCCTACACTTTTAAAAGAATTAAAAGAGTATAAATTATCAGTTTATGATAAAGATTTTCAAGCTAAAGAATTTGAACATTTTAATCAAGCTGAAATAAATGGTACTTTTCTTACTAAAGAAAATATAGATAGAGCAAAAACTAATAAAAATAATTCTATTATTACTAAACAAAAAGAAATAATACAATCTCAAGCAACTAATCAATTTCCAAATTTTGAAATACGAAATAGAGCTAATGATGGTATTGTAATGCAAGACTCTAAACAAAGAACATTAGGTGACGGGGAAAAATTAGGAGCACATACATGGAAAGGTCAATTAAGTACTGAGATGACAAAGCAGGAAGATATAATTTATATGAAATATTATAATGAAAATCCGAATGATCCTAGAATAACAGCTAAAGTTGCTGCAGACATGGCAGCACTTAAACAAGAAAAAGGTTTTGGTATTCCAATAGGAGAAGATGGAGCAGGGGAATGGAGTAAAGATTCAAATGGTAATTACCCTAACTTTGTCCGTTCTAAAGTAGGTGAATTATCTATTATAGATAACGAAAGTACTTGGGAACAAAATTTTACTACAAAGTGGAATCAGTTAGAACCTATACCAGGGGTATCAATGATTGATAATTTTTTAAATACCCCAGGTGCAATAATAAGTCCAGAAGAAATAATAGATATTGTAACATCTGACGATCCACAATTATCTCCTAAATTTATTTATAAAGTCGGTAAGATACCAAACAAACCTAAAGGAAAAGCTTTAATACAAATAACTGAAGCTTTAATAAATAGTAATGATCCTAAAATTAAAGAGCTAGTTAAAAATAGTCAATTAGAAAAGAAGTTAAAAGAATTAACTACGCCAGATGGTGAAGATTTAACACCTCTTCAAAGATTGATACGAGCAGAAGAATTCTTAACTGAATTAATAGATGAAACAGCTAATCCAGATACGATTCAACTTGCAAAAAGAGTTGAAAAAGTAGGTTTTGAAAATCTAACTCCTAAAGAAAAGATTAGATTAATTAATGGTGCAGCACTGATTGAAGATCTTAATATAGAAAAAGAAAAAGAAGAAACTAAAAAAATGCAAACACCAGATACACAAATTGGTAGGTATAACACAAGATCCTAATTATGGACGAAGAAATAAATTTGGAAGATATTGATGTAGATGCAATTAATTCTACAATTGAATCTTTCCAAAATAATAATGTACAGCCAGAACCAGAAGTATCTACGGATACTCCTACCCAATCTGATCAAGTACAACAACCTTCTACGGAAGGACAAAAGAATAGACCAGGTGCATTAGGATTCGTTCAAGATGTAGCTGAAGGAACTATTAAAGACTTACCACAAAACTTATACGAAGGTGTAGCCCCTGCTGTTGGTATTATTGATACAATGACAGACGCCTTTAACATGGCAACAGGTTTTAACGTACCTAAGCTACCTGAGTATGAAGATAAAGCATCTACAGCTGTTCGTAATATATCTGGTCTAGTTATACCCTCACTAGGTCTAAGAGGTATGGCTATCCAAGCTGGTAGTAAACTACAAGCAGCTGGAGGTGCAGGACCAAAGTGGTTAAGATCTTTAGGTAATAGAAAATCATTTGAATACATGTCTAAGTTTGGTATCGATATCGGTACTGGTGGCTTAGTAGATTATGTAGCAGAACAGAACCAGAAGGATGATAACTTAGCTGGTACTTTAAAAAAGTATTGGCCTAAAGTATTTCAATGGATACCTGATAGTATTGCTACAACTGATGATGATTCCCCTGGAGAAAAGCGTGCTAAGAATGTTAATGAAGGTGCTATCTTTGGATTACTATCTAGTATAGTAGAAGGTGCAGCCTATATAACAGGTGCTGGTAGAAGTATGAAACGTGCTTCTAAATTCAATGCAGCTAAAGGTGGTAATAAGAATATTAATGACTTAGCTAAAGATGAATTTACAGATATCAAGTTTTCTGATAAACCAGTAGAAGATGCTGTACTTAGAAACTATGCACGTAAAGAAAAAGAACTTAACTTACTTAATGAATATTATGTAAGTAAAGGTGAAGACCCTATTGACTGGAATCAATTTGATGAAGGTGAGACATTAGTTCGTACTAAAGATGCTGATGGTATCGTTGGTGCTCAAGCTGATGCTGCACAGATTCAAAACAATATTGACTCTGCATGGGGTAGGATAGGTAATCTTATCCATGAAGCTGCACGTAAAGAAGGTATTGAACTAGAGAATCTAAGTAATAGAACCTTAGTTAGTGAATTAACACAACAGTTAAAAGAAGGTGGTTCTTTCAGTAAGAGACTTAAATCTAATAAACTTGTTTCAGCTAAAGTAATGGATGATGCTGGTAAGAAACTAGCAGCTACATTACTACACCCACGGGTAGAACCTGATGAAATCATTGGTCTATTGGATGAATTTAAGAGATCAGTTGATGAATCTGCTATCAGAATTGTAGGTAAGAAAGGTATATCTAGTGCAATTAAACAATTAAAAGCACAGATGCTTGATATAGATGCACAGAAAGCAAGAGCTTATCTTGTTACTTCTGAAGCTGGACAAGTTGCTGACATGTCTGAAGGTGCTAGATTGATGGAAGAAGGTGCTTCTATAAATAGAACTATTGACTTAATGGCTGATAGATTAGAAGTACTAATGGTAGAGAAAGGTTTAGCTAACTTTGAAGCTAATTCTATGATGTCTCATATGAACGCATGGAAGTCAGCTACTGAAACTGGTGATAAAGAAGTCATTAATGCAGCTGCTGATACTATCTTAGCTAATACAAGTAGCAGATTAACTGAAATAATACCACAAGCTAAAGAGTGGACTGATACTTTAAAGACTGTAGCAAGAGAGAATCCTGAATTCCTTAAACCTT
>VTLG01000950.1_pt1 | contig 23773 bp, 32 predicted proteins | sample 4694571 | NCBI WGS metagenome assembly VTLG01 (sample SAMN12604809, study PRJNA352737) | marine metagenome | biome: ENVO:00000447; feature: ENVO:00000209|ENVO:00000569|ENVO:01000036; material: ENVO:00002151; isolation source: viral sequences binned using virsorter ...
CAAGAAATTATCTGGTTGATGAATTTCTCCGTAGTCCTTATACTCATTTGATGTTCATTGATTCAGATATACATTTTAATCCAAATGATGTTTTGACTTTGGCAGCACTTGATAAAGAGATTATTGGCGCACCCTATCCTAAAAAAGTTATTGCTTGGGAAAAGGTTCGTAACGCAGTTGATGCTGGATTGGCTGATGAAGACCCCACTATACTTGAAGAATTTACTGGTGATTTTGTTTTTAATCCAGTTGCTGGAACTAATGAAATTAAAGTATCAGATCCAGTTGAAGTTCTTGAAATTGGTACTGGTTTTATGTTGATTGCCAGAGAAGTTTTTGAAAAATTTAGAGATGCATATCCTCAGTTTTCCTACAAACCAGATCATAATCGGTCTGAACATTTTGATGGTTCAAGATACATTCATGCTTTCTTTGATACTGTGATTGACTCTGAAGCTTTTGCTGGAGCAGGTTCTGGTGGAAGTGACCGCTATCTTTCAGAAGATTATATGTTTTGTCAGTTCACTCGTAAGATTGGTATCTCAACTTGGTTGTGTCCTTGGATGAAACTTGGTCATGTTGGTTCTTATGTTTTCAATGGAACTTTACCAGCACTTGGTAATCTTGACTTTGCTGCTCATGGTAATGATATGGAAAGTAGACCTCACAATGTTACTGAAGAAGAAGAGAAAGCTGCTGAAAAGGCAGCAGGTAAAACTTTGAATCGTACAGAACGAAGAAAAGCTGCAAGAAAGAGCAGAAAAAAGAAAAAATAGTTGACATTTTGCTATATTATGTTATAATGATTATACAAACTAAACGGAGTATACTATGAAATTAAGTGAACAAACTGTATCCTTACTAAAAAACTTTTCTGGAATAAACCAGAATATTCAGTTCAAGGCCGGTAATAGAATTCAAACTATTTCTGCACAGAAAAATATTCTTGTGTCTGCAGAGATTCCAGAGTCATTTCCAAGCGACTTTGCGATTTATGATTTGAACAAGATGCTTGGTGTGATGTCTTTGTTTCAAGATCCAGATTTGGAAGTTGGAGATAAGACTATGAAGATTGGTGGAAAGGTGGACTATATGTTTGCTGACCCAGCAATGATTGTTTCTCCACCAGATAAAGATTTGGTTTTTCCAGATCCAGAAGTTTCTTTTACTTTGAGTAAGGGTGATTTCTCTCAAGTAATTAAGGCCGCTTCTGTTCTTGGCCTTCCTCATATTTGTGTTCAAGGTAAAGATGGTAAGATGAATATTGTTGCAACTGATGTTAACAATTCTTCTTCTGATGAATTTACAACAGAACTTGGTGAAACAAGTTTGACTTTTAATATGGTTTTCAAGATTGAAAATCTTAAACTATTCAGTGGCGATTATAATGTTGAAATTACTTCTAAAGGTATTTCAAAGTTTACGCACACCTCTACACCTCTTCAATATTTTATTGCTACCGAATCTGATTCAACATTTGGAGGATAATGCAACGAGATGATTTTTTATGGGTTGAGAAGTATCGCCCATCAAAAGTATCTGAATGTGTCCTGCCTAGTGATCTTCAAGAACCTTTTTCTGAATATGTAGAACAAGGTACAGTTCCCAATTTAATTTTATGTGGTGGCCCCGGCAGTGGTAAGACAACTATTGCTAGAGCTCTTTGTGAAGAAGTTGGACTTGATTATTTGATGGTCAATGGTTCTGATGAAGGTAGGAACATTGATACTGTAAGAACTACTTTAACTCAATTCTGTAGTTCAGTTTCCATGACTGGCAAACGTAAAGCCATCATCATGGATGAAGCTGACTACATGAATGCTGATTCGGTTCAACCCGCACTGAGAGGTTTCATTGAAAGATTTGGAAATAATGTCTCTTTTATTTTTACTTGTAATTATCGTAGTAGGATTATTGATCCCATTCATTCACGTTGTGCTGTCTTTGATTTTGTAATTCCAAATAATGAAAAACCAAAAATTGCTGAGAATTATCTCAAATTATGCGAAGGTATTCTTGAGAAAGAAGAAGTAAAGTTTGAACAAAAAGTTTTGGCTGAACTCATCATGAAATATTTTCCAGATTTTCGGAGAGTGTTAAATGAGTTACAACGATATTCTGTTTCAGGAGTAATTGATACTGGCATCCTTACTAATCTTAATGAGGTTAATCTCGCAGAACTTATCGGTGGCTTAAAGGGTAAAAAGTTTTCTGAAGTTCGTAAGTGGGTGAACCAGAACATGGATCAAGATACCGCGAAGTTGTTTCGTAAGTTGTATGATACTTTTCATCAACATTTGAAACCTCAGTCTGTTCCTCAGGCTGTGTTAATCATCGCTGACTACCAGTATAAGTCGGCATTTGTGGCAGACCAAGAAATCAATATGGTGGCCTGTCTGACTGAAATTATGGTGGAGTGTTCATTCAAATGAAAGAGTTAAGAGAAATTGTAAAATTTGAATCATATGATGTAGCTTGTAAAAAATATGTTGATGATTTACATTATATCATAAAAAATAATAGAAAATTTCAAGACAAATTACCAGTTTTAATGTTATCTGGTGGTATTGATTCTATGATGCTGGGTTGTATTTTAAAAAAATATTTTGGGTTAAAGGATTCAATTACAGTTGGTTGTATTCATGATACTGATGATATTAAAGTATCTCAAGATACTGCATCTAAATTGGGTATTGATAATAATTTAATTTTTGTAACATTAGAGGAAGTTTTAGATAATATACATTTATGTAAAGGAAAAAATATTAGAACAGTTTTTAACTTAGTATATTATTTAATATTTAAGTTGTGTTTACAAAAAACTAATGTTAAAAATCTTGATTTAGTACAAGGAGATGGGGCGGATACATTATTAGGTTCAATCCAAGTTTTTATGTATAGAAGTGTTCCACACATTATGAAAAAGTATAATGTTAATAATGATGAAGCAAAAACCATTATTAAACAACAATATTATGCAGATAAAATTGATCCAAGTAGAAAGACTGAAAAGGGTTCGGGCCACTTATTTGTAGAAATTGCTGAAGAATTGGGAGCTAATGCGATAATGGCATTTAAACATCCAGATATTTTAAGATGGGTTAATGATACAGAGTATAGTTTTTCTCGCCCAGATAAAAAATTATTACCATTAAAGGTTATTGAATATCTTGGTTATGACCCTGTTAATGTAAAGAGAACTATAATGGAAAAAGGAACTGGCATTTATGAAATAGTACAAGAAAAAATATGTCAGATGACAGGAAAATCTCATCCAAACACTGCTGTAAAGGTACTTGTAAATCAAGGAGCAGCATTACCTATATGATTGATAAATTGTTAATGAATGAAATAGATGTACCAGATAATGACTGTGCTGTATTGTTGTCTGGTGGAGTGGATTCTATTTCAGTTGGATTCGCAGCTGACCGTCTTGGTAAAAAAGTTCACGCCTATAGTTTTTGTCTGGACACTCACCTCTCATACGATTTTCAAAAAGCCAAAGAAGTTGCAGAAATATTCAACTGGCCCTTCACAGGAATTGAAATACCTACCAAAAACTTGGCCGAAGATTGGCACCGATTAGTTCAATTGGAGTGTAAAAAGAAAACTCACTTTGAGTGTGTCTATCCATTTTTATATGTGTATCCAGAAATAAAACAGAAATATGTTTTGTCTGGTTGGGCCGCAGATGGTTACTATGGTATAAGTAAAAAAGCAATGATACATTACAAACATACTCAAGAATTATTTGATAAGTTTAGAGACAATTATTTTAGTCCAGAAATGTGTGCAGGTTACAACTGGCACAAGAGAGTGGCAGATGAATATGATAAAGTTTTTGTTACTCCATATCTTACAGAACCAGTAAAAGAGTTTTTCTACAGTAAGAGCTGGGATGAAGTCAACAAACCATTTCAAAAACATCATGTAAGAAATGCATTTGATGAATTTAAAAAGATAGGAAAAATTAAAAATCACTTGAACTTACAAATAGACTCTGGTATAGTAAACTTGTTTGAATCATTATTACCCAATAAGGAAATTAATTTTAAAAATAGAAGTAGGGTAATGGATATATGTGGAGATTGGCACGGGCTAAATACTATAAAGACCAATTCAAACACTTTAGAGGAGTTTTTAATATGAAACCAGAAGTTACAGCTTTACCGGGCTTTGAAGATGTTGATTTTTCTGAAATTAAAAAACCAGATGTTAAAATAATGCCAGACATTTCAACCCCAGCTACATTATCTGAAGATTATGTCAAGCATGTAAAAGATGCAAAACCCATTTCAGCAGATTATCAAAAATATACAATGGAAGATGTTCGTGCCGGAGAAGCACAAAACAAGTTTAATGTAATATCTACCTTTGCTGGTGGCGGTGGTTCTTCTACAGGATATCGTTTGGCGGGTGGTAAGATTTTGTGTATCAACGAATTCGTAAAAGAGGCGAGAAATACATATCATGAAAATTATCCAAACACTCCTATACTCCCCGATGATATAAAAGAACTTGAAGGGAAAGACCTACTGGATGCTGCCAACATTGGAGTAGGAGAAGTTGATATCTTGGATGGTTCACCCCCATGTTCTGCTTTTTCTATGGCTGGTGCTGTAGTACAAGGTAGTGGTCATAGTATTGGTTTTGGTAAAACTAAAAATTACTCTGATGGTAAAAAGGTAGAAAATATTGAAGATTTATTTTTTGAATTCATTCGGGTCGCGAAAGATATTAAACCTAAAGTTATTGTTGGTGAGAATGTGTCAGGGTTGTTGATGGGTGAAGCAAAACATTATTATTGGAAGATTACAGTAGCGTTTGAAAATGCTGGTTACAATGTATCTTCCATGTTGTTAGATTCATCTCATTATGGAGTACCACAAACAAGAAAGAGAGTTATTTTTATTGCAGTTCGTAAAGATGTGACTGATGCGATTGGTCTTACTTCTCTTAACATTGCTAGTGTATTTCCAGAAAAGTCTAGTGAAACTGTTACTTGTGGAAATGCATTTAGTGACCTAGTGTATGATGAAGAAGAAATAAAAATGTTAACAAAATCTTTTACAAAAGGTTCTCATTTTGAAACTGCATCAAAAATGCCACTTGACCCTAAAAAAGTATTAACTGGTTGTGATTATCATCCAAGGGGGCATCACTTTAATATGAAAAGAATTTCAAGATTCAAACCAGCTCCCACCATCACAGCTTCTGGTGGATGTATTCATTGGAGTGAATTACGAAAACTTGCATTGTGTGAAACTCGTAGACTCACTTCTTTACCAGAAGATTTCAAACTAACTGGAAAGTGGGAGCAAAAATCTGAACGCATGGGAAGAATGGTGCCACCATTGATGATGAAAGCGATAGCAGATTCCATATACAAGAAAGTTCTAAAACCCTATAAGGAGTTGAACAATGGCTGATTTTACTTTTGCACACAGAGAAGAAGGATTTGACAATCACATTGAAAAGTCAATTCGTGGCTATTCAGACTTGATGAATGATGTAATTAGTCTTTCACGTTATTTCGTAGAAGATAACACTAACATAGTTGATATCGGATGTTCTACAGGAAAAAATACAAAGGCTATGATGGAGTATAATAGTGATCATTCACCTGATGCAAATTTTATCGGAATTGAAATAGCCGATGGTTTTGAAAAAGATTTGAAAGACCGCGAGAAAGAATTGAATGATGCTGGACTTCATAATGTAGAATTTATAATGAAGGATATTCGTAAGTATCAAATAACAAATGCTAATCTAATTACTTCAATTTTTACTCTACAATTTATGCCAAAGAGAGATAGAAAAGAAGTTATTTCTGGTATCTATTCTGGATTGAATGATGGTGGAGCTTTCATTTTTGCAGAAAAAACAATATGTGAGAGTGCCTTAGTACAAGATATGATAACCTTTAACTACTATGATTACAAGCGAAAATCGTTTGATACTGAAGATATCATGGATAAGGAAAGAACACTTAGAAATATCATGAAACCCAATACATGGAATCAACTTTCGTTGATGTTATCTATGGCGGGATTTTCTACAGTTCAACCTTTTTGGAGAAGTCACGCCTTTGTTGGTGCGATTGCGATAAAGTAGTTGACAAAACACCCTAATATGGTATAATAGTACTATGAGTCCATTTGATTACCTAAAAGCGATTAACGAAACCAAAGAGAATGTGATGCTTACTCCACAAGATGAGAGGAAGTATTCATCTTTTATCGTTAATCGTGGCTTATCTTTCTTTATGGACACTATATTTCAAGTAAATGAGATGAATCGTAACCACCACCTTGACAGCCGACTTCAGTTTGACTATCTTATAAATAATATAAGAAAGAAAAGAAGGTATAGTAAGTGGCTGAAACCAGAGAAACTACAGAATGTTGAATTGGTGAAAGAGTATTATGGATTTAGTTATGAAAAAGCTAAGGATGCTCTAAGGGTACTATCTGAGAATCAGTTGGCTTATATCATAGATAAACTGAATCAAGGTGGAGTGGAATATGACAACAGGAACGGAGAACATGGTAGAGTGCACTCTGGAAAATCCCGATGATTTTCTCAAGGTGCGTGAAACACTTACTAGAATCGGGGTAGCTTCCCGAAAAGACAAAATATTATATCAATCTTGTCACATACTACATAAACAAGGTAGATATTATATTGTACATTTTAAAGAATTATTTGCACTTGATGGTAAACCAACCAACTACTCAGAAAACGACCAAGCAAGACGTAATACTATAGCAAATCTTTTATCGGAATGGGGCTTAATTGCACTAGTGAATCCAGAATCTTCAAGTGAATTAGTTGTTCCGTTGAATCAACTAAAGATCCTATCTTTTAAAGAAAAAGACCAATGGGATCTTACAGCAAAATATAATATTGGAAGTAAAAGGACTGAAGATGGTGACCAAAACAATAAAGAATGAAACATTAAAATTTTATAAATTACATCCGAATGCTAAAGACCCTATTTATGCAACAGAGGGTTCAGCGTGTTTCGATATTCATGCATGTTTTGATGGAGTAGATAAATATCAAGTTCGTCAAGATACTCTAAACAGATTAATCGAAAAACCATTTAAGAACGGAGTTCTTCAAGTTAACAACATGGAAAGAGTAATGATTCCTACTGGATTGATTTTTGATATTCCAGAAGGTTACTCAGTTAGACTTCATTCTAGGTCAGGTTTGGCTTGGAAAGAGGGGTTATACTTAACAAATTGTGAAGGTATAATTGATTCTGACTATGTAGATCCTATTTTCGTTATGATGACTAGTATATCTCAATCTCCAAAAACAATAAATAATGGAGATAGAGTATGTCAGGCAGAATTGGTGAAAAAGATATATCATGGTTTAACCGAACTCAAAAAACCACCAGTTCAGAAGACTGAGCGTGAAGGTGGATTTGGTTCTACTGGCAAATAAGAAAATAAATTATATTGTCAAAACTTTAATTTAAAAAAGGGAGTAATCCTATGTTAGAAAAAGCAATTGGCTGGATTCGCAGTCTTACAGAAGCTGGCCTTGCGTTAATCGCATTAGGCGTGGTTCTTCAAATTATTTTTGGAGCAGCTGTTCCTTTCATTGGCATTGATGTCATTGGTTCAGTAGTAGGCCTAGTCAAACAACTAGGTGGTGAAGGACTTGTAGGTCTAGCAGCAATTTGGGTACTTTGGGGAATTTATTCCAAGAAGTAATCAAATACAATCTGACAAAGGGTGATTAAACCCACCCTTTTCACTTTTTTTTTACATTATGACTAAATACTATTATAGTAATTGGCAAATTGATGAAAAATTTATGAAGACTAAATACAAATTGATAGTAAAGGAATCGGGAAATTATACTTCAGATTCTTTAAGCAGTCTACTTTGGACTGTTTTTAAACATCGCTGTCATCATCTCTTCAAAGGAGAAGGTTGGCGCGACTGAGGTTGTCCATAGTGGAAACCTCTGACCCATGAACCGATGTTGTATTTCTGTTCATGATTACTCCAAGTCTACGTGCTGAAGATTGGAGTGTAATATTAACCTCGCTTTAAAGGAGGCCCTATGTATACATTAGCACCACACACATTCCCCACACCACAAGACTTACAGAAAATGCTTGGATTCAGCGTTGGATTCGATGGATTTTTTAATCGTCTTTCTAATATGGACATCGCCCAGTCGGGTTATCCACCATATAACATTCGCAAAATTAATGAACTACAATATGTTGTTGAACTAGCTCTTGCTGGTTTTTCAAAAAGTGATATTGAAGTAGAAGTAACTGATGGTACTCTTACCATTCGTACTGTTACTGCGAAAGATAATGGGGCTGATAATGATGAAAAAAGTTCTAATAATGAAATTGGTTTTGTACATCAAGGAATTGCCAAGAGATCTTTCTCTCGACAGTTCAATTTGAGTGATGATATCATTGTTAAAAGTGCCGATCTTAAAGACGGTATGCTTATTGTAAATTTGGAACGTGTAATTCCAGATGAGAAAAAGCCTAGACTGATTCCCATCGGTCAATAGCCACTGTGGTGCCCCCAATCTGAATCTTGCAAGATTGGGGGATTATAAATAAATGTATAGATTAATTAAAACCCTAATAATAGGAGTAGTGAAGTGGCAAAATCCAGAAAATTAAAATCTAAAAAAGAATTAGAAAAGGAAGGTAGAACTCTAGGAATAGAGTTAGATCGAAGACATAATAAAGAAGATCTTATTGCTGAGTTGGAAGCAGTTAAACCAGAAGAATTACCAAGATTTGCAACTGATAAAGAAGTAGGATTCACACATACGCACGATGATGGTACTTCTCATTCTCATGTAGATGGTGATAAAAAACATACACACGAAGAATCAAGTGATGTAACTTGGAATAGTATTGAAGAATTTTCAGAAGCGGTAACTTCTTCTGGAATGTTATACAATAGTGATTTTATTCCTGTTAATATTGAAGCCCTTTATGAGGCTTTCATATCCAATCCAGAAGAATTCAAAGAAACCCCAGCTTACAAATTTTTAATACAATAAAGGATATATATGGCAAACGCACATAAAGGTAAAAAGAAAGTATCTAAAAAAATGGGGGCAATTTTAAAAGCTCCTAAAAAAGTTGAAAAGGTAGCTAAAGCTGCTGTTAAGCATGTCAATGATACACATTGGGATACTAAAGATGCATTTGCTGCAGCAGTAGACGCATCGGGTGTTAATCCAGATGCAATAAATGTCAACGCAGAATGGGATCTTTATCAATCAGACAAAGAAGGTTACAGGAATCATCTTAAATTAAAAAAATAAAGTAACTCTAATAGGAATATAAAATGGCAAAAAGAAAAGTATTAAAAGAAGTGCTTTTTGATGATGTGGAAGAAAAAAAAGAATATGAATTTCTAACGCGTGATCAGTTTTTTCAAAAAGTACCAGACACGAGGCCCATGTCGGCACGTGGAATAGAAATATGGGAAAGATACCTACAAGATCCGAAAGGATTTCAATTTTAGGAGATTATGATGTTACCAGTATTATTATTTAATGTTATTTCTAGTCTTGTGATTGACAAAGCTACTGATTTAGCTACAGAGCATGTGGAAGCGATGATAGATGATATACTTCCAGATAAAGCAAAAAAAGAATTAGATAAAATTGTAAAAGATGATCCATCACATACGTTTGATAATGCGAAAGATGCATTAATGGGTGCGGTTGAAGGAAAATTACCGATAATTAAAGCTGATGGAACAATTAAACCAATAGAAATGACATTCACAGTTAAATATGATCCTACTACTGGATCACTTGATGTAGATAAATCTTAGGAGAAATATTATGGCATCCAAGATACCAATTTATAACGGACACCTGACAAAAAACTTTGGGTATCAAGAAATGATAAAAAGTTCTACTGCTGACCGTTTGGGTATCTCAAATGACGCAACAAGAGAACACGTTATTAATTTAGTCAATCTCTGTAATTTTATTTTACAACCAGTAAGAGAAGAATTTGGAGTTATTCGTATCAATAGTGGATATCGTTCTCCAGCGCTGAACAAGGCAGTAGGCGGCTCAAAAACAAGTCAGCATTGTAATGGACAAGCAGCAGATTTTGAATCTACAAGAATTTCTAATCCAAACCTTGCAAAATGGATTGAAAAAAATCTAATATTTGACCAACTTATTTTAGAATTTTATGATGGAGTTGACCCAAATAGCGGATGGGTACATTGTTCTTATGTTCTTGATGGAAGTAACCGCGGTAAAGCAATGACGGCTCTAAGAGTCAATGGGAAGACCCAATATAAGACAGGCCTTCTCACATAGGAGGAAAATATGAAATATGTGTGGCTAATTTATTTACAAATTTTGTTTGTAATAGGTGCCAATCGCGGGCGTTCGTGGGTTGACAAACACATCTTATTGTGTTATAATAATTTAGATAAGTTAAATGTGGATTACGTTAAATACATAAACCATCCCTGAACATCAACTAGATAAATTTTAATGTTTTATACTAATGTACAACCTCATGGCAATTACATTGCTTTGAGAGGTGTTAATGACCGTGGTGAATCTTTCAAAGAAAAATTGAACTACGAACCTACCCTATATGTAGAATCTCATAAGCCTCAAAATCCCCAATGGAAAACCCTAGATAATCAGAATGTTGCTCCTGTAAAGTGGGGCTCTATGAAAGAGTCACGCCAAGCCATGAAAGAGTATGGTGGTAATGTTTTTGGGTTTGACCAGTTCCAATATTCTTTTATTTCTGATAATTATCGTGGTATGATTGACTACGATTTAGATAAGATTAAGATTGGATATATTGATATTGAAACTAGTTCTGAACATGGTTTTCCAGATGTAAGAAATGCCAGTGAAGAAGTTTTGGCCATTTCGTATCGTTGTGGAAAAAGTTTCAGAGTATATGGTTGTCAGGGATATGAACCAAGTGAAGGTATTCTATATGTTCCCTGTACAAGTGAAGAACATCTTTTACTTGAATTTGTAAATGATTGGAGTATGAATTATCCAGATATTATTACTGGATGGAATTCGAGGTTTTTTGATATTCCATATCTTGTCAATCGTATAGTCAAGATTCTTGGTCAAAAAATGGCTAACAAACTTTCTCCTTGGGGTTGGTACAAAGAAAATGAAATAAATCTACTCGGTAATAGAAAACAACAGGTTTTTGAATTAGTTGGTATTTCAAGTATTGATTACATGGATGCTTATAAAAAGTTTACCTATGTCAATCAAGAGTCTTATTCTTTGAATCACGTTGCTTACGCAGAGTTGGGAGAAAAGAAATTAGATTATTCAGAATATTCTTCACTACATGAATTATACAAAACAAACTTTCAGAAATTTGTTGATTATAATGTTCATGATGTTGTCTTGTTGGAAAGATTAGAAGAGAAGATGAAACTCTTGGAGATGATTATTTCACTTGCATACATGGCCAAGTGTAATTTCAATGATGTATTCAGTCCTGTGAAGATGTGGGATTGTATTATCTATAATCATTTGAAAGATCAACAAATTGTTGTTCCACCAAAGAAACATGAAACTAAATTAGAAGCATACGAGGGTGCTTATGTGAAAGATCCTCAAATCGGTCGGCATAAGTGGGTTGCTAGTTTTGACTTGAATTCTTTGTATCCGCATCTGATAATGCAATATAATATTTCTCCTGAGACTCTTGTAGGTATGCATACTGAATCTGGTTTGGTAGATGCTTTACTTGATAAAGAAGTTGATGTTGATTTTCTTAAAGAGAAAAATCTTACCATGACTCCAAATGGTTCTTTGTATACTCGTAAGAAACAGGGGTTTCTTCCAGCACTCATGGAGAAGATGTATACAGACCGCGTCAAGTATAAAGATTTGATGATTAAGGAACAGAAGAAAGGTAAGGCTGCAGATACTAATAAATTGGCTCAGTATCACAATATGCAGATTAATTTAAAGATTGCTCTCAATTCAGCTTACGGAGCCCTTGGTAATCAATGGTTTCGTTTTTATGATGTGAGGAATGCTGAAGCCGTATCAGTTGCGGGTCAACTTTCCATTCGGTGGGCTGAGAGAGCAGTCAACAAATATTTGAACAAAATAATGAACACAGAAAATGATGATTATGTCCTCGCTTCCGATACTGACTCTCTGTACGTTACTCTTGATTCTCTCGTACAACGAGTAGGTCTTACAGATACAGATAAAATTATTGAATTCATGGATAAGGTCTGTGAAGGTAAAATTCAAGATGTGATTGATAAGTGTTATGGTGAAATGGCTGAGTATGTAAATGCATTTCAACAAAAGATGGTAATGAAACGTGAGGTCTTAGCAGAGGTTGGTATTTGGACTGGCAAGAAACACTACATTCTGAATGTTCATAATTCTGAAGGTGTTCAGTATGATGAACCCAAACTCAAGATTATGGGTATTGAAGCTGTCAAGAGCTCTACACCAGAACCTTGTCGTAACGCTCTCAAAGAGGCATTTAAGATTATGATGAATGGAACAGAAGATGATGTAATCAATTACATTGAAGACTTCAAGACTAAGTTCAAGACACTTCCTGCAGAAGAGGTTTCTTTTCCAAGATCGGTAAAAGGTCTTGCTAAGTATCATGATTCAGCATCAATCTATCAAAAGTCTACACCGATTCATGTTAAAGGTTCTCTAATATACAATAAGATTTTACAGAACAAAAGATTGACTAGAAAGTATCCAAAAATTCAAGAAGGTGAGAAGATTAAGTTCGCTTATCTAAAAGAACCCAATCCAACTGGTGATACTGTAATTGCTATGTTAAATGCTTTACCAGATGAGTTTGAGTTGAAACCATACATAGATTATGAAAAACAATTTTCCAAATCTTTCCTAGATCCTATAATCGGTATTCTCAATGTTATCGGTTGGGAACATGAAAGAAAAACTAATATTATGGGATTCTTCACTTGACAATTTTTTCAAATATGGTATAATAAACGTATGTTAAGTATTAATAGAATATTTGTGGGGTTTTTTCTAATGGGGATTTTATACGCTGTTGGTGATATAAATCCATTAATCTCAGGAATAGCTGTAGGATTATTGTTTGGTTTAACAGATTATGCCAAGGGAAGTAGGTAAAATGAATATTTGGGTAGAATGGTGGAGAAAAACTAATACAAACGGTGGCAGTCATGCTCAAATGAGTAAGAATATAACTATCCATAAACCAGACCCCAAAGATATTCAAAGAAGATTTTTCGATAAACACGAAGATGCGGTAGATTTTACAAAAAGAAAGAATACTGAAGGTTATCATGCAGTAATTAAACAAGATAGGAGTAAGTAATGGAAGATGATCATGACTTTGGTGGTTGGCTTACAGAAGATCTTAAAGACCACTACGACTATTTGATGAAACAAAGAAATTATAGTGAAATGTATAGTGATCGTGCAGAATTAAATAAAATATTAACTATTTTATATAATGAAATACAATCAAGAAAAGGGAATTCATAATGGCTAAAGTAGAATATGCAGATGGTAAACATGATAACGTGAAACAAGAAAAGCTTCATGCTGGTCAAGTTAAAAAATCTGAAACTAGAGAGAAAGATAAAGAATATGATGGTCTTACTCTTAGAGAAATGAGAAGGAAACATGGTATTCCTCAATCAGTTGGTGGTCAAGAAATACTTGATGCTTATAAAGCTGATAATGTTAATACTGTCAGAAAAGAAGAAACCGCAGAAGAAATTGCTCGTCAACGTAAAATTCTAGACCAAGCCAAAATGGAATTAGAATGGGATCGTAAAGAACGTGATTCCCGAAAAGAACTTGAGGGGGAAGAAACTGAAGCAAGAATGTCTCGCCCAGAAGAATCTCAAGCTCGTAGAGCTAATCCTGCGACTGCTCCAGACTCTGCTGTTGAGGGGGGTGTATTTTCTAGTGACCATTTAGATCATGGTTATGGTTTAGCTTGTGATGTAAGAAGGGTTGTTTTATATGAAGGTCTTAGAAGAGATCCACGTACAGGACAATCTGTTGCAACCTCAGATATGGCAAGACAATATATGAATCCAGGCCAAGTATTAGAACGCACGATAACCTTAGAAGGTCATATAGAATTAGATAAATTTTCTATTGAAATGATGGCGTTAGAAGATGTTGTTATTTTGAGAGATTTATGTAATAGTCATCTTAATTCTATGGTTAAGAAAGTTTCAATAATTAAATAGGAAAATATGATATGGAAATGAGTGAAAACTGGCATATAAATGCACCTTGGGCTCAATTGGTTGCAAGTACTAAAGTTCCAGATGAGTTGTTTAAAATCACTTTAGAATTGACTGATAAGATTTATGAAGATACAAATCGGGATAGTGCAGGTGAAGGACTGGCAGGACAAATAGATAATGAATACTATATCACACAAAAAAATCTTATTGAATCTGGATTGATGACATATTTTCATGAGATGACTACCAAGTATTGGCAAACAGTTCTTACGAATGGTAATATGTGGCAATATTGTGATAAAAAATTTGAACACGGGCCACATGGATTTGATTATGTATGTAAAGTTGTAAGTGCTTGGACTGTTCATCAATATGAAAATGAATATAATCCAATACATAATCATTCTAATTGTAAAATTTCTGCAGTGATGCATTTAAAATTTCCAGAAAAAATTAAACCACCAGTAAAAGAACATCTTGACGGACTTGATGGGAATTTAGTATTTACTGGAATGGGTGATGCAGATGAGTGGTGTACTTCTTCAGTAATGAATTGTAGAGCATCAAATGTTGGATGGTTACATCTTTTTCCTGCTTCATTAGGACATTCAGTTTATCCATTTAAAGGTAAGGGAGAACGTAGAAGTTTATCTTTTAACGCAGATATTATTTCTAAAAAACAAATGGATGTAATTATTGAACAAGAAAAGCTTAAAGAAGAAAATGAAAAAAAAGGAATATAATTATGAAACTAGATGAAAATTGGTATGTTCATGCCCCTTGGGCCCAGTTAGTTTGTTGTACAGAAATACCAGAAGATAAATTAGTAAAATTTTATGCAATAAGTAATGAAGTATTGGATGAATCTGGTGTTACTAAGCCCCCCAAAGATAATTATGGTAATGGAGTAATACCCCTATCATGGACAATTTCAGATGATAAATTTATAAAATATGGTGTAAGAGATTATATTATGAAAGTGGTAGGTTGGTATATGGACACCATTTTACATAATGGTAATATTCAAAGTAATTTAGATACCATAATTGATGGTGGGCCACATACTCAATGGCATACAAGAGTTACTGATGCATGGGTTGTGAGTCAAAAAGAAAATGATTATATTCCAGTTCATACTCATCATAATCAAAAAGAATCTTGTAAAATTTCTGGTGTTCTTTATCTGAAAGTTCCAGAACAACTAGAGAAACCCAGTACTGATATAGCAATTAAGGGTGGAAAAGATGGTCAAATAGTTTTTACTGGTATGGGTGGTGCTGATCCATTTTCAACTACAGTTCAGTTTAATCTTCCACCACAAGTTGGCTGGTTATATTTGTTTCCTAGTAGTTTGAATCACCAAGTTTATCCATTTAAAGGTAAAGGTGAACGCAGAGGTATATCTTTCAATATTGATGTGATTTCAAAAGAACAATTAGAATTAATTGAGGGAATTCAGAATGCAACTGAGTGAAAACTGGTATGTGGATGCTCCATGGGCTCAATTAGTGTGTAGTACAAAAATACCAGAAGATAAAATTAAAAGTTTTATTGCAGTAACTGATGACATATTAGAAAAATCACATGGATTAGGAACTAAAGAAGTAGTACCTTCTTCATGGATAATTTCACCAGAAAAATTTCAAGAGTTTGGGGTTCTTGAGTTTATTATGCAAATGATAGATAATTACATGATTACTATCCTTTCAAATGGAAATGTTAAACAGCACATGGATAGTGCTATTTCAGATGGGCCACATACAAGATGGCACTCAAGGATAGTTGATGCTTGGGTAGTTAGTCAAAAAGAAGATGATTATCTACCAGTTCATGCTCATAGTCAATTAGAAGGAGATCATCAACTTTCTAAAATTTCTGCTGTAATGTATCTGAAGATTCCCCCACAGATGAAACGTAAACCAGATCAAACTTCTATAAAAATGGGAAAGGATGGTCAATTATCTTTTACTGGAATGGGTGATGCTGATCCTTTTCAGACAACTTCTTTATATAATATCATACCAGAAGTTGGTTGGTTGTATCTGTTTCCTAGTACTCTAAATCACCAAGTTTATCCATTTAAGGGTGAAGGGGAACGAAGAGGTATAGCTTTTAATGCTGATTTTATATCAAAGGAACAATTAGAAAAAATACAAAAATTACAAGGTTAAATTATGAGCGATTATTTTGATGAATTAATAGGTATAACAGAAAACCAATATGCATCCAAAGTTTCAGATGGGATGCTGGGGAGCGTAAATGAATATATTGACACAGGAAGTTATATACTTAATGCACTTATTTCAGGAAGCATTCACAAAGGTTTACCGTCCAATAAAATCACTGCTTTCGCAGGTGAGTCAGCAACGGGTAAAACTTTCTTCATACTTGGGCTTGTCAGACAGTTTCTTTCAGATAATCCTAGCGGCGGCGTTCTTTATTTTGAGTCTGAGTCTGCACTCACTCCCGAAATGATTGAAGAGCGAGATATTGATAAAACAAGATTTATTCAATTACCAGTTGCCACGATACAGGACTTTGCTCAACAAGCATCAAGAGTAGTAGACAAACATATAGAGAAAAGTGAAGCACCGCTTTTACTTTGTCTTGATAGTCTTGGTATGCTATCTACAGCAAAAGAAGTTGAAGACATTACTGAAGGTGCGAACAAAGTGGATATGACTAAGGCACGAATCGTAAAAGGTGCATTTAGAGTATTGACTCTCAAACTTGCAAAGGCTGGAATACCGTTACTGGTTACTAATCACACATACAAACAAGTCGGGGCTATGTTTCCTCAAGATATAATGGGTGGTGGTTCTGGTTTACAGTACGCAGCATCTAATATCGTTTTCCTCTCCAAGAAAAAGGAAAAAGTTGGTACAGATGTAATTGGTAACATCATTCATTGTAAAAACTTTAAGTCCAGACTTGCAAAAGAAAACAAGAGAGTTGATGTACTTTTAAGTTATGATGAAGGTCTTAATCGTTACTATGGCCTTTTAGAGTTGGCAGAGAAGTATGGAATTTTCAAGAAAGTATCTACACGATATGAATTACCAGATGGTTCTAAGTTATACGCAAAACAAATACTAAAAGATCCAGAAAAATATTTTACTGATGATATTATGGACGGATTAGATGAAGCTGCTAAAAAAGAATTTTCTTATGGTGGTGGAGCTGAAGAGTCTGAATCAGAAAAAACCGAAACAGGAGAAAATAATGACTGAAGAACAATATGAAACAGAAGTAAAGTTTTATCCAAAATACAACTATGGAGCCACTTCAACTATGCGTCCAGAATTAGTTACTCAAATGAATGAAATTATAGATAAACTCTATGATGAGCGGTTTGAAGAGTTGTATCATCAAAACGCCTATAGGGAAGTTACAGGAAGACAAGTAAGTTTACCTGTAACTTTATTACCAGAAGAAATGAACCACTTTATTTTAAACATGGCTAGAGGATATATAATGAATTCTGGATTACATTTCATGGATGTAGATTTTTCTAAAGTTCCATTAGAGGTAGATAAAATATGGACAACTGACTCTAAAGAAAATGATTATATTCCCTCTCATTGTCATTTTGGACTAGTTGCTGGTGTATTCTATTTAAAAGTTCCACCACAAGTTGCTGAGTATAATGATGAGGGTAAGTTTTATGTCCATCATGACGAGCCTGGATATACTGATGTAAATCCTCTTCAAAGTATCAGACCTAAAGGTACTGATCTAGTTATTCCAAAAGAAGGAAAGTTTACTATATTTCCCTCTTGGTTAAAGCATTCAGTATCTCCTTTTTGGGGGCCAGGTATTAGAAGGGCAGTATCCTTTAATGTGATATGTCCAGAATCAGAACAACACAAATATACAATAGTAGAGCATGAAAAGGCCTTCATAGAAAAGCGACGTAAAACTGAAAAAGTATTAAAAATAGATACTGCAGGTGGCCCCGATGCTAAACTTAAAGGTGACAGAGATATATCTAGTGTCAGTATCAAAGATGCATCCAATGCCTGATCTTTCTCCAAAAGCTCACGTTCCAAAACTTAGAGATACTTGGTTTATTATTATCCCCAATCCAGAAGACCCCAATGATAATAGTCTTTGTATTCAAGTTATACAGGGCCCGTTTCGTTATGTTATAGTTAAATACAAAGACTTTAAAACAGACCCAACTCTGAATGATGATGGCACCTTGACATGCCAGTATGGTTATGATATAATAACATCACCATCTGATATTGGTGAAAGAGACATAACCGATGAACAGGGTGAAATATTTGAAGAAAATTTAGGTAAGGCAATTTTAGAAATAATAGAAGAACACCATATAGGTAGTGATGAAAATAGAGACAACAATATTAAAGAATCTGTTACAGAATGAAGATTATGCAAGAAAGGTATTACCATTTTTAAATGATGAATATTTTACTGAAAATTCCGATAAAATTATCTACAATCAGATAAATAATTTTATATTAAAATATAATTCTCTCCCAAATAAAGAGGCTCTTAACATTGAATTAAGTGAAGCAAAAATCACAGAAGAAGATTTCAAAGAGTCTGTAACCCTTATCAATGAGATTGGTAAAGATGACCAAGAATTCTCAGACCTCTCGTGGCTACTGGACTCAACTGAAAAGTTTTGTCAAGACAAAGCAATCTACAACGCAGTTGTCGAATCAATATCAATACTCGACAATCCCAAATCAAAATCCGATAAGGGTGCAATCCCTGACATTCTTTCCGATGCTCTTTCTGTCTCTTTTGATCCTCATGTCGGTCATGACTATATTGATGACAGTTCTGATCGGTTTGATTATTATCATAGGATTGAAGAAAGGATTCCATTTGATCTCGATTACTTTAACAGAATTACCAAAGGTGGTCTTCCACAAAAAACATTAAACATTTGTCTTGCTGGTACTGGTGTAGGTAAATCTTTATTCATGTGTCATGTTGCATCTTCTTGTCTTGCACAAAATCAAAATGTACTTTATATCACTCTTGAGATGGCAGAAGAAAAGATTGCTGAAAGAATTGATGCAAACCTTCTAGATATTTCTATAGATGACCTTCACAGTCTACCAAAAGACCTCTACGATAAAAAAATAAATAGTTTAAGTAATACTACAAAAGGAAAACTAATAATTAAGGAATATCCAACTGCAGCTGCAAATGTTAATCATTTTCGTGCATTGTTAAATGAATTGAATCTTAAAAGGTCATTTGTTCCAGACATTATATTTGTAGATTATCTTAATATTTGTACATCTTCCAGAATAAAATCGGGGTCTAATGTCAATTCTTACACGCTTATCAAATCAATTGCAGAAGAACTCCGTGGTCTTGCTGTGGAAAATAAGCTTCCTATTGTTTCTGCTACACAAACCACTAGGGCGGGGTATTCAAGTACTGATGTCGGGTTGGAAGATACTTCAGAGAGTTTCGGATTACCTGCAACTGCAGATCTTATGTTTGCAATTATATCTACTGAGCAAATGGAAGAAGTTGGACAAATACTAGTAAAACAATTGAAAAATAGGTATAATGACCCCACATCAAATCGTAAATTTGTAGTGGGTATTGATCGTGCAAAAATGAGATTATTTGATGTATCTCAAGCAGCACAAGATGAACTGGTAGATACTGGTCAAACAACTGATGACACACCATCTTTTGATATAGCAACTGGTGGTAAATTTAAGAAACAAGATTTCGCAGGATTTGACTATGAATGAAGAAAACATCTCCCAATCTTTTAAGATGAGTTATACTTTACATAGGCCTTGGTCTGACATTTTGTTTGAAACAACTCTTCCACCAATGGTTTTGGAGAAAATGATAGAAATTTCTGATGAGGTGTTGGCCGACTCAAAGAGAATAAGTTGGGGGGAAAATTTGGCAGGACAAATAAAAGAAGAACTGTTAATAGAGCCTAAATTATTAAAAAAAGAAAACTTATTAGATTTTTTTGGTAATATGGTTCAAGAGTATGTTCATCAATGTAATCTCCAACAAGCTCCACCAGACCAACATCAACACATAGAGACTGTTAAAAACCATATTCAAGTTGTAATTAACAGTATGTGGATAGTAGAACAACAGCCTGGAGAGTATAATCCTATTCATACTCATACAAATTGTGATATTTCATCGGTGATGTATTTAAAAGCTCCTATTTTTTTACCTTCAGAAAAAACAGAAAGAAATGATGATGGTACAATATATTTCATAGGAAGTTCAAGCCCAAAAACTAAACTAAACACAAATTCACTCAAAGTTAAACCCACGCCCGGGGCTTTCTTCATTTTTCCATCACATCTTCAACATACAGTTTATCCTTATAAAACAAATGATAATTTTGCAAGAAGGAGTGTTTCTTTTAATGCATCATTTGAATACAGAGAGTAACTATGAAAGAGGATACCACAGTTATTGACCGAAATGGTTCTGATACAATAAAAAAGACTAAAAAGCCAAAACCTCCAAGAAAGATTAAGGTAATTTATCATAATGATGATTATACACCAATGGAGTTTGTTACTTGGTCATTAATGGAATTTTTCAATAGAACAGAAGTTGATGCTCAATCTCTTACTCTTCAAGTTCATAAAGCAGGATCTGCAGTCGCAGGAATATATGATTATCAAATTGCAGAACAGAAAATATGGGAAGTCTTGACATCCGCAAAAGAAAACCAATTTCCACTACGAGTCACAGGTGAATCAGAATAACGTAATAAATCTTTCAGATTATCGAGAAGAAAAAGAAACCCCCCAAGACCCCCCACAATATATCCAAGACTTTGAGGTCGGCGGATACTACATATATCCAGAATTAGGTGTAATGATGCATTGTATGTTGATTACAGATAGTTCCCACACCCACAATAACGAATTAATGTACATAATGGAAGACCAATTTGGTAATCTATTATCTGTACCTATAAGTGATCCAGACAGTATGATGGGTTGGCGTTCACTTAATAAAGAAGTTTTCATAGAAATAGTCAAAAAAAACCTATCAAAACCAGAGCCTGAACCAGAGCCCCCAAGAGTTAGCTAAGTATAAATATTCGGAGATAGTTGTAACCTAATTTTGGAGAAATAGTGGCTACTTATAGACACATATTAAATGAATTAACAAGAAAGCCAGGTGAAGTCTGGCAGACTGATTCTGGTAACTGGTCTGGTAAAAGAGCTGATGGTACATCCTATGGTGGAATGAAAAGTAAAGAAAAGGCTCAAGCTTGGGTTAAAGGTGCAGATCCAAAAAAGGAAGATGAACCAGAGGATGATGAAAAAGAGCCGGAAAAGAAGCCAGAGCCAGAAAAACTTTCTGGTGAAGAACTTAAAGATAAGTTAGTAAATGATGATGTTTCTAAAATTATGAATTCTGATGAACGAATTTCTGATCTTGAAGCTCGTGTACGTTGGAAAGAAGAAGGTAAAGAAACAGCAAAACAAGTAGCAGCTCTTGAAAATGTAAGAGAAAGTATCAAGACACTTGATGGAAGTTATAGAGATAGAGCAGCATTATTACAAGCAGTAGGATTTCTTTATACAGGAAGAAGTAATAGTGGAATAGGTAAAAATAATCTTGGTTTAATTGATAGAGATCAGCTAAACAAGAATAAAGAAACCTTGATTGCTGGATATGATGATGCTATTCCAGAAAAAGTAGAAAAATATGTAAGGTCAGTAAGAAAAAACAAAGTAACAGAACGATTTGTTAATGATTCGTTTGATGCTCTACCCAAACCACTGCAAGAAGCATTAAAAAGAAAAGGAAGAGCTGGTGATGATGCAGCAAAGGGGGGTGGACATTTCCTTGGTTATAAAGCCGTTTCAGGTGGTGAAACCTATACTACATCTGATGTGAATGATCCCAATATTCAAAAAGGTAAAGATGGAAAACCAGAGGCAGTAAGGGGGAATACAGGTACTACAGAAAGAGCTAAAGTATGTTGGAGAATTTATTTGGAACAGGGAGGAATAGATGCTTATACTGGATTACCTCTTGATATAGAAGAGATGGATTTAGAGCACGTTGTAGGATTCCAAAATAAAGATAAGGGAAAACCAACAGGAGAAGATTATGCTAATAGAGAACATGAAGCAAATCAAGTCATGTGTTCTTCAAGAGCTAATCAACAAAAAACAGATCTATCTATGAAAGAGTTTTTTGAAACAAGGGTAGATCCATTAAATGACAAAACACCAGAAGATTTCGAAGCCCTAGATAAAGGACTTAAACAAGCTAATGAAATTACCACAACTGCTGAACAGGTTGCACTAAGTTTACAGGGTGATATACGATATAAGCTGAAAGGTGGAGGAGATACTACAAATCCCGATGATCCTAATGTTGTAAAAAGTGATGCAGGAACTCCTAAAGTTGCAGATGCTACATTGGGGGAGAAAGTGACCGCTCCATTATTAGTGGAACATTTCAGACTAGAAGATGAAAAATATGATAATATAAAAAAGAGTTTATTAGGAGAGGGTGGAGCTGTTACAGATCCAGACGATGTTAAAAAGATCAAAGGTTTGAAATCCAAAATAGGTAGAAGAACTCTACAAGCAATGGGATTACCAAGAGGAGTACTTGATCCTAGTGGTCGAAGATCCGTTCCAATTTCTGGTACAGATAATTATTATAGAAACTTTTTAGGTAAAATGGCAGCAAAACCATATGAGGAAAGACAAAAATTCAAAGATGGTTGGCAAGAGGGTATGTTGTTAGTTGGAAGTGAAGCTGTACGTTCTAAGGCCAAAACAGAAAAAGGATTTCAAAGAACGGTATTTGATCTTTATCTTGCTGGAGATATTGCTGGACTTAAAAAAGTGGGTGTAGATATAGATGAAAAGAAATTAAAAGCTCGGGGAAATCTGATGGAAGATGTTAAATCTAAGAAGTACGAATCACTAGAAGGAACAATTAGTAGGATGAAGCGGTAATGTTCACATTTGATGGATTCCTTACAGAACAGAAGAATTTACATTTAGAACATCTAGAAGATGAAGTTCTAAATAATGGTGTAGTGGGAACGCGAGGAGCAATTAACTTCCTTCAGTCCCTAAGAGATATGCTCGCTGGAAATGCAAAATCCAGCGTTAATGTGACGGTGAAGTGGGATGGCGCCCCAGCCATCTTCGCAGGAATTAACCCTGAGAATGGTCAGTTCTTTGTGGGCACCAAGGGAGTGTTCAATAAGAATGCGAAGATCAATTATTCCCATGATGACATTGATCGGAATCATCCGAGCTCTGGTCTTAACCAAAAACTCAAGGTAGCACTCACCGAACTGTCAAAATTGGGCATAAAAGATGTCATTCAAGGTGACATGATGTTCACTCAGGATGACTTAAATAAAGAAACTATAGATGGAAAGCAATATATAACTTTTCAACCAAATACTATTGTTTACGCAGTTCCAATGGAAAGTGCGTCACAAATATTAAAATCTTCTATGGGGATTGTTTTTCATACTACTTATAGTGGAA
>VTLG01002603.1_pt1 | contig 23768 bp, 21 predicted proteins | sample 4694571 | NCBI WGS metagenome assembly VTLG01 (sample SAMN12604809, study PRJNA352737) | marine metagenome | biome: ENVO:00000447; feature: ENVO:00000209|ENVO:00000569|ENVO:01000036; material: ENVO:00002151; isolation source: viral sequences binned using virsorter ...
AAAGTAAAACGTGACTGATACCTCCAAAACTTCTTCTCTTCATCAGAGTAGGGTTCTGCATTAGTCTTTACTTTAACAGTAAATTGCTTTGTGTTCTCAACATCTATATCAGCAAGTAATTCTTTAACGTGCTGAACAATCATAGGTGCTGCCTTCTGTACCTTGAGTTTGGTTAGTTTAGGAAGATTTGTCATTAAAATGATGCAATGGAATTAGTATAGCATGAAAAATGGGTGAAGTCAACCGACACCACCCACTCAAATTATCTCATATATAAGTATCCTCCTGCCCAGTCTGCTCTTAATAAGCAATCTTCTCTTGACGATCTTTCAAGTAAGTTGTATCTTACATGTTGTGCTGGTTTTGCCCAACCTGCTGGTTTGTAAACATCACCAGTCTCTTTATCAACAAATGCGTGAACACTACCATCACGATACTCATTACGATCTTGAAATGTATCGTAATCTTGTTGGATGATCTTGAAATACTTTCTACCTGACTGTACTCTAAACCTCATAAGTTTAGCAGTTCCATCCTCTAGTTCTTTTAACTGTTGTGTAGCATAGTCTGAAAGATCTCTTCTACCATCAGCAAAATACCTAGCATTGCCTTCAATCATTCTCTTATGATATTCTCTGTATTGTAATGCGAGTGCATCACATAATTGGTCAACATACTTGCTGACTTGTTCAGTTTGAGAAACGAATAATGTTTTAGGCATTTGGACTTTGTAATATGGTGGGGGAAACAAATAGAGGACGATTCCTTGTGTATGATTACCCTAACATCATGTCTCTGCTTCTTACTTGCTCAAGAGGTGCTTCACCTTTCAAAGAAGGTACTAAGTCAAGTGTGTCAGAGTAGTTAGGAACCTCATTTGTTTCCCATACCATTATTATACATCAGTTGGTGGTGTTGTCTGGGATGACTGTGCCACTTTATCAACTGGTTTTGAACTGTTCTTTTCTTGTGCCTTTGCCTTTATACTATCAATGGTCTGTAATGACCATGAATATACGTTCTTAGCAGTTGGTACAATTACATCAGTAGTAAATTCATCCCACTCATATAAATGGATCTGCCAACGTACCTTAGCATCTTCAATGTATTCACCTAGACTAATGTGAGTTTCATCAGGTCTATCGGTTGGTGGTTTGTAGAGACTGCCTTTAACTTTTCGTGATGGTGCTTCAGTCATAGCATTGTATAATATGTACTAATTTTTATTTATTCTGACAGGGACATCTATCGTCCAACTTGGTGACGATAACTTAACTATTTTAAACTCTTTCCTTGCCTTTTCTCTTTGCTTTGCTGCCTTCTCTAGTTTGTTTAACTCATCTTCACGACCTGCTTCAGGTTGTATCTCACCATAATGTGGGTCCCAAATCTCAGGATGTTCGTGATTATCAAAGAACTCTAGTATAGTTTGATCTATCATACTATACAAAGTATCCCAAGTTAATGTTCTACGAAGAGTATCAGCAAGATATTCTGCTTGATTAACAGACATTTCTTGCTTAAGATGTTCACCTCTTGCCCATACTAACTCATTGAGATCTATTGTGATCTGTACGTTAGTATGGACACCAGTATCATTATATGGTTCAATAGTCATTATTCTTCCTCAAAGTAGATACCATGAACAGTATTAAATGTATCTAATGATATGTAATCATCATCATGTACTCTTGGGTTCTCAAATACAAAAAACTCTTCAATGAAATAGTTTATGCTAACACCTAATTCATCTGCTGCATTAACCATTTCACCAATTTGCTTGTCGTTCATCTCACAGTCTTCAATGAGTAACTGTAGATCAGATAGGAATGAATCAATCATTTAATAGTACCGAGTTGAATAGTTTAACAATGGATTTGATTTTTTCTTCGTTAGGTTTCCTAAACGAATAAGTTGTTCTCTCTTTGTCTAGTGCATCAATAATAATATTGATGTCACTACGTTCTAGTTCAAATTTAAATAATTTCACTGGTTCCTCTGTGATAATAACAGGCATACGTTTGTACTTTGCTGACATTATATCACCCTCCATTCATTCTTCTCGATCATATCACCACAATGGATACAACCTAATGCTGACCATGCGAAGTGATAAACTGTTTCACCTTGGTTACATTGTGGACATATTATAAACTTACCATGCTTTCCTGCTCTAGTTCTTGAATTTACATTCTTAGAACCGATTGTTGTGGACATTGCCCACTCTTGATAAGTTGCCATAGAAAATGTTGTAACTTAGGTATCATACATCAACAAAGTGATCTTTCAATGAGGAGTGTGACAGTTTATTTTCTGGAACACCATCCTTGATCCTTTGCTTCATTAGTGTACCATAGTCTTCATGTAACTCACAACCTATGTAATATCTCTTAAGATTCTTGGCAACCATAGCAGTAGTGCCTGATCCCATAAACGGATCAAGTATAATATCACCCTCTTCTGACCCTGCCTTAATACAAGGTTCGATCAACTCAGGTGGATATACTGCGAAATGACTGCCTTTATACGGTTTGCAAGTTACTTTCCATACTGACCTTTTATTTCTCTTATCATAAACCATCTTACGAGGTCTTGTGAGTCCTGAGAATTGATTGCCAGTATCCTTAGTGTTATTCATATTGATAGGAGTATTTCCACCCCATCTTTCACCTACTGCTTTCTCTTTGATCGCTTCGTGATTGTAATAGTATTTCTTATTCTTACTCAATAGAAAGATATACTCATGTGATTTGGTACACCTATCTTTAACTGACTCTGGCATTGGATTTGGTTTATGCCAAATAATATCTTGTCTTAGATACCAACCATCTGCCCTCAATGCAAATGCTAACATCCAAGGGATACCAATGAGATCCTTCTCTTTATATCCTTCTAGTTTGTTACCTCTTCTTGCACATTTATCTGGTAGATCTTGTTTAGTCTTTGATACAGATTGTTTAACTAATCCCTGTCCTTTTCCTGGTCTATAGTTATAATAACTGTCACCAATATTGACCCATAATGTACCATCATCAGATAGCACATTCCTTACTTCTCGGAATACTTTTACTAGGTTTTGAATATACTCTTCTGGAGATGATTCTTGACCTATTTGGTCACCCTCCCCTCCATAGTCTCTTAGACCATAATAAGGTGGAGAAGTGACGCACATTCTAGGAGTAACACCAAATTCTTTGATAGTCTCACGACAATCACCAAACAATATGGTATCAGTTAAATCACTTCTGTTCATTACGTCTGTTTTTAATGTATTTTAATTGAGACCAATACTGTTCATAACATAATAATAATGTATGAATCATTTTGTGTTGTTCATTTTTGGTGTAACGACATTCAGGTTTAGGACGTACACCAGTTTCTATGGTAATATATCTGGCATGTTCAATGCCTTTTAAATTAAATGATGGTTCTTTATCACATTTAAAATAGACCCAACCTTCGTCTTTACCATACTCACCACGATCCCAGATAACATAGTCACCGACTTCAGGTTCATACATGTTAATCTTCGGATTTCTTTATACCAGTAATTTCATCATAGAACTCAAATGGTTCACGATCTTTGTTACCTTCTTTAGGTATTTTGAAGATGTTTCTAAACTCTTTCATTTGATCTAATTGATCTTGCAATTTATCAATTTGACGTTGCAATATCTCGAAGTTTGCTTCATTATTATTTTGCATCATCAAGAAATTCTTGATTGCTGCTTTGAAATCTTCTTCTTTCAATGTTAATTACCTCCCAGATTTAATGTATTAAATGTTAATTAGTGTCAGTATCTTGATGGTATTTCATCATACCTATCAGTCGAATCTTCTTTTGATTCTTTACATTTAGTATCAGAATCTTCTTTTGATTCTTTATACTTTGGATCTGAATCTTTAGGTCTAAGTTTCATTTTTCTAAACCTAATTTAGATTTAACAAAATTACATAACAATTTAACAAAAGATTTAGAAGCACTACCTTCTAACTCTTCAAACATATACATATTCAACTTGAAAGCATAGTTTGCTTCGCGTATAATAAGGTCTACGTCATCTTGTGCTACGTCAAGTTCATCTAAAAGTTGGCGGTAACTTTTTTTGTAATTTTTAGAATCTGAGATTTCTGAAAAATCATAAAAACTCAATCCTTTGCCTTTTTCAGGTTTAAGAGAGTTCTCAGCAATACCTCTAAGTATTTGACCTCCAGAGAGGTCACCCAAATATCTGGTGTAATGATGACCAACCAATAGGTTGGGATCATCTTTTGCAATTTCACGAATCCTGTTAACATACTTCACACATGCCTCTGATTGTTTAATCTCGGTCTCCCAAGATGGACCATAATAATATGACAGATCCTCCTTGAGTGACTCTTTACGAGGTAACTCTGGTAGGTTGATCTTACCAACTACAGGATGATCCTTTAATGCTTCTACCTCTTCCTCCATTGCAGAGTAAACAAAGTAGAAGTTAGCAATTAATTTACGATACTCTTGTGGATCTAAGACACCACGAAGAAATGAAGCAACGAACTTAGTGTTCTCTGCTGCTGAGTGAGACTCTTTAGTCCCTTGTTTAATTTGTGCTGCAAAATCTGCGACTGCCATAATTAATCATCAATATATTTTCTTGGGTTGGACATACCCTGAACATACTCAATTGCCTGATCTCTTAATAGTAATAGATCGTCATAACATTCTTGGTTATGAGCACATCCTCTTAATCTATCATCAGGTTTATATAATGACTCTAATAGCAGAGTCTTAGCACGATCCCATGATTCATGTGATTTAGAAGGTTTGGTCATGTGCTTTTAATAGTGTAAGTATATTATAGGTGTTCTTGCAATTCAATGGGGTTGCCTTGTGACACTTCTTTTGGTGTCTGACCAAACCCTCCTCTTTCTTCTCTTCGTGTATCATCCAATGTAGATTGGAGACTACGCAATTCTGATTTCATCTTATGCAATTCATCATCAGTATAGAGAAAGCCATTGGCTTCTCCCGCCTTAACGCATTGCTTAAGAAGCTTGGCTTGTGCTTTCAAGCCACTGGATTCTTCCCAAAAGTAACTACTCATTGGTCTACCATCTCGAACTCATCTATGTTTTGTGAAGGAAGTAAATGTCCTTCTATCTCATATATATGTTCTCCGTTAAGACAACCTTTGTACTCAATGCCAGTAAGACCGCCATACTCACGCATAGCTGCCTGAATCTTTAAGTGCATCAGTTGTCCTTTATCAGGTACTTTCATATTATAATGCTGCTGTGTCTATATGCTATCGCATCAAATTGGATTTGTCAAGCTGGATCATCATTTACATATGGGATCGTACCATCTGGTTTCACCACGTATGCATAGATCCTATGGTTGACATCTGGTAAATTCTTTGGTTGAGGAAACCATTCGTGACAAACATCAACTGCCTGTTGTTCTGTATTAAAGATATAAAATATATCTTCAGAAGCAAATATCTCATCTATCTCTGCCTCTGGTATAATCCATTGTGGATTGCCTTCAGCATCATTATCAGTATAATATGCTTTAACTGCTGTCTTCTGATCAGCAGTCAGGTCTGAATACTTACTGTTATCAATAACTAAGATATATTTCTGTTGTTCTTTAGCGAGTAAAGCAACAATATCATATATGTTCTTTGGGTTTAATGATATTAATGCCATTATGATCCTCCGTTCTCAAGTTGTTCTAGTATAGTATCTAAGTTTGTGCTTGCATTAGAATCATATATTCTTGATACAGGCATTGAATCAATAGTCTCTGTACTGATAGCAATAGAGAGATATGTTAATATTCTGTCAGAATACTTTCTATAAACACTCTGATTTAAAGTAAAGAAATGATTGATTGTGTCTTCCAAGTAATCATAACTATCACCAGCAGTAAATGTAGCACCAGTTAGAGTAGCATTTAAGTTTCCTGTTACTCTGTTATTCAATGTAACTGATGTACCATCAATTTTAGTAACACATGTGTAGTCTGGTAATACTATCACTCCATCACTTTGTGTTCCTTGAGCAGTTATTGTTACCCCAACACCAGCAGCAAGTTTTGTAACATCACTTGCATTTGTAATAACTGTGCCACCATCAGTAGAACCAGGATCATTCTCTGCCTGATTACCATCAAGTACTTGTACATTACCAGTGAATGTACCTGCAACTGATTTTCTCTGCTTATATTTGGATGGTGTTATTGGGAACCTAACTTCAACAGCAGTAACACCTTTCTGTCCTGTTGGTGTATCTTCAGTAAGATCTCTTAATTTCTGACGATAGGTGACCCACTGTGCTTTCTCTTCAGCAGTAATTGGTGCATCAGCAGTTTGTGTCCAATCACTATCAAGTAACAGGAACTTCCTAATCATTACAAGTTTGTTCCAGTTAATATAGTTATCCTTGGCATATAATGATGTTAATGCTGCTTCTAAGTTATAATCCTCAACCTCACGATAGTCAGTGTATTTTCTATCTAACTTTTCCCACAACTCATCTAATTCAGCACTTGTAAACTGATTAGTATCTAACTGATAGGATGACCATGAATATACACCAGTCTTCTGGTTACGAATATTCTTATTCTTATTGATTACTGTAGCACCAGATTTATATCTGATATATGATTCTAATTTATCACGATCAGAGTCCCAAACTGGATAAAGTATAGGAACAATATCACTAGTCCAGAAGTCATCATTAATGGCTTTAGTAACACCATTCTTTTGAATCGTTCTGTCTAGAGCATTAACATATAATGCTACTTCTTGTCCAGCCATGTTTGCCATATTATTGTACCTTAAGAGCCCATCCTGTCAATATGTATTTATCTTGTGTAAAAACTGTATTGCCACGATGAACGTGTGTCAAACCAGCAGGAAAGATACACATCATCCCTTGCTCTGGTTTAATTCTTCTCCTTTGATAGAGGAATTCTGTTTCAGCCTCACCATCAGGCATATCATTTAAGTATATAGTCCACACTAACTCACGTTGTGCAGTTTGATGTGAAGCATTTTCATAATGCCATTCATGGTATCCACCTGAAGGTGGAGTTTTTTGTCCTTTAACAGTGTATGACATCAACTTCACATTTAATAGTTGACTGTACTGCATACAATAATGTTTAAGACAACACTTCAAGTAACCATTGAACTGATCTGTCAGTTGTTGGTCATAATCTTGTAGAAATACTTGATCATCACCTCTTCCCATTCTTCTATTAGGAAACTGCTCGTCTCCATCACCAATGCCACTTGTATCAGTGGAATGATTTAATATATTATCAATTTTATCTATGGCATCTTTGCAAAGTTGTTTTGGTACAAAATTTCTCCAGATGCCAATAAAGTCATCAAACTCTCCAACCATCTTGTCAATTGGAAAGATAAATTGTTCACTCATAATTAAATCGCTTTTATCAAATATTTTACCCTATGGTATCTAGTAATCAACGGAATGTTGTTTTCTGGAGACGCAATAACTGATGTTGTTATTGGAGTCGATGAACTCATTGTGAATTTACCATCACCTGCTAACATACTAGCATCAACTGGTGAGATTGTTGTATCTACAACATCAATACCACCAATTAAACTACCATCAGCAGGAGTAAAGACTTGATTAGTTTCTTCATCATAGAATAGATGAATACCTGCTAATCCATAGTTATCTTCATCCTCATTAGTATTATCATCTTGGCCAGGAGGTCTTGTCTGCCTCAAATATAGATAGATGTCGCCTTGTCTGATGGAAGCACCTTCTGGTAATGCTATATTATAGAAGTCCCAGTCACTAGAAGTACTGCTTGCAGGAACAATAGTATTTAACAATGTAGTAGTATTACTGCTACCTGTCTTCCAGAATACCATAAGATCTTCTTCTGGTATAGCCCCTCCATTAGAACCATTACCTCTAATAACTGTGAATCTCAAATTATTTACATTGGTCAAATTAAAGGGACCAACATAGTATTCTCTTAAATCATTCTCTGAACTATCTCCAATCCAAGGCAAATATTTTGTCCCAAGTCCACCATATGAAGGAGCACCAGCACCAGCAGGAATAGCAAACTTATCACCAGCAGTAGATCCTGGTCCTGGGAGTATTTGTACCATATCATCATTAGTGGATGATTGCCATACATCACCATCATATGCTGAACCAGATGGAATACCTGCTGGATCACATAAGAAATATTTACCTGCTGGAACCGAAGGATTACCTGGAGTTGTTCCACCTCCTTCACTACCAGCATATCTAACTTTTATATAACCATTAGCACCATCTTGTGCGTTACCACCACCGTTACCTGGAGATTGTAGACCAGCAGTTACAGCAATATTTTTTCCTACTAATGTTACTGTCACTTGAGAACCCTGTCCACCTCCACCACCATTCAAACCAAACTGTGTTGCAGTTGCAGTAGTAGTAATATTTACATATCCATCTTGACCTGGTGCTGAACCATTTGGTGACCATGTTGCAATACAAATATCTGATCTGTATGCAGAATCTCCACGTTGTCCACCGCCTCCACCACCATTACCATTATGACCAACACCAGCAGTTCCACCTTCTCCACCAGAGGCATTTCCAGAAGGACCGACACCACCGCCTCCTCCTCCTCCACCACCAGCAGTACATCCACCTTGGGTTCCAGCATTACCATTAACAAAGTCCATCGCACTTGTCATAGAATGTAAGTTAGTTCCTGCTGCTACACCATCACCACCAGCGTAACAACCATCAGTAGTTCCACCACCGTTATAACCACCACCTGATCCACCGCCACCGCCTCCACCGCCAGCACCAGCAAATACGTTACCGCCGTTGAAGTAGACACCAGTAGCACCACCACCTGCTCCACCAGTAGCACCATTACCCCACGCACCAAGACCAGAAGGACCACCTACAGCAGGTCCGTTACCACCTTGAGCTTCACTACCACCAGATTCATTCTCCATTCCAGTACCATTAGCATAACCACCTCGAAGATTGGTTCCCTCTTCTCCTGCTCTACCAATTTGCATTGTGATAGTATTAGGAGTTGATCCTAATGTTGCTACAAGTAATGCACCATTAGTTGCTGTTCCACCAATAGCACTACCATCACCAAATGGTGATTGAGTTGCTCCTGCTTCACAACCAGAGTTAGCATTGGGGTTACCATTACCTCCACCAGCACCAGAAAGTACAAGATTAATAGTTCTACCAGTCTCACCAGTTACTTGTGGTGGGTTACTCCAAGTAGAATTAAATGCAGTGAATGTTTGAGTTCCTAAAGGAATTGTACCAGTGAAACCATTTGCTGCACCATCACCACCAGAACTTATTGGTTTAGGAGTTTGTCCATTATCTCCTCCACCATTTGTCGAAGTTTGATCTGTACCTTGAGTACCACCAGTGTCTCCATCAAGTCCATTAGTATTCGTGTTGATAACAAACCAATCCTCACTATCTAATGATGGTGGATATGTAAATGCTCCTCCTGTTCCTCCAGCACCTCCACCAGTACCTGGTGCAACAAATGTAGTTAGTCCACCTGTACAATCTCCTCTAGAAGTAAATATGGTTGCACCATTATCAGCCCTTGTTGCAACAAATCCAACACCACCAGGATTTTGATCCCAAGTATTTTGTGCAGCAGAATCGTTTTTAACTTTAACTTTCAACTGATACCAGCCAGTAACTGGTAGATTACTAGCAGGAACAACCAATGTTGCACTACTGGTATAAGGTACACCAGGCCCTGAAGTATTTGGTGGTGTTGCGTTACCTTGTATGTAAGTACCATTAGGTTGCCAGAGATCCATTTCAGAACTACCATCAGCATGGAATTCAACATTAAAACCAGCAGCAGCAAGACCTGCATCTACATTGATACCAACACCACATTCCACCCAAGAATTTAAGTTAGGATCTGTTCCAGAAAGAGCTGGAACTGATGGATAAATTCCATTGTTTAACAAGAAAGTAGACCATACAGCAGCAGCACCACCAGAGATATTTTGACCACCACTAACATTACCAACAGCGACCCAATCTCTTGTTTGTAATAATGCTTGTCCACCAATACTTCCTGCGGTTCCACCATCACCACCATTCGCTGTAATAGTATATGTTGTACCATCTACAGTAAATGTAGCGTAAGCATATCCTGCATCTCCACCAGAGTTATCACTGTCTCCACCACCTCCACCTGGAGCAAACAAACTTATATCTATTAAGTTTACGTCTCCCTGACCAGCAGGAATTGGATTCATTGTAATAGTTCCTGCATTATATGCTTCCTCCATTGCAAACTCAACACCTGTTCCTGGATTAACTATAACTGTTGCTTTACCACCTACTATTGTCTGGTTATTAATAGCATAATATCTTGGTTGTGGAATAGAAGTAACATCATCAAATGTTCCAGATGCTAATTTAACTATTGGATTACCACCAGCAGGAGATACACCAGGAGGATTTGGTTGTGAATCTGATGTTGGATCATACTCAAATCCTTGAGTAGATAAACCAGAAGTTAATACTAGGAATGATCCATTATATTCGATTGGAGTTGCACCTTGAATAGTAACCCAATCATTAGGAGAATAACCATGAGGTTCTGCTGTTGCAACAATACACTTATCATTAGGAGCATCATAAGTGATACTTGTTATATTAATAGTTGGAGCTGATGTGACATTCCATTTCTTTGGATTACCACCATCATCTAAACCAATGCCCTCAACATTACCGTAAGTTGCCATCTTACCATCATTTAATGCAGCAGCAGATAATCCATGAGAGTGACCCAATGCTACTCCACCACCTCCATTTGGTTCAAATGGTATAACATTTGCTCTTGTTTTAGAGTAAGTCACACCGTACTTATCAGAAGGTGATCCACCAAATTCAACAGCCAATGCCTCATCTGGTTCAGATGATAGTATATTATGAAAATGTTCTATTGGTCTTGAAAATATATGATCTTCAATTGGACCAAGAGTTGTTGAAACACTTCCAGTAATGTATGTAGATATATCTGCTTGAATACCAGTATAACCAGTTGTCTTAACGTTACCTATATCAAAAAATAATCCACCATTTAATAACTGGTTCTGTGCAATATACCAAGTACCACCAATCTGTCCAACTGTATTGTTTAAAGCATCTTCTATTGTAGCAGATCCTAAACCGTCTACTGAACCAAAACCTGCGACTATTTTTTCTCTATAATCTGGTAAGAAGAACGTTCCTATATTAAGTGGAAAATCTCTGAAAGTAAAACTCTTATATACCTGAATATTAGGATGAACAGTACCACCACCAGTGAAGTTAACCGTAGCTTGTGGTAATGTGGAAGGATCTACTCCATCAGGAAATACTACCTCATAACAGAACTCATTAACAGGAACCTGTGCTGTAACAACTTCTGTTGGCTCTTTAGTTTGATAATAATTATTAAATTCAAATACACCTGTTCCTATTGATCCAAATCCTATGCCAATACCAAACTGAGCACCGACCTGAGAACCAGATCCACCAAAACTATTACTTAGACTAACACTAAGTCCTACTGGATCCTTACTTAATACAGTAGTATTAACTGGAAGTGTTACTGTACCATTATTTCCCATCAATTCTACTACATCACCAACATTAATCTTATTAATATCTGTTGATGGTATAGTAGTTATATCTGGTGAACCAGCAGAAATATTACCAGTAAATTGCGTTGTTTGTCCTATAATTCTTACAGATGCACCATAAGGATATGGCATCTTGATTGAAGGAGTTACATTAGGATCTCTATAAAAATTTAAAAATGCTTTATCATTGATCCAAAATAATCTTCTTAATCCACCAGGAGATGTTGGTTGTAATGGAGTATAACTTGTGTTACCACCGTAAGTATTACGAACTGCTTTGTATAATATAGGATAATCTCTAATATTTAATTCTCTTCCATCACAATAAAGATATCCTTCATGTGAATACTCTTCTATCTCATTCGCTGCACCAGAATTTACATCAACAAGAACAGGCAATATAGTGCCAGGTGGTTGATGTTGACCTCCCTTATCTTGGTAATAATTCTGAAATTTATCGCGATATGTAACGGTCATTAATATTTAATTAGAAATTCTTGGACGATATAAGGTTGAACAAATGAATCTGCTTTGTTCTCAGAATTAACAGCAATACTAATAGTTGATTTCACATCAATAGCAGGTATAAATGATGGATTTGTATTCACAACATATGTATGATTGGTAGCACTGAAATTAACAAAATGTCTGTGTGATCCATCATTACCAGTAGCCTCAGTTTGAGTAACCGTGTTATTAATAGCACCATAATAATCATTAGTTGTACTATCAGCAAATGAATCATAAGGTACGTTCAAATCTGTATAGTTAGGAGCTAAAGTTACAGGACCAGTTACTGGGTTAGCAAGGAAACCACCTAACCAACAACCTGGCCAACCTATTCCTTCACATTTTACAGCCATAGTTCCTGTGTATGTAATAGTACCGTAGGTATATGATTCTGTAGAACCAGAACTACCACCACAACCTGCATTCTGTCCACTCCAAACTGGCCACTGTCCAGCATATCCTGTTGGTATCAGACATTGGTTAGAAGCTAAAAATTCACAACCACTAAAACATGCATTGTAATATGTTTTTCTACAACCACCAGCAGATTGTGATTGTACAACACTACTCGCTGCAATTTGTTGTCTAGTTGCATTCAAATAACATAATTCTTGTCTAGTATTTTCTGACCATTCTTGAATACACAGTGTAGATTTCCTAGTGTATGAGTTTTTAGCAAACATTGCAAACTCATTACCAACAGCAGATGCTACTCTAGTTCTAGTTCCATCATGGAAGTGAGCATGTGGCATGATTGCAGTTTGCAATACATCTATGGTTTCTGTATAGTTACCAGTAGTTCTAGTAAAACCTGGTTGACCAGTTATTTCTATCTGTTGTCCTGGTAAGAAGAAGTTACCTTGATATAATATTTCATAAGATGTTCCTATATTACTCTGAACATCTAATCCTACACCAGATTTAACAATAGTATTTGGTGGATCATTATCATCCTCAAGATAAAGATCAATATAATCCCCTAAATTAGCACCACTAGATGCTCTAATCTTCTTAGATCCTAGATCTGGTAATTGAAACTGATTATCTAATAATGTTTGAGTTGGTTTTCTATATCTAGATAATTGTCCAACTCCTAATATCTCTGCTAATTCTGGAAATATTTCAGCAGAATATATCCCACCATCACATCTTAAATATCCAGCAGGTAATTCATCTTGAGTATTCTGATCATCTGGATCATTTGATGTTAATTGCTTTGACCAATTTAAGATTGTACCTGTACTAGTACCTATCTTTGATTTTTCTCTTTGATAGAATACTGCCATTAATATGCCCTCATTATTATCAGAGTTGTTAGTGACGGTGTATTAGGATTTACTTGCACACTTAATGCTTTGTCAACACTCGTTGGAGCTATAGTTCCTGTCGTCATATTATTTATGAGAATAGTGCTAGGAACTCTCATCTGACCCTTATTCATACTAACATCAATCGTGAAATGATTGTGTGATGCAAACGCATCTTGATTGTAAACATCTGCTTGATGGTTCAATGTAACTGGATAAGGATATAATTCTCCATCACCAGCAGTACCACCAGTTCTTGCAGGATCTACATCAGAATCTGTTGTATAATGATTTTTTTGACCCATATATGATCCTGCTGGAGGAAATGGAGCTGATACTGCTGGCATCTGTTGGTTAATAATACAAGTATTTGGATCATTATAACTACCATTATTCAAAGGATCACCAGTATTACCATATCCTGCAACAACTCTATTACCAGGAGGAATTACAGGAAGATCAGTTGCAGCATTTGTAAAATCTCTCCATCCTGACATATCTGGTAAAGATTGACCAGCTTCATCAAACCAAGTAACTCTTTGTGTACCTGAAAGAAATACATCTCCATTAGCTTCATTAGGATTAACTCCTATTGCACTAGCAGTACTCCACTCACCATCCTGTGTATCATAATTTCCTGGTTCAAATAATCCTACATAACCACCTGAATTAATAGTAGACGGATACTTATCAATTTCTGGTTGTTTATGACTATGTGATGGAGTATGGTCAACACCTAGTTTTCTAGGAATGACTCTAACTGTATCAAAATAAACTGGATCTTGAACTGAAAGTCCTGTAATCTTACCTGCTAACTCACCATCTGTCTCAATAGAAAAATTAACATCAATATATGATACAATATTTGTCAATGGAGAAGCATCAGCACCATTCTCTGTAACATATGCACCTATAACTGCCATATCTTCTGGTGCAACTCTTGATGATTCAATATCAACAAGTGCAGTCTGATTTAAATTAGGTAATGTAAACAAATCAGTATCTTCAAAAGCAGGATAAGAATTTTGTATTCCTACTGGAGGTCCACCTGCTACCTGATATGGACCATATGTATTACCTAATAATTGTGCAAGCAATGGATAATCAATTGCTCTGAGTGTTTGGCCACTACACACAATCCATCCTTTTGGAACAGCATCAATAGTTAATGCCGATGAACTGGAAGATCCAGTCCAAGGCATTATTGTTCCTATAGGAGAAACTTTTGATGATTTTATCCTGTTATAACTTGCCATCTATTAAACCTCCATTAACCACCAACCAAGAACAGAAGTTGGAATACCAACTTGAGCATTACTATCAGTAGGTCCGAGGAATATCAGAGCAAATGCAGCATTTGCAGTCTGGACAACCAGTTCACCTGAAGGATAAGGTGTAATCCTATCACCAAATAGTGTTCCTGTATTATCTCCTTGTATTGGAGTTCCACTGGATTCAGGTGTTCTTAAGACCAAAGTTGTATTGTAATTTAGATTACCACCAACTTCAACTATCCTTACCACATCTCCTGTTACAGGAGCATCTGGTAATGTTAGAATTAATGTAGAAGTAGATTGAACATTGACTGTGTATACAATGTTAGCAATCAATTGTAAATCAGCTTCTAATGATGCAGATGATAAGTAACGTGTGTGTCTACCACCAGTTGCAGTGTAGAAGTTATCAACACCAAATGAACTTATTGAGTTATCCTGTCTAATTGCGAACTTCTTAGTTCCACTAGGACCGAGGTTCTGAATGGAAAGTTGTTCAAATGATGTAGAAGGATTTGTTGCTGCTTCACCACTAACTGTAAATGATTTCTCAGAACCAGCATTACCTAAGTTATCAACAAAGAATGATGGTGTGTTATTATCTGGGTTGAGAAGAACGTTTTCTGGGTCACCACCCTTGAATAGATAGAAGTCACCTCGTGATACAACACCAGCGTGCCATGTCATCAATCCAGAGTGATCAGCGTGACCATCATCGTTGACGAATGAGAACATTCTAGTCTGATTAACAGAGTCAAAGATCTCAATACTACCACCAAGCAATCTTAGATCTTCAGAAACATGAAGACCACCAGTTCTGAATGGAATAGCACCATCTCTAACCTGCTCATTCATCACTGACTGATGAACTACTCCTTCTAATCTACCTCCAACAGCACACCAGAATACAGAGTTGCCAGTTGCATCAGCGAACACAACCCAGTTGAGATAATCAAGTTTTTGCTGTACAATATATCCTCTATCAATAATAGTAGAGTTATATGTGGAAGCAGCACCAGATTTAATTCTAGTTCTTTCCTCAGAATCAATTACGTTAGCAAACTCTTTATGCTTAATAAGTCTCTTAACAATGTTACCACTTGCGAATACTGCATTACCAGGATCAAATGGTTTGTCAGTATATAATCCATCTCCTGCCTGTTCAATAACAAGTGTTGGGTTAGCACCTGTAATTACATTAGTAACCTTACCAACAATGAAGTCACCGATACCAGTTGCAGAAGCAGTTGATGTACCAACAAATACTATATCATCAACTACGAATGCTCCAGAACCAACACCAAGACTATTAACTGGAACCTGAACTGAACCACTTGAACCTGTGGCAGTACCATTGACTGTTGTGTTAGGACCACCAGCAGTATCGACCATTGGATCGAACCAGAAACTATACATTAATGGAATAGCACCAGCATCAAATGCTGTCTCTATAGCAGCAGTATTAGTGTAAGTAGTTACTCCATCACCAAGAGAAGCAAATACTAAATCTAATCTACCATAATGATTTCCGATATGAGTTGTACCAGTACATGTATCAGTCTCGAATGTAGTAACATCGTTACCGTTATTAAGTACGAACTTCTCATTTCTCTCTGCTTCATATGTTGTGTTAGCAGCTTGTGCTCCACCAACAGGTTCACTCAACCAAATCTTATTATTAACAGTATCAACATATGTAATGTAAGTATCATGTATAACTGTCTGTGGAGACTCGTTAGTAATATTCTTAAGATAATCACCAACTGCTATGTCAGCAAGTGTCTTATTAGCAGTTGTAACAACAACGTTAGTAACGAAATTATTACCAGCAGTAGAATCAGCAGTAAATACAATCTTATTAAGAGTACCACAACCACCATCTAGTGTTAAAGTACTGTTAAGTACAAGACCAGATCCAGGAATTGCAGGGTTACCAACCTGAACTGCACCAGTTACAGAGTTAACCTCAAATACTGTTAGATCAGGATCACCACAGTTAGTAACTTTAAGTGTTTGAACCTGTTGATCAAGTTGACTAACAACTCTAATAACCTCACCTACACTTGGTGCAGCAGGGTCACGATCAATGATTACATAATCAGAAACTGTAAGTGATCCACCAAACTCAGCAAGATATACATTATCTTGTGGTCCAGTATTGTCAAGTGCTTGCTCTGTCCATGTAGAATCAAACTGAACATTAACCTTAAAGATAGGTGTATTATCAGGATGATTATCTAATTGAGCAGTAAATGTTCCAAATGGTTGACGCTTAACCTTCAAGTAGTAAGGAGCAACTGCTGTTCTTGTTAATTCTACAATCTGAACTATTTCAGGATGTCCACTACCAGATACACCACTATTGATAATGATGTAATCATTTTCACTGAAGTACTGATCACCATTAGCAAGAACAGGTTGTTGTGCTAAAGGTAGATAGAATTCATCAGTACCAGTTAGAGCAGGTAGATCCTGTGGTTCAACCACTGGGTTTCCACCAAGACCAACTTTTGCATTCTGGAAGAATGAACCACCCCAATTTCCTTGACCAGCAGTATCAACTTCGTTGTATCCAGGATCAGTGATACCTAGAACAATTACGTTAAGAATATCAATATTCTTATTGAATACTGTAGAAGAAATTATTCCATCAGCATGATTATCAATAGCAGATCCTAACTGTCCTCTTTCACCAACGAATGAGAAGGAAGCAAGTCCACCACATAACCACATATCACCAAGGAACTTAGCAGATGCCTTGACTTCAAGTTGGTTATTGATAGTTGTCTTACCACCTTGACCAGCAATATTGATCTCAGATGCATTAGTAGCAAACTGAATAGTGGAAGGACCACCAGAGTTAGAGAAGAAACTAACCTCACCTGCATTACTGAATAGATTTACACTATCGCTAGTAATTCTTCTGTATCCTAACCATGCATCACCATCAATCTTAAGTGATTTAGATCTTACTCTAGTATATGATAAGGACTCTGAACTATCCCATGAACCACCAATATCAACCTTAGTGATTGTCTGTGCTCCATCTGATATACGATTATCAGGAGTAACACCAATTAATGCATTGAAATGCTCAGATGCTGAACCAAGAACAAAGAACTGGTCAGCTGTTCCTTCATCCATGATTCTCATGTACTGAAGGTTCTTACCAATCTCTAGTCCTTTACTATTTGCCTTATCAAGAGCACCACCAGAAAGTGCTAAAGTACCAGTAAATGTACTATCATTAACAAAGTTAAATCCACCTGTTGTAATAGAGGTTCTAATTTCAGCAGTTTCTGCTCCTCCACCACCGTTAACATCTATATCACGCTCAAACTTAGCATCTTCAGTAAATCTGGAATCACCCTTGACTACCAATGCTCTGTCTAATTCAGCGTTAGTTGTGTTAATACCAACCTTACCATCATTATTACCACGAGCAGCTTCTGTGATTGCTACTTCTTCAGTAGAAACACGTAGTGCTGCTGCCTCTGCATCAATCTCTACCTTAGTATCGAGATTAGCATTGTCTTGATAACCAACTACAAGAGCATCAGAAATTCTATTCTTCTCTCTGTCGTTGTATGCAGTATGATCTAAGTAATCTGTTGTGCTGCGACCACTGATATATGCATTACCAATTACATCTAAATTAGCACGAGGTGTTGTTGCATTAGATACAAATCCGTTAGCATAATCCGCATGTGCTGACCTTGTAATGGTGTTAATACCAAGTTTGTAATCACCAATAGCCTCAGATTCTGTTCTTAATGCCTGAGAACCAAGTACACCTACTTCCTTCCAATCAGAGTTAGAGAACTCAACAGTTGGAACTGGTTGACCACCTGGTGTACTGTCTACTATTCCACCTGCACCATTCCAAAGTTCGGTAGCATTAGTAATAGGATCAAATACTTGGAACTCAACCCAGTTATTTGTAGGAACAAATGTTGATGGTAATACCTGCCAAGCACGATTAAGAACTGGTAGATAATAGAAGTCATTAAGTTTGATCTGAGAACCAGATGTAATACCTCTTCCTGGAAGATCTTCGTTAGCAATATCTAATCCAGTGTTAGCATCTCTCCAAGTAAATCTAACCACGTTACCAACAAAGTTAATGCTTTGTATGTTACTTGCAGGAACTGAAGTATAGTAGTTAGAGAAGATCCATCCAAGAGAACCAGACTGATTGACTGATGAACCCTTAAGTAGAATATCTCCTGGTGATGGAATAACACCATCATATGTGACAAACTGCTCAGAAGCGATTCTAGTACCACCACCAGAAATCAATACATCTTGATTAGGTGTTACATTAGATGCTAATCCAGCAGCAGTATGTGTCTGGATCATATATGGTTGACCATTGCCTCTGGCATTAAATCCAAATACAGCAGCTTGAACTCTGTTCTTACTTAACCTAATATCACCATTAGTTGAAGGAACGAAAGAGTTTCTATCTAATTGTGCGTCCTGTTCTGTTAAAGTTACAGGATCAACAGAACTTACATTAGAACGTATGATTAAAGCATCTTTAACCTGAGTAAAGTCTTCATCCTGTACTGATATAACAAGAGGAGATTCAATAGTATTAACTAACTTACCATCTCCACCAACAACTGTAATATTCTGATTGAATGTTACAGGAGTATCGAAGGTAGTAACTAGACTTCCGATTACATCATCCTCATCTCCATCATCTGCCAATACAGCAGCATCTATGAATGTTTCTTCACCTGTGATAGCATTGATTCTTCTGTTACCAATGTACAAGTCACCTTGTGAGTTGATTCCAGTGTAGAATACTATACCAGCATCTTGCTTCTTACTCTGTGCGTAGAAGTCTTCTTCAGGTGTTAGTACAACTTCCTGTCTAGCTGGTAGACCAGTTGAATAGTTACCTGGTCCGAAACCAAGATATTCAAACGTATGGTTACCTGCTCTTGCTATAGAAGGTCTTCGTAATTCAACATAGTATCTTTGATCTGAGAGAACTGTGCTGTTACCAGCGATAGGAATTAATCTATCTTCTGACCCAGATGTTGCATTACCAGATTGTGCCTGAATCTTATTAACTCCAGTATATGAGTTAGAAACAAATGCAGGTTGTTTAATAAGATCTTCAACACCTTCTCTTGTAGTAGAGTTCTTATAGTCGTTAACTGTAACTAAACCATGAGTATAGTTATCAGCAGCAGAATATGCTTGAGGTGGATCAATTAAGTTAGCATAAACATTCTTCTCTTCTGGAGTTGTACCACTGTTCTTGAACCAGAGAGGATCATTTCTGTAGTTAAGAGGATATAATTTGCTAACTGGTTGAGAGAACTTAAAGTTCCTGAAGTTATTACCATTACCAGCTCCAAGAGGGAATGGTGAAATATTACCACGTAATGCAGTTAGATAGTAAATACCATCTTGCTGACCAGCAATACGTTTCTGTAGTGTCTCATATCCAAAGATGTAGAAGGTATCATCAATAATACCAGCATCAGTAGTAGACTCAACATAGTATTCAATACCAGCATTATCCTGAACACGATCACCAGGAGTGATAGTGTAAACATTAGCACCACCTTGTGCATAGTAATACTCAGGATATCCCTTCTTAATTAGAGTCTTAAGTGGTAGTGACTTACCGAAGTCTTGGTCTTCTACCATATCAGCGAAGATAGCACCTTGAGTGAATCTAGTTTGAGTGAATTCTGAGAACTCTAATTTTCCCCCGCGAATATTTTTCAGAATTACGTAATGGTCACTTCCAACTGAGTAGTACGCATGAATATTAGCAATACCAGAGGAATTACCAGTCCATTCAATTCTGTTAGCAGTAATACTTTGTGTCTTATTGGTTATGAATGCACCACCTTGAGGTGATGTAATCTTAACTGTACGGAACTGCTCATTTCTAAGTCCAGGATAGTTCTGGATGTCAATAGCATGGTCATGTACTGTTATCTCAAGGTACTTAATAGATGGATCTAATGGATCTTCTACATAACGACCACCTTGAATTGTTGCTTGAATACCACTGCTAAACTTAGCAAATGCTCTGTATTCAATACCAGCACCAGTTAGATCCTTCTTATATGGATCATATGCAGCAGACTTATTAAGACTATTGTTAGTGAAATCATTATCAGTGTATCCAATGTATTCACCAGCTTGTACTGGGTTCTCAAACCTAGCACCAAATACTGTTCCACTTACAGGCTTAAGAAGTAATTTCTGTGGAACTAACTTACGTGTATCATCAGTTCTTGTCTTGATGACAAATCCATTGATAGGATCTCTTGCATTCTCAAGATACTTAGGAATAACGTAACGAATCTTATATGTTCTTTCATCTGCTTCACGAGTATCCTTAAGACGCTCATACCACATGTCAGTAGTCTTAGGTCTATCAGCATAATCTGTCTGATGAATTCTCCAGAAGATATTGTTCTTCTTGATGTCATCTACCTGACCAGTAACTTCATCCTTACACTTAACAAACCACTTACCACTTGTTGTAGCACTGTCAGTGAATCCAGGATCATACTGGAATGGAATCCTACGCTTGTTAGCAAATACGTTGAATTCCTGAGTTTGACCTGAAGCAAATGTAACTGGATTTACATTGTTGATAGCATCTGCATGTGTCTCATGAATTGTAAAGACCTTAGCATTCTGATAACGAGCATAGAACTCAGTGTTACCATTGACTCTACCTGTTACAAGATCAGCAACGTTACTATTATTGTTAGTAACATAACTTGTTGATACTAGAGGTAAATCACCACCCTCAACTGCTCTAAAGAATACTCTATGAGGAGTTGTAGATGCAGAAGGTACATCAAATACGTTTGATATATCAGTTTCAATACCAGCATTAATAGTGTTAGTTAAGTTACACTTATATGTGTGTAAATCATACTTGTCATCAAGTACAAACTGATAGATATCAATCTCTACATTAGGATCAATACCATCTGTTTCAGATGCATAGATGTAGATACCAGCAGCAGCATTCTCTCTAGATGTTGCAAGCATCAACTTAGTCTGATCACTACCATTAAAGAATGTAGTGCTGTTATAATTCTCAGGTATTGTTGTTCTACCTGGAGCAATTACATAATAGATCTCGTTAGTAGTGAATCCATTAGGTAGTCTAACAAGACGCTTATCAACCTCAGCATACTTACCTGTAACTGAATCAAATCTTGGACGAGGAACTAATCTTACAGGAGTTCCAGTCTCGAAGTCGTGAGCATTAGATGAACCAGCACCAGTTGTATCAATAGTGAATACTGTTGCTCTAGCAGCAAGTGAAGCAGTGCTTACTGTCTGCTCTTGACGAGTAACTGATCCAATACCACTGTTGATGATTGTAGTACATACTCCAATCAATGTGTCGATAGCATTTGCTGTACTTACACACTGTAGAGATCCAGGAGCAGTTGTTGTATCCTGAGTTATAGAAGTATCTGTTGCTGGTAGAGTGTCTGCCCAAATACCTTTAGTATAAGCAAAGAATAGATTTGTAGTTGTGCTTGTCTGTAAAGCATTAACTGTGTTACCAGTAATCAACCTAGAGTTAATAACACCAAGTTCAATTCTTGTATTGTCAAGGATTCTCTTAACATATGTTCCTTCAGGAATGTTAGAGTAGATAGGAGTAGCACCAGCTTGTAACGCACCGTTAACATATGGTGATGCACCACTCTCATCATATTCAGTAACACTCATACCAATGATAACACCTCTTGTATCACCTACATCTACGATAGCAGATCCAGCAGTAGTATCACAATTGAAGTAAAGAACATCAAAGTTCCTCATAGCAGCAGTTGCTATTGAACCTGTGTACTCATAAGCATCAATAGTTTCTGATTTCTCAGCATCAATGAAGTCTAAGTTGTTACCAACGAAGTAAGATTCACCTGCCTGAATACTGTTGATGTTACCACCAAGTCTCAAGTCATTAACAACAGCATCTGTAATGAATGCGATGTCTCTGAAGCACTTAGAAGACTCATTATTAAGAGTGAAATCTCCTACGTTAATTGTAGGTAATGCAGAAGTATTACCAGCAGTAATAGACTCTGTTATAATATCATATAATGTCTCTAATGATTGACGAACGTTAGCACAATCCCACTCACCACTGCTTAGTGATGGTAGAGTATCTAATGTACCTGCCTTCAATGAATCACCAACGATACCAATCAATGTATCGACAGTAGCAAGGACATCAGAACAGTTACCGAATGAATATGTAGATGGATGTGTTATCGTTGCTGCTCTTGGATAAGCGTGCTTAGTAGCATTATTATCTGTAGCACATGTGAAGATTAAGGACTCAGTTCCTAACTTAATGCTTGTACCAACTGCAATAGAGTGAGAACCAATAGTTAGAACCAAATCACCTGTTATTGGATTGTAATCAGCAGCAGTAGGTGTGTGACTTACAGCAGCAGTAGTTCCAACGTTAACCCAAACCTGACCAGTCTGTCTCCAAACTCCATTACTTGTTGCAGATACAAATGTATGATCAAACTGACTGTTAGGACCAGCCTTACCAACGAACACATCAAATGAATTCTGTGTTACATTAGAGATAGGTAACCACGCTCTACTTCCTATTGGATCAGATGATCTAGGATATGTCTTCTGTACTGTATTACCATCCTTCAAACATGTAAATGTAAGAGAATCATTAGCTATTTTAACAGAATCATTTGTTTTCTCAATTCCATTAGCAACAGCAGATACAAATGTATGTACTGAAGAGTTAGTAGATGGAGTACCTAATAGAACATTAACTTCAATTGTATTAGTAGTTACGTTAGTAACAGATAACCATCTTCCACTTACAGGATCAGCAGCACGAGGATATGACTTAGCATTACCTGTTGGATTAGCAATACCAACGTTAACTGTAATAGTTGTAGCAGTTACAGCAGTGATGGCAATGTTTGTACCAGATACAGGGTCAGTTGATCTTGGATATGAATGATTAGTTGCAT
>VTLG01004364.1_pt1 | contig 23765 bp, 44 predicted proteins | sample 4694571 | NCBI WGS metagenome assembly VTLG01 (sample SAMN12604809, study PRJNA352737) | marine metagenome | biome: ENVO:00000447; feature: ENVO:00000209|ENVO:00000569|ENVO:01000036; material: ENVO:00002151; isolation source: viral sequences binned using virsorter ...
ACAGCTGCTGGATTTAGTATAGTTGGGTGGACAGGAAATGGCTCATCAGGTGCAACAATAGGTCATGGACTTTCAGTAAAACCAAGAATGATAATTTCAAAACGAAGAGATTCAACTTCTCAATGGACATTTTATGAGGCTATAAATGGTGCAACTAAATATATGACTTTTAATCAAACAGATGCAACTTCTTCTGCAACTAGTAGATGGAATGACACCGAACCAACAGCATCAGTATTTAGTGTAGGAAACTCAGCAGAAGTAAATGGTTCAGGTGGAACTTATATTGCTTATTGTTTTTCAGATATTAAAGGTTATCAAAAAGTAGGCACATATATTGGTAATGGAGATACTGATGGTGCATTTGTTTATACAGGATTTCGTCCAGCTTTTGTTATAACAAAAAGGACTAGTGACATAAGTCATTGGCTTTTGAAAGATAATAAAAGAGATGCATTTAATGTTTCAGATACTTTATTAGTAGCAAATGATGATGACTCAGAGAGTGATTGGGGAACAGGTAGAAAAATTGATTTTTTAAGTAATGGATTTAAAGCAAGAAGTTCATCAACAGGATTAAATGTAAGTGGGTCAACATACATCTATTATGCTGTCGCAGAATCCCCCTTCGTAAATTCCAATGGCGTGCCAACAAATGCAAGATAAAATTAATTAAGGAGAATAAATGCCCTATATAGGAAAACAACCAACAGTCGGAAACTTTCAAGTTTGTGATGCTATATCCGTAGTAAATGGACAAGCAGCATACACTATGCAAGTAGGTTCTGCAAATGTAACACCTGAAACAGCATTTCATATGCTGGTTAGTTTAAATGGTGTATTACAAAAACCAGGTAGTTCTTTTACTATCTCAGGTTCAACAATCACTTTTGCTAGTAATTTAGCAACAGGTGATGTTATAGATTTTATAATATTATTAGGTGACGTATTAAATATAGGCACACCTTCAGATGATACTGTAACGGCTGCTAAATTAAACAATGATATTATTTCAGGTCAAACAGCACTTGCTGCTACACCTGCAGATACAGATGAATTACTAATTAGTGATGCTGGTACAATTAAAAGAATAGACTTTAGTTATTTAAAAACTGGAATTACTGAGGCTGATATGTATAGAGTAAGTTCTGATGTAAGCAATGATGCAGATCCTGTTTCTACCGTAGAAAGAGTTGATGATGCAACTTTTTCTAAAATTGGAACAGGTGTTACTAATAGTTCAGGTACTTTTTCTTTTGCCTCTACAGGATTATATTTAGTTTCATTTATAGTTAATCTTCATGTAGATTCAAGTGGTGACGGAAATATGACATTTACTATTAAAGGTACAGCAGATGATTCTTCTTATGATGATCTTGCAGAAGCACAACTTTCAGGAGATACAAGTAATAATCAAAGACAAAGCACCATGACTTCAACACTTTTTAATTGCACAAACACATCAACTCATAAAATAAGATTTGCTACTGGTAGTATGAATAATAATAATTTAGAAGGAGATACAGATGTTACAAGGTCAGGATTCTTATTTATAAGATTAGGAGATAGTCAATAATGGATAATTGGTCAGATCAAAAATGGTTAAATTACGCATTATCTAAAATGCACACTGGTTGTTGGTATCATTTTAAAAAAGATTTTACAGGTAGTCATAGACAATCTTATGAAAATATTATTATAGATAATACTGAAATAACAAAACCTAGTGAAGCTGAAGTAAATGCTAAAATACAAGAATTAAAAGATAAATATTTAGCATCAAAAAATAAAAAAATATCAGGTAAACAAAAGTTAAAAGACTTAGGTCTTGATGATGATGAAATAAAAGCATTAATAGGAGTGTAGTATGTCAATAGTAGTTTGTAATAATAACTCATTGTCAGCTATTACAAGTATACCCGCAAGTATCACTGGGGGTGCTTTAAATCTTATCTCTACTCAAACTGCATCAAGTTCAGCTACAATAAGTTTTACTTCTGGAATAGATTCAACCTATAAAGAATATATATTTAAATTTTATGACATACACCCAGCAACTGATAATGTTGATTTTAAATTTAATATGAGTGCAGATGGTGGTTCTAATTATAATGTGACTAAAACAAGCACGGGATTTTACGCATATAATTTTGAATCAGGTTCAGGTCAAGGACTTGATTATGAAGCGTCTTATGATCTTGCTCAATCAACTTCATTTCAATTTTTAGCTGCAGATGTTGGTAATGCAAATGATGAAAGTTGTGTTGGTACTTTGCATCTTTTTGACCCATCAAACACTACATTCGTCAAACATTTTATATTTGTAGGCAATAGATATGTGGCAACACCAATAAGTGCTAATGATTATTTTGCTGGATATGGAAATACAACAAGTGCTGTTAATGCAGTGCAGTTTAAGTTTTCTAGTGGCAACATAGATGCAGGAACAATAAAATTATATGGCGTTAGTTAAATATAATAATAATAGTATAAGTAACGTTACAGCATTAGCTAGTTTACCTAGTGGTGCTATGACACATATTAAAACTATAACTGCTAGTAGTGACTCTACAATAAGTTTTGTTAATGGAAGTTCAGATGTAGTCTTAGATAGTACATATCCTATTTATTTATTTAAATGTATAAATGTACACCCATCATCATCAGATGAATTTGCTTTTAATGGTTCTGATGATACATCAAGTCATTCATATAATATTACAAAAACAACTACTCATTATTATGCTATTCACGCAGAAAATGGAACGCAAGGTAATTTATCTTATAACTCATCAGAGGATCTTGCACAATCAACTGGATTTCAAAATTTAACTTCTGCATCACAAATTGGAACAGATAATGATTGTGTTACTAATGGAGAACTATATCTTTTTAATCCTAGTTCAACAACTTTTGTAAAACATTTTATGGCAAGATTTCCTTATATGGATAGCAGATCACCTCAGTATGTATATGACTGTTTTACTGCTGGATATTTTAATACAACTTCAGCTATTACAGCAATTAGATTTCAAATGGGTAGTGGTAATATTGATGCTGGAACATTTAAACTATATGGAATTAAGGATAGTTAATGAGTATTGTTACATTAAATAATAGAGCACTTAGATCTGCAACAGCTGTAGGCACTACAACAGGGTTAGGTGCTATGATATTTATTAAAAAATTAACAGCCTCTAGTTCTGCAACTTTATCTTTTGTTGATGGATCTAGTTCAGTTGTTTTAGATAATACTTACAAAGAATATTTATTTACTTTTAATAATATACATCCAGCATCTGATACACAAAGATTTATTTTTCAAACATCAACTGATACTGGTAGTTCTTATGGGGTAACAGTGACTTCTAGTACGTTTGGTACATATCATTTTGAAAATGGTAGTGATCAGCAAGTAGCTTATGATACTAATGATGATTTATCACAATCAACTAATTTTCAACCTATAACAAATACAATTGGAAATGGTAATGATGAGTGTGGTTCAGGTTATTTACATTTATTTAATCCATCTTCTACGACTTTTGTAAAACATTGGATTAGTAATGCTTGTATTCTTCACAATGAAGATTTGTGTAGCACAAGACAGAACGCTGGATATTTTAATACCACATCAGCAATAGATGCTGTGCAATTTAAAATGGCTAGCGGAAACATAGATAGTGGAGATATTTGTTTATACGGAATTAATTAAGGAGAAATAATGCCAAGATATCATAATATAAATGGAAACATAGTACAGTTTACAGCTGCAGAGGAAACAGCTAGAGATGCTGAAGAACAAGCATGGGAAGCTGGTGCTTTAGGAAGAGCACAGGCTAATCTTAGATCTAGAAGAAATCAACTATTAGCTGAAACAGACTTTTATGCATTATCTGATGTAACTATGTCAGATGATATGAAAACATACAGACAAGAATTAAGAGATTTACCTGAAGGTAAAGACACTGTTGAAAAATGTAATAACGCTACATTTCCAACTAAACCATAATTATAATGGCTCGTGTTAATTTTAAAAATTTTACACCACGACCAAAACCTAAAAAAAGACCAAGAAGACATAAAAAAAATTTAAATAAAGCAGAAAAAAGAATGACAAAAAAATATAGAAGACAGGGGAGATAATGGCAAAAACAGAAGATACAGTAGCATTACAAAAAGGTGCAATAGCACCTGCACAAAAAGAACAAACTGGTAGCCAAAAAGCTGTTTCATTAATTGATAGTTTAATTACAAAACCTAGTTTACCAACAGGTACAACTATATCACCACAGCTACAGCAAGTTGCTACAACAGAACTTATGGCAACTCCAGGTGTTACTGGAACTTTAGCTGCAGCTACACCAACAACAGCTGCTGCTCCTACTATAGCTGCACCTACTGCAGGTTTAGCAGGTACACAAGTAACAGCCCCAACAGCTGCTACAGCTGGTCAAATAACAGCTGCACAAGTTGCAGGTCAAACACCTACAATGACAGCTGCACAAGGTCAGCTTTCTACTGGTGCAATAGCACAGGCTGCACAAGGAACTATTACATCTGATGCAACAGTAAAAGGTCAACTAGCAGGATTACAACAAGAAGTAGAAACTGCATTAGCATCTGGTAATCCTTTACCAGTATGGGCTAGAGGTGCTGCAAAAGCAACTGAAGCTGCGTTAGCTAATAGAGGTTTAAGTGCAAGTTCAATGGCTGCAGAAGCATTAGCTGAAGGTATAATGAACTCAGCTATACCTATAGCTGCACAAGATGCTGCTACTTATAAACAGATGATATTTCAAAATCTGTCTAATAATCAACAAGCAGTTATTACTAATGCACAATCATATCTTAGAATGGATATGGCTAATTTGTCTAATAAACAGCAAGCTAATTTACAAAATATAAATACTAGACAGAATTTTTTACTATCAGATCAAGCAGCTGCAAATGCTGCATTCCAATTTAATGCAACAAGTCAAAATCAAGTAAATCAATTTTATAGTAAATTATCAACAACAGTTGCAGATCAAAATGCTGCTAGAATAGATGCAATGAGAAAATTTGCAGAAGCAGAAAAAAGTAAAATTAATGCATTAAATGCACAAAATACAATTGCAGTTAACGAAGCTAATGCAAAAAGGGAAGAAACTGTAAATAGATTTAATGCAACATTAGCAAATCAAAGACAACAATTTAATGTACAAAATCAAAGAGAAATAGATCAATCAAATGTTGTATGGAGAAGAGCAGTTAACACAGCTAACACAGCTGCAGTAAATGCATCTAACCAAACAAATGCACAAAATTTATTAAATCTTTCTAACTGGGGTTTATCATCAGCATGGCAACAGTGGAGAGATGAAGCATCGTGGGTTAATACATCTTCAGAAAACGAATCTAATAGAAACCATAACTTAGCTATAGCAGCATTAGAAAGATCAACAGCAGTAGACTTACAAAATAAAGCATCTAAAGATGCAATGTATCAAATGATTGGTAAATTTGGTTTTGATTTATTATCAGGTAAATAGGAGAATAAATGTTAAAAGATATATTTAAAGGAGCAGTTAAATCAGCAGCTACATGGGCAGGATCAACTATAGGTAGTATATTTGGACCAGTTGGAGCAGCTAAAGGTGCTGAGATAGGTGGTGGTTTAGCAGATAGTTTAATGAGTAAAAGAGCTGGTGGTGGTGAGTTTCAATTAGTAGATACTAGAGTTACACCTCCTAGTTCAGGAGGTATGATGGGTTTTAGTTCACCAGGTATGGCAAGAAGAGGTAGTGCTAGAGGTATGTCTAGCCCTGTTAAAACAGTAGATGCAGATACTATAAATGCAGAATGGAATTATAGATTAAAAAGATATCTAGTTGATATGAGATATTTTAATAGAAAATCATAGGAGAAAGTATGGATCAATTTAAAGAAGGTGAAGACAATCCGTTTGATGCTCCAATACCTGGTCAAGGTTTAACAGATACACCAGGTAATTATCCTTGGGAACATCCACCACAATTTACTGACACATCTGAAGCTGCAGATTATGTATGGGAAAGAATGCATAGACCTGAGTTTGCACAGAGAATTTTAGCTATGCTAGATGCAGGTATACCTGTAGAGGCAATAGGAAGAATAATAGTATTCAATGGTTTTATGGAAGGTAAGTGGACACCTGATGTAGCTTTTATAATTACAGAACCTATAATGAAAATGATTGTAGCTATGGGTATGAAAGGTGGTGTAGAAAATTTTAGAATGTCTATGGAAGACATTACTAATAATAAAGATATGCAAGCTATTACTAAAATTAAATTAGATAATCAAGAAGCTAAAACAGCTGCTAAAGCTGCAACAAGTGTTAAAAAAGATATTAAAAAAATAGAAAATGAAGGTTTAATGTCTAAACCTAAAAAAGAGGAGACAGAATAATGAGTGCATTTAGAGGAATACTTACAGGATATCTTGGTGCAAAGATAGCAGATACAGAGGCTGCAGATAGATTAAAAGGTGAAGTATTAGCATCAGCTAGTAAAGATCTTCTTACAAATATTTTACCTGAACAAAGAGCAGCAGAAGAATTAAGAAGAAAAAATTACAATAATTTAGCATCTATGTATAATCCCAACATAGCAGAGTTAGGTGATATAAATGACTTTACTAGAGATGAGGCTAGTATGGAAAAATTTGAAAACTTTTTAAAAAAAAATAAATTAAAAGATCCAGAGGCATTTAAAAATCTTCAGTTTGAAACAGATTTTAATACTAGGTATGATCAAAGAGGGATAGCTTTTAATGAAAAATTTCAACCTTTACTTAAACAAATAGGAATTGATCAACAAGGTGGTATGGGATTTTATACAATTAAAAATCAATTATCAGAACCAGGGCAAACTGATCAAACTATGGAACAACCTGGTCAAACACCAGAGGCTCCTCAAGAGTTTGCTAGTACTCAGTTGTCTGATTATTTTGTAACATCACCTATTAGTTATGATATACCTGAAAGTGAGTTTCAAAAAGTTGCATCAACAATGAGAGAGTTTGGTCAATTTTTTACACAAGATGAAAGAACTGGAGAATTAAAAGTAAATTTAAATGAAACAAACAGAAATGAGTATGGTGCTTTAAGAAATATTACTCAAGAAATAGCACAAAATTATTTAGATCAAGATGGAAAAGTAAATGTAAGTGCTGCAATGACGGCAGGAAGTAATATTTTAACAAAGCAAACTACTGATGTAATATATGGTAGACAGCGTGCTGATGGATTTGACCAGGGTATAGCAGCTGCAGATGGAAATGATTTTAGTCAAAACTTTGATAACACTTACAAAACTGATAAAGCTAAAAAGGAATATTTAGTACAAGGTTTATTTAATTTAGATGGTGGGCAGGAAGCTCAAAGATATTTTGCACAAAGTTTTCCTGAAACTGTGCTATTCGATGATAATACAAGTGTAAGAGATTATTTATTAAAGTTAACTGGCTTAAAGAGATAATATGACAAAAGGATTTTCACTTGGTGATTTTAATATAAATCAACAAGCAGCTGAAGGTGCATCTCCTAAAAAATTTAATTTAGGAGATTTTAATAAACAATTACCGCCTGATGAAAATGAAATTAAAAAAGACAAAACTATAAAAAATTTTATACCTATACAAAAAAATGCTGATGGTTCTTTAAAATATACGTTTGATAATATTTATGATAATGAACAATTAATATCAGTTGCTAAAGATTATTATTCTAATAAAAATCGTGAAAGTTATACTGATAAAGAAGCAGTTGATAAGTTTATATCTGATAGAACTTGGAATCAAGCTAACACTTTTGCAATGGGTAAAGAATTTTTGTATGTTACTGGAGAAAATTTTGGTGAGGATCAAAGGGCTAGATTATCATATTTAACTAGATACTGGGATCAATTACCTAATTTTTATGAGGAAGGTGGAAGAGGTGCATCAGGATTTTTTGCTAATTTAGGTGTTGGACTATTAGATCCTCTAAATATAGTAGGTGCTGGAGTAGGTGGTCAAGTAGGTAAACAAGTATTAAAAAAAGCTGGACAAGAAGTTATAAAATCTCAAGTAAAAAAAAATAAAGCTGGTAAAATTATAGAAAAAACTGTTACAAAAGAATTGTTAAATAGTCCTGAAGAATTATCTAAGCTATCTGCATCAGCAAAAAAACAAGCATTATTAAAAGGATCTGCTTCTATGGCAGGAGTTGAAGGTGCAGGGTTTGGTACAATAGATATTGCTAACCAGCTAGTAGAAAGAGATTTAGATTTACGAGAAACTTTAGATCCTGTGAGAACAGGGACAGTTGCTTTAACAGCAACAGGTCTTGGATTTTTTGTACCTGCTGCTGCAGGATACTTTGGTAATAAAATTATTAATTTAAAACTAGCTAAGAATAATGATTTACCTGATGGTAAAATGAAAAATTATTCTAAAAAATCTCCCGATAATAAAAATAAATCAGAATCTTTAAATAGTGAAATAACTGATGCAGCAAGTTCAGCTAAAACTAATTTAGCAGATCAATGGGATTTTGTAAAAGTATTACAAAAAGAACTTACAGGTGTTGAGGGTGATGTTGCTTCATTAAAAAAATTATATAAATCAGGTGATTTTAAAACTGATCCAATACTTGAACCATACTTTCAATTAAGAATGTTGGCTGCTTCAAGCACTAGAGCAAATGCTTTTATAATGGATGGTGTATATTTACCACCATCTGCAACTGCAAAATCAGCAAGTTATCTAAAAGGTAAAAGCCAAGGACTACATAAAATTTTAGAACCTTTTGATAAACAAAATGAAGTAAATGAATTTTTAGGTTATGTTGCCGCAAAAAGAATGCAAGCTATATCTAAAAGAAGACCTACATTAGATAAAACTTTACCTATGGATAAAGCAACTAGACAAGAGTTTATTGATTTTGCAGAATTAAATGCGTCATCATATAAAAAAAAGTATGGAAAAGATTTAGTTAGAAAATCTGATTTTACATCTGCTTTACTTAAATATAAACAATTTACTGATGAATTACTAGAATATCAAGTGCAGTCTGGATTACTATCTAGAAAAGATGCTAGAAAAATATTAAAAGAAAATCCATTTTTTATACCTTTAACTAGAGATAAATTAGCAAGTGAAACTGGTGTAATATCAGCAGTAAAACGACAAACTCAAAAATTATTAGGTATTGCTAGACCAGGTGCTGTTAAATTAGCACAACAAAAACAAGAAGGTGATATTAACTTATATAAAAATTTAGTTAATTATACTTATCAAACTGTGTTAGCTGGTGATAAAAATAGAGCTAAAATAGCTTTTTACAATATGATTCAAAAAGCTGAAAAGCTAGGTAAATTAGATAAAGATAGTATAGTAAAATTAGTTACTCCAAATCAAAGAGTAAGAATAGAAAATATTCCAATTGAAAGAATAACTAAAGCATATACTAATGCTGGTGCAAAATTTGACCCAGATAAAGATATACCAGTTAGAATAGGTAAAAAAAGAAAAGAAGCATTAGATAATTTAAATAGTCTTGATGTTGTAACTTTTTCTGATACTTTTAGAAAAAGTGATACAGGATCTGCAGATTTTGCTGATATAGTTTACAGAAATGGTAAAGCAGAAGTGTATGAAATAGTAGATCCTAATTTAGCAGAAGCATTTAAAGGATTAGGTGATGCTGGGACAGACAGATTAATTAATATGTTTGGAGAAGGTGGTATATTTAATATATATGCTAGATTTGCATCTCAAGCAATAACATATTCACCACCTTTTGTAGCATTTAACGTTATAAGAGATACATTAGCTGGAACTGTAAATTCAGCTTTTGGTATAGCATCTAATAAAAAAGTAGGATTTATACCAGGATTTACAAGTGCAAAAGGTTATATATCAACTGTTAGACACACTGACCAGTATAAAAAAGCATTATTAAATGGTTTAGGATATTCTTCAAGATCAGAAACTGCTAACAACGCACCTAGAAATATAAAATTATTGATAGAAAATGGTGCTACTTTAGGTGTTTTAAAAAGTACAACTGATTATTATAGAAAAAATTTATCAAGATTAATTTTAAGACCAGCAGGATATGGTGCTAGAAAATATAAAAATCTTGTACAGTCTGCAGAATATGCAACTCGTATGGGGGAATATCAACTAGCTAAAGCTGCTGGTTTTAGTGATATAGCTGCATCATTTGCAGGTAGAGAAGTTGCAACAGATTTTGGAATGAGAGGTTCTAGTTCTATAATAAATGCTATTAATAGAAATACTATGTTTTTTAATGCAAGTATTCAAGGATTATATAGAACAGGTAGAGTATTATTTGAACAGCCCAAAAGAGCTGCAGCTGTAATTACTTCAACAATTGTTGCTCCTGAAATAGCTTTATATCATTTAAATAATCAACACAAAGAATACTCACAAGTTCCAAATCAAGTTAAACAATTAAATTATTTAATACCTAATTATATTACTAATGATAATGGTGAAAAAATTTTAGATCCAGAATTACCATTTTATGCAATACCAAAACCATATGACTTAGGTGTATTTGCTAATGTTGCTACAGCACTAATGGATGGTATGTATAAAAATAGTAACGGTGTAACAGCAAAATATGTAGCAGAATCATTTTCTTTAATATCTCCAGGTATGCCAATACCATCAGGTATAAGACCAATAATAGAAACAATGTTTAATAAAAATTTTTATTCTGGTGCACCTGTTGTTGGTATATATGAAATGAGAAGAATAAATGAGTTACAATATAGACCTTCAACTAGAAAAATTGCAAAAGAATTAGCAACTGCTGCAACTAATATATATAATTTTACTTTAAATACTAAAAAAGGATCTTTACAACCCTCTATGAGTCCTATTACTATGGATTATTTAATAGGTGCTTATCTTACAGGCATGGCACAGTATCCTGTAGATATATTAAATTCGGGATTAGAAAAATTTACAAAAGAAAAAATACCAGGTGCTGGAACATCCCCAACAAAAAGAGAAGATGAAGCAGATTTATCAAGTTTAAAAAATGCAGTTAGTATTGTTACTAGAAGATTTAAAGTAGCAGCCCCTATAAAAAATTCACAATATCATAAAGAATGGCAAAAAATAGTTAGAAGAGCTAAAGAATTAAAACAAGTAGACTATACGCAAATGGATTTAGAAAGACGTAATAAGTCATTTTTAGTGGGTCTAGGTATAAGAACACTAGAAAATTTTGAAGACTTTGATGGTCCAGTTGAAGAAGAAGTATTAGTATTTAGTAGAATATCGCCAATACTAAAAGCTGTTGAAACTAAAATATTAAAATCTAGAGCAGCAAGAAATGATATAAGAGCAGGGACAGATAGTCCAGAAATTAAAAGAGAAAAAATTGATGTATTACTTGCTATAGAAAATGAAACGTTAAAACAAGTTATAGATGCTTTAGCTGAACAAGATTTAGAATATGTTTTTGATCAAACAATAACTGATAATATTTCTGATTTAGGTGTATTAAAAGGAACGATTGCAAATATTGTATTTGGAAATTTAGATAGACTTGGATTAGGTCTTAGAGATGATACAGTTAAAAAAAACCCTAGAGAAAAATAATGGCTAAACAACCAAAAACAACTAGCGAACACTTGATATCCTTATATGGGTATATAACAGGATTAAAAAGAGAAGTATCTCAAATAAAAAATAATCATCTTAAACACTTACATGATGATGTGGATAAGTTGCATGGAAAAGTAGACACCCTACTTTATGCAATATTGGGAGGGCTAGGGGCAACAATACTAACACTAATAGGACTATTTGGCTAATGGACAAAAGAGAAAAAACGGATATAATAGTAATACATTGTACACAAACACCTCCAAATATGGATGTAGATGTAGACAAGGTTACAGAATGGCATAAAGATAGAGGTTTTGATACAATCGGATACCACTATTTAATTAAACGAGATGGCACACTACAAGTAGGTAGAGATGAAGATGCTGTAGGTGCACATGCTGTCGCAGTTAATGGTACATCAATAGGTGTAGCATTAGCAGGTGGTGGCACTGCAAGTATGGGTTGGGAAAATAATTTTACACCTGTGCAATTTGAAACACTAAAAAGTATTATATTAAAATTAAAAGATAAATATAATATAGAAAAAATTATAGGTCACTATCAAGTTGATGATGGTAAAGAATGCCCATCATTTGATGTACCAGGATGGTTAGAAAAAAATGGCTTGGTTTAGTTTAGCTAAGATTGCGATCAATGCTGGAACGCACATCTATAAAAAACGTAAAGAAACACAAATGCTAATGGCAGATGCACAAAATATGCATGCTGCTAAAATGGCTCGTGGAGAGAGTGAGTACCAGGGGAAACTTTTAGAGGCTCGTCAATCAGACTGGAAAGATGAATTTGTATTAGTAATTTTAACAATTCCAATATTGGTGCTTGCATGGGCAGTTATAAGTGATGATCCTGAAGCAATGAGAAAGGTAGAATTATTTTTTGAATATTTTTCTACATTGCCAAGTTGGTTTACCAATCTTTGGATTCTTGTCGTGGCTAGCATTTTTGGTATAAAAGGTACACAGATATTTCGTAACGGAAAAAAATAGATGTCCGATAACAGTTTTGAACTGATAAACGAATACAAAGAACAGGTTCGTATTTTAAAACAAGAGGTAGCTGAGTTACAAGATGCAGGTAAATCTAAAGATGCAGCTAATAAAAGATGTTTACAAAAACTAGAGCATGCTAATAAAGATTTAGAAGATGCTCAAGAAAAAATAAAAAAGTTGGAGGAAAAGAATGATAAAGAAAATATTAGAAAAGATAAAAAATCTTTGGAATAGATTTGTTGCTTGGCTTTTTAGTTGGCAATAATGAAATTATCATTGGTGCTTATTATATGTTCCGCAGTAAATTCTACTTGTCTTCCGCCAATGGATACTGGTTTAAATTATAATACTTGGTATGATTGTATGATTGGGGGTTCAGAGCAATCTATAGATTTTTTAAAATCATCTGATAAAAATCAAACTAATGAAAATAAACTATTTATAAAATTTTCTTGTATAGAAAATATAGAAGAAATTATATGAGTTTATGGTTAAAAAAGATAATAGTAAAAATAAGAATGGGATATGCTGATCTTAGAGGGCATCATGGTAAAAAATGGAACTATGAACCTGGAGATTGGTATATGGGAAGAAATAAAAGAAAATGAGTAAGAAACCTTTAAATATATCTGAGGAAGCTGCTGTGCAAATGCCAATGAAAACAGTTGCCAGTTTAATAACATTAGTTGCAATCGGCACTTGGGCTTTTTTTGGAGTGCAAGAAACTTTAAATCAACACTCTACTAAAATAGAATTAATGCAAAAAGATTTAGAACATAATACAGAATTTAGAATTAAGTATCCTAGAGGTGAATTAGGACAATCAAGTGGAGAGGCTGAGTTATTTATGCTAGTAGAGCATATGGCAGGATTAATTGAGTCTATGGATGAAGAATTAAAGAATATGAGAAACAATAAAATTAATATTGATTTCTTAAAAGAACAAGTATCAAAGTTACAATCTGACGTAGAAAAATTAATTAGAAATGGAAATGGAGCACACTGATGATAGAATTAGTTTTTGCATTATTACTTATACAAGACCACAAAATTATAGAGCATCGTTACCACGAGTCATTATCAAAATGCCTTAAAGCAAAACGTTATGCTATGAAAGACAAAAGTACAAAAGATAGAGTTGTATATAAGTGTATTCAATCTAAGGCTAATGTAGAAGTATACATGGGCGAGAAAAAAATATTATCTTTGATAATGGATTAAGTGAAAAGAGTTTTTAGAAATTTATCTTATTTAAATAATTTTGCAAAAATGTTAAGAGATGCAAGATTTAGGCAACATAGATTAAATAGTAAAAAAATATACAATAGAAAAAAATATAATATAAAAAATATTAAGGATTAAATATGTATTTAAATGCTAATATACCAGTTATAGAATGTTATGTCCGAGGTAATTATCTAAGAGATCAAAAAGACTCTCATGATAAATACTTTGAGTGTGTAGTATTTGGATTTACTTCTATACCTAAACAAGTGCCTTTATTTCATTACATGATGACAGATGGTGGTATATGGTGGAGAGCACCTATATCTGCATTTTGTAAAAAACCAGGTGTAAAAGAACTACCATTAAACGAATTAATGTTATGGGATTCATTTAGTTATAATGTTAGTGTAACTAGATTTTATCAATTACAAGGTTGTAAAATGTTATATACTTCTAGAAGAAGAAAAGAAAGAGAAGGCACTTATTTATTTACAATTGATTGGTGTGCTGGTGACTATAACGAATTAGATTTTGGATATGCAGAAAAACCTGATCAACATAAGTGTGGTCATGTTATAGAATTAGATGACGGTAACTATGCAATTCAACCCAACAATAGACTAAGGATATTTGATCCTTCTATGGCTGCTGACCCTAGCAAACCTCTTATCCATAGATTAGTTAATACTAGAATATGGTCTGTCGAAGATACTTCTAAATGGATTACTGATGAAGATCAAGAAGGAAGTTATGACTATGAATATAAGGAGATGAAAGATGGCAAAAAAGAAAAGCACAGTAAATAAAGCAGGTAATTATACGAAACCTGGTATGAGAAAACGAATGTTTAATCAAATCATGGCTAGTTCAAAGGGCGGAAAGCCTGGACAATGGTCAGCAAGAAAAGCGCAAATGCTGGCTAAAAGATACAAGGCAGCAGGTGGTGGATATAAGTAATGATATATTTTATTAAAAAAATTTTAGGAATAAATAATTTAGAATATAAAATTAGATTACTTGAAAGAAAAAACTATTGGCGAGAAAAATACAATGGTAGCAAAAGTATCAACAATTAAAGATAAAATAAAAAAAGGTAAGAAACTAGGATTTAGTGAACGTGCTCGTGCAGTAAATAAAGGTTTATTACCAAGCAAAGCAAAGAAAAAAAATGGTAAAAAAAATAAAAAAAGTAGCTAAAGCACTAAAAAAAGCATCTGCTTTACATAAGAAGCAGAGTAAAGTTATTGAAAAACATATTAAAGAAATGAAATCTTATGGCAAAAAAAAGAGATCCTAAAGTAGGTACGGGTAAAAAACCCAAGGGATCAGGTAGGAGACTTTATACAGATGAGAATCCTAAAGATACTGTTGGAATTAAGTTTGCAACTCCTGCTGATGCTCGTAAGACTGTTGCAAAAGTTAAGAAGATATCTAAACCATTTGCAAGAAAAATACAAATATTAACCGTAGGCGAACAACGTGCAAAAGTTATGGGTAAATCGCAGGTAGCATCTATATTTAAAAAAGGTAAAGAAGCTATAAGAAAAGGGAGAAAAACATAATGGCACTCGCAAAAAGTCAAAGGAGTTTAAAAGCATGGGGAAAGCAAAAATGGAGAACGAAGTCTGGAAAGAAGTCTTCGGTGACTGGGGAACGATATTTGCCAGAGAAGGCGATCAAAGCCTTATCATCTGCGGAGTATGCGGCAACGACAAAAGCAAAACGCCAAGGAACAAAGAAGGGAAAACAGTTTGTGAAACAACCGAAAGGGATTGCAAAAAAAACAGCTAAATACAGGAGGTACAGCTAATGCCAGGACATTACGGTAAAATGATGAAAAAGAAAAACGGTAGCAAAAAAGTTACTGGAAAAAGAAAAAAACTAGACATGGATAAAGACGGTAAACTTACTAAAAAAGACTTTGCTATGTTAAGAAATAAAAAGAAAAAGAAAGCATAATGAGAAAAGGATTATACGCTAACATACATGCTAAAAGAAAGCGTGGTGGTAAAATGAGAAAGAAAGGTGCTAAAGGTGCACCCACTGCTGCTAATTTTAGGAGAGCTGCTATGACAGTTAAGAAAAAATAATGGTAGCTAAAAAATATCAAAACCCCTCTGGAGGACTTAACGAAGCAGGTCGTAGGTATTTTAAAAGAACTACAGGTGCTAATCTAAAAAGACCTAGTAAAAAAGTTGGTAATAAACGAAGGGCTAGCTTTTGTGCAAGGATGAAAGGCATGAAGAAAAAACTTACATCTGCTAAGACTGCTAATGACCCTAATTCAAGAATTAATAAAGCACTTCGTGCTTGGAATTGTTAGTTTAATTATATGTAGTATAAGTATGGCTGAAATAAATAAAACAAAAGATTTTATAAAAGTAATTAATAAAGTTAAAAAAGAATTTCCTGAAGGTTCTTTAGAACGAAAAATACCTACAGGATTTATAGCTACAACTAGTGCTACAGAAACTGGTAATTTTAATTTTAAAGGTGCACCCACTGCAATGAAAGCAAATAATTATTTTGGTATGCATGCAACTGGTGATCAAGATTTTTTAGAAACAACAGGTGGTGCTAGACTTAGAAATTTTGAAGATGCTGAAAGCAGTGTTAGAGCATTTTTAAATTTAATAACCACTGATGATAGATATAGTGAAGTAGTAAAAGCTGCAGAAAAAAATGATCCTATAGAAAATATGTTTAAGGGTATGACATCATATGCAGAAAACCCTAACTATACTAATTTACTAGCAAGTGTATATAATGATAGAATTAAACCAATAATAGAGACAGAAAATATGTTGATTCCAAAAAGAAAACCTATGAATCAACAAATGAATTTAGCACAATAAAAAAGGGGAGCCATAAAGACTCCCCCTCGCAGGCAACAACAAGACACTTAGAGTTTTACTCTAGGTGTCTTTTTTTTTGGTCAACCAAAACTTTTTTATCTGTGAACACTTCATACCAAGTATCACAATTATCACAGTTATACATACTTACAATATTATGTTTTGATTCAGGGTAAGTATCTTCAGTATCATAATCATTATTCCATCTTACCTCAGAATCACAAAAAAAACACTTCATTAAATTTTTTGTATAATCTGTTTAATATCATCTTGCAATTTTTTACCAACAGAATTAGCATGATTAATTATGGCAGCACATAAGTTAGCTTGGTAAGGATAACCTTTTAATGCATCTCTTATTTTACCTACAGGTTTACCACCATAGTCAATGACAATAGCATTATCTTTATTTAAACCTATTTTTAATTCAAATAATATACCAGTATATTTATCTAAATTATTTTTTTCCGTCATGCTTTCCTCCATCTAAATTTACAGGTATAAGTGTAGATAGAGAGTTCATCAGTTTAACAACTTCACCATATGGTCTTGTCATTAGGTATCTCATAATATCCATTAATTTTTCTGAATCTATATGATACATTTTAGGGGTAGTTTTTGGTATATCTTTCTTTTGATCAGACATTTATCCTCCTATTAAAATGGTATGTCATCGTCATTAGGATAGTATTTGTCAAGAACTCTTAACTTATCTTGTGCACACCCTATGACTTCTAGTTGTTTATCTATTTCGTGTATAAATTGAGGGTGTTCTCCTATTCCCGCAGCCCTATTCATATATACTTCTATTGTAGCTTTTGCTACACTTATATCTGCCTCATATTTTTTTCTTAAAGCATCTACAAACATATCTTTCATTATATTCCTCCTTTAAATTGATAGTATTTATTTTCTACTAATTCCTCATCATCAAAATAAGGATTAGTTTTTGCTGCTATAGATTGTCTAGCATCTCGTATAGTTTGATTTAGTGTTCTACCTTGACGCAGACAGCCTGCTACAAAATCTTCTACTTCTATTATAGCTTGTTTAACTTGCCCCATTGCTAACCTCCTTAATTAATCTACTTAAATACCAATTAGCTTTTTGTAAGTCTTCTATTGGCTCACCTTTAAATTTATATCTAGCTACATATTTTATTATATTACCTTTTAAGTATCCATGAAACTCATCTCCTGTCATACAATCTTGTATAACATCAATTGTTTCTTTTTTACCATGTAGATAGTGTTTTGGTGCATGTACATTATCAAACTTAAATTCATTTTCGTAAGATATGTCAGAACTATGCTCTATCTTTTTACTATATGTACGCTTATCTTTTACCATATTCCCTCCTAACAGTTTTGATATCAATCAACTCCATATTATAATTACCCTCTTTAACTTCTCTTTTAACAATTAAACCACTCCACCACATATGCTGAGTATCTCTAGCAAAATGCTCTGTATGGTTTAAATAACATCCAGCAGATAATGCATGTAATTTTTTACCACCAGGTAAAGTAGAAACAGCATAATCTAATAAATGACTATGTCCTACTGTAGCAGAAACTTTGTGCTTTGTCAAGATAGTTCTTGCAATATTTTCACCTGATATTGCACTACCTAATATGCCTGAAGGTAAATGGTGAGAATAATGAACACCATCTATCACTTTAATTTTTTTATAAGGTATCTCTTGCCAACCATATTGTTTAAAATTTAAATCACTTATTTTTAATGTACCATCAAGTTCAGGATTATCATCAACAAATCTATCAATTCTATCTTCATGATTACCATGTAACATAATTTTTCTAGCTTTATGTTTACCTAAACCTTTATTAAATAAAGATAATGCCTCATGAGAATGATCCATATCTTTTTGATATCTTCTACCTTCAAATGATTTTTTACCTCTATCATATGTAGATAGAGAATCCATACTACAAAAATCACCCATACATATAATATGAGATACCTTATAATCTGCTGCTAGTCTACCAGCCCACAGAAATCTTTCATTGCTTGCTTTAGGTGTACAATGAGGGTCACCTATAACTAAGTGCGTTGCCATTAGTTTAACTCCTTATCTCGTTTCATTTTTAAATATTCAAGAAAATCAATAACATTAGATTCATCATCAAATTCTGCAATAGAACTTATACTTAAATCTTTGCTATTTTTTTTCTTATCTTCAGCAAAACCACGAAGTCCCCATAGAAACGTTGAATGAGGGTCTGATGTTGCCATTTTTATCATGCCTCTAGCTATAGTAGAGCATAATTCATATTGTTCTGTAGTCATTTTAGATTTACTATCCATAATAATACCACAGTGAAAACCTTTTTGCCAAGGGCTAACTATTACCTTAATTGAATTTATATAACTTGTTCTAGGTTTTTTTGACATACCAATACCTATCATAATTAGTTTTATTATATTCTACTATTTTATATTCATAACTTCTTTTCATACTTTTTTTTGCAAACTCATTTGCATTTTTCTCCATACTAAATATTTCATTACTAAACATTCTATAATACTTATCTTTTTTATTTTTAAAAATAACAAAGTACAAAGTCATAAAGAGTTGGTGGAAAGCAGACCCCTCAAACTACTTACCACCAGCCTCCATAGTCTCATCCTTTTTAGGATTTTTGACTTCTGTATACCAAACCCACTTCGGGTTTTTACCTTTAGATTGCTGTTGCGGTAACAACTGCAATTTATCTCTTCCCCAACAAGGAAGTTTGTATGGGCAATACGAACACACAAAGCCCAAAACTCTATTACCAGTAGGTTTACTTCTAAAAGTTTCTGCTATATCGTTATAGCATCTTTTAAATTCTACTTTACTATTAATAGCTTTTACATTATCTTCAGCAGTTTTAATAGCATTTAGTTTATGCTCATCAACAGATGCTGGTGTTTCACATATAGTCCACTCACCTGTAGATTTATTAATAGCTATCCAACCACCAAACTTTTTATTTTGGCTTTCGCCATATAAAAAACCTTGTGACGCATAACCAAAGGAATCATCCTTAACAACTTCGCTAAAGCCCCCTGCTTCACCAAATTTTTTTTCAAAGGAATATGGTGATGCACTTTTAATATCCCAAATTTTTTCATCAATCTCAACATCTTGTTTACCTTCAATTTTATATTTATCAAATTTATATGTAACTTTTTTTTGCTCATTCTTAATATCAACTCCTGCAGATTTCATTATAAATAATGCTAATGCTTCTATCAAATCCCCAAAAGTATTTCTCATTCTTACATTATAGGGCTGACCTTCTCCCTTTATACCTTTAGCCTCCATTTGTAATTGGCATAATGGTCTACCAACATTAGACATTCTCAATTCAAATTTATCTCTTCTTTCTTCTTCAAACTGTCTTAGTAAGGCGTTTTTACACGCCTCACCAAACTCCTGTACAAGCCGTTTGTCTAACTTTACAGGACCTTTAGACACTGTATCTAAGTATTGCTGTACTTTTAATAATATATTATTCATTAAGTAGCTAATACTTTTTCAGGCAAATCATCGTTTATGTCTTCAACTATCTCTGCATCTACCTTGTCAGAGCCATTTGCCTTTTTAGTTTTTGCACTATTGTAAGCATCTACAACTTCTGCATTCTCAGTATCAATAGACTCTTGAAAAACTTTTAATGTTTCCATATCTATATCAGATAATTGTAAATTAACATCTGCATTTACTCCTATCTCAGGTATGTAAAAAACATTACCACCTTTCTTTTGTCTTTTAGTATCAAGAGAAAAAGTACAATTAAACATTAGTTTTTTTCTTTTTTTCAATTGATCTAACGCAGCACTAACTGGTGAAAAAGCTGTCCCAGTTACCCTGTATAGAACTGGCAAATTTTCTAAACTATGTGTATTACCTTGTGCAGTTTTACCATCTTTAAAAGATAATAAACCATACACCAATTTATAACATCTTATAGTTCTTTGCTGTTCTAATTGTTCAGGTGTAAGACTAGACCTTTCTTTAAAAGGTATCTTTCCACACCTTGTTCCACCTAATATATCTATAGCCTCTTCTTTCCAGCTTTTAAAAATTATAGATCTATTTATATACTCACCTTTATCTGCATCATAGTGCATATATTGCATAGCACTAATAAACGGTCTTAATGTAACTGGTTTACCAAATACATTTTGACCTATATTAGAATCGTAAGTATAGAAGTGACCAACTGGTAATTGATTACCATCATCATCTTCGGGTGTCCTATTGATGGCTAGTCTAGGTATATTTGTACCCAGACTAGATCCATCATCTTGTCCGATTGCTTGCATAATCTGCTCATCAGACATTCCTTTTATATTTACTAAATTGTTATTAGACATTTTGTCCTCCATTAGTTAAAAGTGTATACCATATTTTTAATAAAATTACAATGATCATTTTGTCACAGTTATTTTATAAAAGGATCTATAAAAAATCCTATCAAAATATATACCATAACTAAACCAAATATAGTTTCTAACATATTGTAGTTTCTCCATCTATTATTTTTATCTCTAACCCATCAGCATTTGCAAAGTAACTCCACTCTGACAAGTGCTCATGATTTTTATTTATGTAAAGTGTTGTTGGCTCTATTATACACTGGTCTTTTAACGCAGTATATTCTAGATAAGCTGAGTACTCTTCATCAGAATATTCATCTAATGTTTCAAGTGCCTCTATTTCTTTGGTCATGAAACCTCCTTCATATTTAACCAATCATATCCTATTTTAAGTTCTGTGTCAAGCGGAACATTAAAATTAATATTGTAATACTGTTTAAGTGCAGGTATTACATCTGCTGTGCCCTGTTTAAATATTTTACTCATCACATCTTCTTCTCCAGGATAAATATCAGCCACGATAGAGTCGTGAACTGTATTTACAAGTAAACTTTTTACTCCTTTTTCTTTCATAAGGTTGTATATATTTATACAAGCTATAGGTACAATATCTGCTGTTGCAAAACCTTGTACAGGATAATTTTTTATTTGTGTCCCATATGTAGAACCACCCCAAGGTGTTCTTTCTGCATAAGGAAAAGAATACTCTCTACCAGTAGGTAACTTAACTCTTTTAAATCTTATAGCCTCACTTTGCAAATGATCATGCCAAGTTTTTATATCTTTATATTTTTCTAAAAATTTAGTATAATATCTTTTTTCATCTTCTGTTCCAGTTACACCACCATACAAGGGTTTAAATGTATGTGCCTTTGCATCTTGCCTTGATACACCTATAATGTCTGCAGTGTACTGATGAACATCTATTTTATTTTTTATATCTTCCATACCTTGTTTATCTTGTGCAAGAAATACAGCAGTTCTAAATTCTAATTGTGCAAAGTCTATCTCTAATATTTTACCATATTTAAATCTAGATGTAACCACTTTTCTAATAGGAAAAGTTTTACCTCTTGGTTGATTTTGAAAATTTGGATCTCTACTTGATAGTCTACCAGTTGCAGTTATCGCTTGCATAAACTTAGGATGTAAAAAACCTTTTTCGTTTGTAAAATTTTTTAATCCTTCTACAAAGGTGTTTAAGTATGTATCAACTGCATTATGTCTAACAATGGAATCTATAAAATCTTTAAACTCTCCTTCTGCCTCTGATGCTATTTTGTTTAAAGTTATTCTATCAGTTCTAAATCCTGATTCAGCTACATCATAAACACTTCTAGGTCTTTGCCTAAATCCTGCTATCTTTGCCATAGGTGTATACATATAACCATCACCATCACAATCAGAACACTTTGTATAATTTTTGTATGGACTACCATCTTTTTTTATTTTTTTAATTACACCTTTACCTTTACAAGGTAGGCATTGTTCTGCCACTGTTCTATGTATGGTTTCTGTATTATCTGCAACTAAAGTTCTAAACTGTTGTCTAGAATATTGAGGTCTTCTTTTATTTTTTCCAGTGCTTTTATCTATACCTACATTAAATATTTTAGCCCATTGTTTTTTATCTTTTGGTTTAACAGAATATATCAACCAAGATAACTGTTCAGGGCTTGATAAATTTATTTTTGTATCTCCCATTTGTTTGTACACAATCTTATCTATTTTTTGTTTTAAATACGCAAACTCTGCTCTATATTCTTTTTCTACATTATACAAATCTTCTAAATTTATATTAATACCATTGCGTTCCATATCAGTTAGTACAACTAAAAATTCATTCATCATTTTAATGGTCATCAATAAACCCTTATTTTTAGCCATTTTTAGATCATCCATCTGAGAATTAAATAATTTTCTAGTTATCAGCACATCTATCTTACCATATTCTTCAACAACATCTGCAGGTATGTTTTCAAATGATACACCCCTATCCATCCACTCTTTGATTGCACTATCTTTTGAACCTATTTTTCTTCTACGACAACACATTTCTAGTGTTAAACTTTTTCTTATGCCACGATTAAGGATATATTCACCTAACATAGTATCATAAACTCTACCACTATATTTAAATCCTGATTCTAATAACCACATTAAATCAAATTTAATATTATGACCCACTAGTAAAGTTGTTTTATCTAAAATTTTTTGTATTTTATGAAAACAACCCTTATCTATTCTTTCACTATGATTAGTAAAATAATATTCATCATTTATTCCAACACTAACTAATATATTATCAGGATGAAAAGGTGATGGATCATAACCACCATTATCAGTTTTTTGCCACGATGTTTCCACATCTACTGTTGTAATCATTTTCTTTTCTTTCCGTCAGATGGTTGAACACCTAACTCTAATAATATCTTCCAAGAAGATCTATGTTGAAATCCACAGCTATCAAATATATGACAAGCATGTTCTGCACTTTCTGCATTAACATAAAGTGTTACATCTGTAGCTATATTATGAAATAGATAAACTGATTTACCATTTCGTCTTTGTTTTTTCTTATACTTCATATCTACTTATACTCCTTCTAATTGTACAAACAGGTTCTCCATGA
>VTLG01005319.1_pt1 | contig 23764 bp, 42 predicted proteins | sample 4694571 | NCBI WGS metagenome assembly VTLG01 (sample SAMN12604809, study PRJNA352737) | marine metagenome | biome: ENVO:00000447; feature: ENVO:00000209|ENVO:00000569|ENVO:01000036; material: ENVO:00002151; isolation source: viral sequences binned using virsorter ...
TGTTAAAGGTAAACCTGATGCCTTAGACTCAATAATAACTGTTTCAGGATTCCAGTATTTATACTGCTCTAGGGCTTTCTTTCTTAATTCTGGAAATTCTAATCGTTCTTTAACCGCATCCAGTAAGATTAAATTAGGTGGACTGTCTTCATTTTGCCTAAAGACTCCCCATGTTGTAATTGCACTGTAATCGGCTGTCTCTTTTTTTAAAAAAGCTGTGTCATAACTTTGAATAACATGATCTAAAGTTGGCATATAATCTTTATCCCATTTCTTCCACCATTCCCTCTTAATCAACGATCCTTCTTCCGCTGTTGGGTTTTGCATCCACTGCGCGTTCCATTTACCGATTGAAATAGAAGCTTTAACACCTTCTAGTTCTTCTTTCTTCCAATACTCGGGCCAAACAGGTTTTCCTGAAGGAAGTATTGCGGGAAATTCAATTATTTCCCATCTATCTGATTTTAATTCTTTTTGAGATCTTAATAACATCCCAGTTAAGTCTTTCATATTCCATCTTGTCATAACCAGAACAATTGCTCCACCAGGCTGCAACCTTTGACGTGGTCCTGATGTATACCACTCGTAAGCTCGTTCCATTGCTGTCATGTTGAGTGCGTCTTGCTCAGAATGAGGGTCATCAATAATTAGAAGATCCGCGCCCCGTCCAGTAATAGCCGATCCAACACCAGCCGCGTAATACTCACCGCCTTGCGCGGTTTCCCATTTACCAGCAGCTTGTGAATCTTCGCGGAGCGTGGTTTTAAACATTTGTTGATACTCAGGACTATCAATTAGTGTTTTAGCTTTTCTACCAAATCTAATTGCAAGCTCAGTTGTGTGAGTAGATTGAATAATTTTTAAATCAGGTTTACGACCAACCATCCAGGCAGGAAGTAAAAAAGATGCAAACTCAGACTTTGTATGTCTAGGAGGCATATTAATAATTAATCTTTTAATTTCTCCTTTGGCAAGTCTATTAAACTTGTCAGCAATTTTTTTATGGTGTTTGCCTTCTATAAATTCAGGCCAAACATGTCTAACAAAAGTTAAAAAGTCATCTTGAACTTTAGATTGTTTTTCTTTTTCGGACAGCTTAATAGCCATCTTCATATATTCTTTTTGCACGTCAGGTGGTAACTTGTCTATAATATCTTGGTTCATTTTTTTTCTTCTATCTCATAGAAAAAATTATCTGTGTCTTCTGTTTTCCATTTACCACTGTCTTCTACATTCCATTCGTTAGTTTGTACTTTCCAATCTGGAATATTATCTTTAACAGTAAAAGAAGGTAAGTCCCAAATACATCTATTGTTGGGTTGTGCTGCAAAGTTACCATCATTAAGAGCAATGATGTGAGCACATTTGTGTTCTTGTGGTATTTCTGAATGATCTGTATCTAACATGTTAACATCGGGATGTCCCCAATCTACAGTAAATAAATAACGACCATGATGTTTCTTTTTATCTTTACCAAAATAATATCCTGAAGCTGCGCTTAGAATAGACCAATGAGTGACAGTAGGATAGTAAGAAAAACAATTCCAAAGCTCCAACTCATCAAGTCGTCTTGTGGGCACACTCTCGGGTCTAAATCCCGTTTGAATAAACGCGCTAATTGGTAGGCGATAAAATATTGCACCGTTAGCCATAAGAGCGTGAAATAATATAGCACGGCCCCCAAGACTTGTAAGACCAAAAATAATGCAGTCTTCAACTTCCCCATGATGTTTTTTAAGATCATATAAATATTCTCTTTTTATTTGTGCATACGTCGTAGGTATGTTTGCATTTAAATAGGCCATGTTTAATTAATAGCTTCAAGTTTAACAAATCTAGATTCATAAATGTCGAGAAGTTTTTGCATAGACTGAAGAGGAAAATCATTTTTTTGTTTGTTTATTTTCCAAGTTACAAAAATTATATTTTGAACTGTGTAGGGTTTAAGAGGATCTAACCGATCCGCACTTATATTGTTCCAGTTACGAGAATATTTTTCGTCATCAGGATGATTGGATCCAATATGAGTCATTTTTTCTCCGGTGATGGCACAATACATACCTTTATGTTTTCGTTTATGAACTTCCCAGGCATTCCAAAACTCTTCCCAGCTAATATAACAGTTATAAGACACTGGTATCTCTCCCCATTTTAAACTTTTGGCTGTTTTTTTAGAATTATGTTTATTATACATGGAGTTATATCTAGCTCGCATGTAATTTCTCTCATCCGACAGTCTTTCATAGTTATTTAGCTGTCTTTGCTTTTTTTTATAAGGACTTTCTTTTAAAACTACTGTTGAATAGTAGGTATTCTTTTTTCTTTTCATATAATTTTTGCGCAGAATTTTTAGGGTTCTGTTTCTCTCCTTAAAACGGTTTTAACGTGTATCTATCTCTAAATCAAGGCATAAAGGTAAAATTATTGGGACCCCTATTTAAAAAAAGGGGTAAGGGGGTTATGTTTTTAGAAGCTGATCCCGATCCCGCTGGGACCCCTGGCGCTCCGGCGCACAACCTGTAGTTGATGCATTTATTGCATACATATTGGGGTTGAATCGCGCAGTTTAGAATGTATCTAAACTGCGCAGACTAATTAACAGAAAGTTAATCTAGTAATACCATATATTCTTTAGTGAAGTTCCTACTAAACCAATCCAATCCTTGTTGCATTGTGTCGTAGTCTTCAGTCGCTTCACAACCTATGATTGTGTCATAGATTGCAACAGCAAAGGCTGGTAGCTTTGCTGATTCCTGAAATGTTTCATCGCTAAATCTATTAAAGATGGTCATCTCTTTAGTTGGCTCAGCTCCAAAATAACATTGGTCAAATGGTTTTGGTATTGTGTATGTCTTGTTGTTGTATATTATATTCATATATCCTTTCTGTTATGTATGGGATTATATACTATTATAAACCCTTTGTCAAGTGTTTAATGTATAATTATCATCATAAAATTGTTGTTCAGTTATGTCCCTTTCTTCTCTTGTTACCATATTAAAAAAGATATGCCTAGCTTGATCGTTGTCGCCTTGCCAACTCCAACGATGTTGTTTTCGCCACGCGTTGTTCTCTTGCAACACTATCGGTTGAGTTATTCTACCAAAGTAATCAACTGCACGATTGCCAAACTTTTCATACCAATCACGTTCACATTGAGTATTACAGGCATTGCCACCTAAATAATAAAACTGGCTTCTTCTTCTGCTTTGATTTACTTTGTTTCCTTTTGGTCCTCGTTTCCTGTCCTGTGTGTCGTAAGTATGGCAAAGTGGTCCTTGACAATATTTCATTTTATTTCTTTCTCTTGTCTTGTCATTCTGTTTTGAAAATCAATCGCGTCGTTAGTTCCCATTATTCCTAAAATAGCAATCGGTATTAATCCAATCGCATATCCTATAAATAATAAAATCCAAATTATATCTGTTTCCATTTTTTCCTTTCTGTTTATTATGTATGGGATTATATACTAATCCCATACATTTGTCAATAGTTAATTTATATTATTTTGCGCCTCGTATTCCTTTCTTATTGCAATCTTTTGTTCTCTTGTCATTGTAGTATTTTTCATTCCTTTAATCATACTAGCAAGATTGACAGGATTATAAATTGTAAGTCCTGTTGAATTACATCTTACAAGTTCTGCCTCATCAAGTTCAACACCAAGTTCTTTCATCAACTCAACACCCTCACTTAAATATCTATAAGCTTTCAATCCTGTTTTCATAGCTTGTTTTTGTTTTTCAATACTATCAATCCATTTTTGGTGGCAAGTGATTACATTTGATTTAGCTTGTTTCAACATTTTAAAAACTTCAAACTCTTGTCTAGTACAAGCAATGGTTCTTGATCTACAATGTGATGTTCCAATAATATCTAAATAGTATTGACTATCAAAAGCTTTTGTGGTTCCAACTGAATTATCATCATCAGAATTGTATCTTGAATATCTTGTATATCCAAGTGCCTTGTCGTTTGCGTCAATGTGTTTAGTTTTATGTGGGTTTTCATCTTTCCCATTTTGTTGTGCAAGTATATCTGGGTTGCAATCTTGCGCCTTTAAACCCTCACGACAATAAGCATAGGCAAATTGTTTTCCTGTTTGGTCGTTGTATTCACTATTGCCAACTGCACCAAATAAACCAAAGTCAAAATGTTCAGATACATTTCTATCACTTTCATCTTCATCTTCGTTCAGTTCATCTTTTGCATAAGAGAAAAAAAAGCACTTATCTTTTGCTACAACATCTAAAGGTTGTCCATACTTTTGTTTTAAACTTTTACAAGTCGCAACATCTTCACTTGGATATGCTCTTGATACAACTGCTTTTGCAAGTTCAAAAGCTTTTGGATAAACACTATCTACTTCTTCTCTTGCTTGAAGAAATCCTTGTTGCTCTTGCGTTGTTTCTGTTTCTGCGTGTTCAACATACCTATTCAAAATCTTGTTTCTGAATTCGGTATTCATTCTTATTTTTTGCATAGTTTCCTTTCTTGTTAATGTGTGGGATTATATATTAATCCCACACACTTGTCAATATTAAAATGGCAAATCACTTCCATTTGTTTTTACTTCATCTGTTAATACTAAAGGTTTTTCTTGTCCCAATAGTAAATCCACCTCTTGAAGAAAATATGTTTTTTCCTCTTGGTCGTTTAATTGTTCATAAGCAATTAACATTTTTGTTGCGTCGCTTAATATGTAGGCTCTATCTTTCATAATTGAATATCTTGGATTTTTATCAAAATTCCAAACTGCTTTTTCTATTACGAAGTATTGTTTTTGTGTTGACATATTTTCCTTTCTGTTGTTTATGTATGGGATTATATACTATTATAATCCCTTTGTCAAGTGTTATTTTTTAATATCTTACACTCCAAGATAATGACGCATTTCTAAAATTATCTGCTTCAATATCCCAATATGTAAAATGTGTTGTTCCTTTCTTATCTTCATATATTCTGCAACCTTCAATCCATTTACCTAATCTGGTAATATGCTTTTTATGTTTCTTTGCATAATAAGTTATCTTGAATTGTTTATCAGTTATCATTATATCCTTTCTGTTTATTATGGGATTATACATTATTCTTATTTTAAAGTCAAGTAAAAAAAATAATTTATTTTAAATAAAGTTCTTGACATCTGGGATTATCTAGTATATAATGCATTTATCAGACTTTAGATGAATTAGCTATACACCCTAATTTCTGATTGGGACAACTTCTGGTTGTGTTGTACGTCACACCGCATCAATGCCGTCTTCGTGCAATGAACAGCTAGAACTGATCCCTGATCCATTGTGAAACGGACTGTCCTTATTAAGTTTCATGAACAAGTAGCAATGGATCTGGGATCAGCTGTCGTGACCTAAACTGACAAATGGATTGCTAGTTTTAGACTCTGTCAGGTTACCGATACTAGCTAACGGCGGAACAGGGCTGATCCCTGATCCATTGTACTAAGACGCGCGATGAGACTGTTCAATGGATCTGGAATCAGGAATTTACGATTGATGACCAACTAGGCAACCATATCTTGCCCCTGGCAATTTCCCTGTTTGTTAGCTGTGACCTTAACGGGTAGCGACGATGTTGGACTAGCCGGCTCGGCGTTCCCTGATCAGGATGAGCCAGCTAGTATATGAAAGCACCAAGCAGCGCAAAGCGTCAAGCGTCGGGCCAGTTTAGAATGATTCTAAAGTATAATTTATTTTAAGCGTTAAGCATTAAGCCCTTGACATTTATATGTTATGGGACTATATAAGAGTAACAGAAAGGATTAAATGAAAGTAAAAGAAGCAGCAGCAATAACCGGGTCCATGACTCGAACGTCAAAAATGCCTGGTCTGTCTTACAGCCTGCCAGCGTGGGAGTGTAAGACCGGATCTAAATTACGTAAAATTAAAAATTCAGTTTGTTCTATGTGTTATGCGCTCAAAGGTAATTACACAAGATACAAAGCAATTAAAGCAGCTCAATATGTGAGACTGGCCAGCCTGAAGGATGAGCTCTGGACAGCTGCTATAGTTACACAAATTAAAAGACAGAAATATTTTAGATGGCACGACGCCGGAGACGTACAGTCACTGGACCATTTAAATAAAATATACGATGTCTGCAGGTTAACACCTGACACCAAGCACTGGATGCCAACACGCGAAGCGTGGATTAAGGACCACCTGGACAGCAAGCCTAACAATCTTGTTATCAGGTTCTCCCCTCCAATGATTGGCCAAGAGAATACAACCTGGCCCAACTCTTCAATGGTAGTACTGAAGGACGCAACCTGCCCCGCTCCATCTCAGGGCGGCAAGTGTGGAAGTTGTCGACAATGTTGGGATCCTGCTGTAAAAGTAGTTTCATACGGTAAACACTAATGTTTAGACATCCAAAATATTATAAAGAATTACGCAAGCGTAATAGGGAGCTTCGGGCCAGTACGGCCTTACCAAGCGTCCCACAATCGGATCAGGTCATTAGCTTAAGAGCTCACGACGGTGAGTGCGAGCGTGCACCTGGTCCGGGCCTTAAGCCTCAAGCCACTGAAGCGTCAAGCATCAAGCCTAAGCGTCAAGCGTCGAGCAAAGCTTCAAGCATCAAGCCAACGGAGCGTCAAGCATCAAGCGATTGATGTGATGCCAGTCATTAAGCGCCAAGCATGGCGTCTCGCGGACATCGGTCAGGAGACCGAGGATCGATGTACTCCCATAAAGTTTTATGGAACGAGGAGAGCCCTTAGGGGCTTGTTCAACCAAGATGAAATTACGTTTTGTATGTGTGGTGTGAAATAGAATTTGATGTGGACTAAACTTAACTTTTGTAGTGCTTGTAACTTTAAGCTCAACTGTAAAAAATCCGCATGAATCATTATAACCAAGTAGATCTGGTATGCCTGGAACAGCCCAAGATTCTATCCTAGACCACCTAATTTCTGGGGTGTTTTTCTTTAAAAGTTTCCAAAGTTTTGTCTCAGGATTCATCGTACTGGGCCTTATAAAGTTGTGTCATAAACAGGCAACATATTGCCAACTAAAGTTATCCTATTCTTACATTTATTTTTAGGAACATAATGTTTTATAAACGCAGGGAAAATTACAAGCTTGCCTTCTTCAGCTTTTATTTTTGTAGTGTTTAAAATTAAAGGAGAAGATCCTTTAGGACAATTAACAAAATACACCCAGGAAAACAATGCGTAAGGTTCATGTGAATGAACTTTAGTGTAATCTCCCTCGTTATATTGTGCAAACCACATAGATTTATTATAGTTAAGGGGTTCTGAATTAATATTATGAAACTTCTTTTTTAAAATCTTTATCACCCAATTTAAAATTGATTCACTATAAGGATCATCTTCTACAAATAGTTTAGTCCCTATAATATTGGTGTAGTAATTATTATTTTGAGGACATTTTTTACATTCTAAGAGCAATTTCTTATTTAAAGATTTATACTTAGGGTAATTCTCAATTATTATTTCTAACTTTTGTGTTATCTGCATAGTTTATTTTATGAATGTGTTTTAAAACTGTAGTCCAAGGATTAAAATCATAGTCTCTAACACAGCCTGATAATAGTATTAATATTATGATATATCTCACATTTGACTTGTACGTTAGATTACGTTATAAGTCAATATATGGGAGTTCCAAGACAATTAACTGAAAGACAAATGAAATTTGCAGAGTTGCTTATTTACAATGAGGGACGTATGTCTCCAGCGGAATGTGCATTACAAGCAGGTTATAAGACTAGGCCTAGACAGGCAGCTAGTGAGTTGAGGAATCCTAAGATATCTCCATTAGTAGTTAAATACATTGGTGAGCTTAGAGCTGAAGTTCAAGAGAAGCATGGTATTACTTTTGAAAGACATTTAGGTGAGCTGGCTAAATTAAGAGATGAAGCGACAGCGAAGGGAGCGTGGTCTGCAGCCATTAATGCAGAAGTTGCACGTGGAAAAGCTGGTGGATTATATGTAGATCAGAAAATGATTATGACAGGTAATTTAGATAATCTCAGTATTGATGATTTGAAAGATAGAATGAAAAAAATTGTAGATGATCACAACATCTTGATTAATGATAAATCAAAAACCATAACAATAGAACACTCAGAATCACTTGAGAAATTAAAACCTTCAGGAAAATCGAATTAAATTTTTTTCTTTGTAACAGTGTATGGTGCTTTAATACCATCAGGATTAGGTCCTCTCAATGGTGGAATCTGATCCCATTTAACATGGGGCATATTCTTTGTCAGTGTAGGATTTCTATCGGCTTTGTTTCTTAATGATTGCTTGTAGCTTTCATTAAGATCAAATTGTTCTTGTTCTATTTTATTTTTCACTTAAATTAGAATTGCGCCAATAATAAGGCCTGCCACAAAACAGACAATTTCTCTTCTGTTGTGTAATTGCCAAATCATAAACTTATCTTTGTAGTAGTCTATCATTTTCATAGTTTTATTTTCTCCATTTTAATTATACACCCTTTAGGGAATACATTTCTATCTGAGAATAATTCATCATTCTCCTCATAACTTGCAAAGGTTCTAACATTTTTCTTATCTTTATTCAATAAGTATGCATGGGTTACCATTATTGATGGCATAAAGCCCATTGCAGTATGTAAATCTGCATGCCCCGCATCCCCGGTGATATCCAACCATGTTATTTTATAGAAATAATATTTTTTCTTCTTAATAACAACATGTTTATATTTGGATTTTTTAAGTCTTTTCATAATTTCTTTTACTATAAGAGAAATTTTTAGGCAAATTTGTTTTTACTAAAACTAAAAATTCCCTCGCGCGCAGGATACATTGTAAATAAACAGCCAATACCAACACTTATTTGCATCTACCGCCCTCTACCGCCTAAAAAAGCTATCGCGGTAGACCTATTATTCAACATTACCAACACTTCTAGTTGATTTTGACCACTCTACCGCCTCTACCGCCATATATTTCTTATCACTGAAAAAAAAAATTACCCTAGAATTTCTCTTATAGCGCGGTAGATTACTAATCATGTGATCTTTGTCCACAATGTGGCGCAGTTCCCCACTTGATAACATTATTAAGGCCACGTGCTTCGAGTTTAAGTGTGGCGTAAGGTTTCCAAGCTTTTGTAATTAAATTAAGTTCCAATAATAAATTAGACCATTGTTTAGCGCTAATATTATTACTTGTTATCGTTACTTTTCTCGTGCTCACGAATAACCTCCTTGATCTTCAGCAACGTCATTTCTAAATCTAAGACTTGATGTTGTAATTTCTTTTTTTCTGATTGAAGAATCCTATCTTTGTTTTCATCAATTCGAAGAAAATGTTCTTCTTTTAGTTCGGCCATGTTTTTCCTTTCTTTGTTGTGGTGCCGCGCAGTCTCCCGCTTGGCACCGTTGGTACCGTTATCCCTTGGGATTCATTAACTCTGTTTAAATGTTGGTGCTCTAAATCTTTTGATAGATTCTGTTTTAAAAACTAATCTCACGGGTTCGCTAGCTTTTATTACTTTACTATCTTGCACTTCCATTTTTCTAATTTCTTCTAAATGTCCGTCTTGAGTTTCTATGTAAACATGAGCATCTGATACTCCTGTTCCTTTAGTTCCTCTGGTAAATTTTTCGAGATACTGTTGTAGATCTCTTACACGCATACTCATTTAACGTTCTCCTTTTGTTTTTCTATTGTGTTTGCATATTGCTTAACTAATGCATACCATTTATCCGTCCAGATTTGTTTCATACCTGGATGCTCTGCTTTCTGTGCAGCATTTGCTAAATCATTCAGTCTTTTCATTATTTGCGTCAGTTCTTTGCTTCTGCTCATAATACTTACTCACCCTTCCTAACCATTTATATTTATATTGTCTGTACTCTTCTCCTTCTATTACAAATTCTTGATAATAATTATCTGGAGTACACATCATGATAACTGCTTTCTCAATTTGTGTCTTATGCATATAGTCATGTGCCATACCATAAGCTGCTAATTGTAAACAATAGTCTTCAATCCATTCTCTTTTTTTAGGTTTATTACTTTGTTTAAAATCTATGATAGCCATTCTGTTATTATGAAGACCAATCATATCTGTTGCTCCTGCATATAGACCTGGATAATATAAGGTAGATTCCAAGCCGTAATATTCTGTAACATTACACAAGCCATCAGCTATAACTTTCATAGCCATGTTATGTGCTGTTTTACCAACATTAGTTAAATCAAGATAACCATCACCTTTGATATATTCTTCTAATATTTTGTGCATCGCCGTTCCGCGAGCCGCACTCTCATCCACGATCCGCGTTGCCTCAAGCTCGCCTTTTAACTCACGCCACTTTCGCAGCCCTTCGGTCTTCTCGGCCGTTTGAGTCTTAGACAAGATAGTCGTAACAGACGGTAACTTTTCCTTATCATTAATATCATAATGACGTTTACCGTCTATCGAGACGCGGATAGTTTTTGGATAGATATATTTATTGTTGTGCTTCAACTATCTCTCCTTGATTATCACACCTGTTACAATCGGCTATTAGTTCTTCTCTACCTTCTTCTACAAGAATTCGAACATAACCGTTGCCCTTACATTGTGAACAAATTATCTTATTCACTTTTGCCGTTCTTGTATCCATGTTTCTTCCCTTCTTTCTTAGCTAGACTTTCAATTGTTTTACTTACAGTTAGATCGGCGTCTGTAATTTTACCATCGCCTAGAAACTTTAATACTTTATAAGTCGTTATCGAAACCGATACTGACTTAAATTTAGCTGGATCAGCCATTGTTTACTTCCTTTCTTTTATTATTATATCTTCTCATATATGGGAATGTATAATAATAAAACAAGGCTTGTCAAGGATATTATTTTAGTATATTATTGGCTTCTCTTCTCACACCTTTTGTTTGCCGTGGGTATCATACCCGCGGCAGGCAAGTTAAATAGTATTTTCTGGTGTACAGGTAAATCTTATAAATAGCTTATATTTATTAACTTCTTCACGCCCTATTTCTTCCATTTTTATAATAGATTGTTCATAGCCTGCAATCATACAATCATAGGTTGAATCAAATTGTTCTGGCCAACGGTAAGGTGGTAAACAGTCATTCTGTGTCAGTGAACACAGCAATAACATTAAGGTAAATTTCATTAACGTCCTTGTCGATTATATTTTTTATAACTTCTTTTTTCGCCTTTTGATAAATTTTTTTTATGACGTCTCGGTCTTTTGGGAGGCTTATCTCTTGGAGTAAAGTTAGTAAATTTAATCTTTGCCATTTGGTCTTAGATCCATGTGTTTATCAAGTCTAATATACTTAATAACTCCATTAACTTTTTGCTCTAGATCTTCACCACAACTTATACATCTGAAAAATGTATTGTCTATGCCTACTAACAATGTATTTAAATTACACGCACCACAGATACCCGTAACGACTTCCGTTTCGAATTTAACTTTCGGTGTTTTGAATTTTTTTCCTGTCATAGACTTTCTTATTTCTTACCACACGGGGCTGGTAACGTCCATCACTTAATTGTTGTGCGACTCTGTTTCTAGGTCTATTTTTTTTAAGGAAAAATGCGTATGATTTTTTATTCAAGAATTAACGAGAGAATTTTCTTCTCTCCCATGTACACTTCTATGTTTGCCTTAGATTTTATGCATTTATAGACTACTCTATCTTTAGAGCTTTTGTCTTTCATGGCATAACGCTTAGCTTTTAAACAATTTTGTAAGCTGTCGTGATAACGATGCTCAATAATTTTATGATCCTGTAGGAGTAAAAGTGCAAATACAATTTCTATCATTTTAACAATTCCACTTTCTTAATGATTTAGATAATCTATCTTGACCTGTGTTGTTGCTAGACTTCTGTCTCTTACGCATCCCTTTCATACGCGCGCAAAAGCTTTTTCTACGGTTAGCAGCTTTAGATCCTTTTTTTAATTTAGATGGTTTAGTTGTAACAGCTGTTTTAAGTTTGGATCCTGGGTTATCAGCTCTGTAAGATGCAACACCTTTTTTATTTAATCCACCAGATTCTGATTTACCTTCTTTACGTTGCCACGCAGGTGTCTTACCACCTTTGGCCATGTAAGCTCGGCCATATCCTCTTAAAGCTATTCCGGGCATTATTTTTTAGCTGTTTTCGCAGATTCTTTTAATGCTTTATCTGAAACAGATCCTTTACCTGGTTTGCTAGTGCCTCTTTTTTTGGCTCTATTCATGTAATAATACAAACCTTTTTTAACCGTACGTCCGTCTTTAGTTTTATGATATGCGCTACCACCATCTGCTTTTTCAGTTCTTCTTGTTCTTATTTTTTTTCTACCTTCATCAGCAATCCCTTTAAATTTTTCGTTTTGTTTCAATCTTTTACGATCAGGCATTACTTTATCTTTTTTTGTAGAAGTTCTTTTAGAAACATTACCACCTCTTTTAAAAGAAACTTTTTTACCCATTCCTTTTGCCATACCTTTAGCTCTAGCTACTTCCCAACCTTCTTTTTTTCCATCTTTATTAATATCTCTTACATTGACAGTTCCACCACTTTTGTAGCCTTGTCTTAAGATAGGACTTTTTCCTTTGATTGATATATCACCCATTAGTGTGCTCCGTTTCCGTTTCTAATTAATTTTTCAACGTCTTTATTAAGCTTTTTAACTTGTTCTTGTAAAAAATCAATATTAATTTTATTATTCCTCATACTTTTTATTTCTTCCTCCACCTCTTCTAACAAACCTGCGATATGTTCCACAAGCATGAAAAGCTCCGCTTCCCCGGAAGATTGACCTAATTCTCCACGCGGGTATTTAATTCTAAACTCAGTATTATGTTGTAAATCTTTTTCAAACAATTCTAATTTTGTGCTGTGCTGGTTGAGCTTCTCATTAATCCCAAAATATGCCCAGGTCCCAATTGCGACCATCATAATCAAAGACGCTACCGTTTTCATCGGCATCTGCACGGCTGCTTCTTCAGAAATTTTTAATGGTTTATTTGCCATTTTTCTTTTTCTTTTTACATTTACAACGAGGTGCAAACAATAAATTATCTATCCATGCAGTATATCTATCTAACATGTCACAAAATTTTAATATGTATTTATCAATCATCTTTTGGTTTTGGCTTTGGTAGTATATACCCTTTTGGAGGCATTTTCAATTTGCTTTTTCCTGAGTTTATGAACTTATCTCCCATTAAATTAACATCAGGGTTCTCTTTTTTATACTCATCTTTCATATCATCCCAAAGACTTTTCGAATCAGATGGTCTAGTGTTATCTCTTGCAGGAGTTACACCTCTACATTTTGATACAAGTAAAGCAAAGTTTTCATTTAATGCAAGACTAGGATTGCTGTTAACCCTACCACACATCTTCATCAACTCTAGTTGTTGTTTGATTGCTACATTTTCTTTTGAAGTCTTACAGTCTGTACCCAAATATTTTCTGTAAGTAAATCTTAAACTATAATTATCAGATTCATAGTCTGAATCTCCATGAGTATAATCTGTTTCTCTGTCTTCTGCTTGTATACTTGTTTCAAATTCTCCACATCTTACACCATACTCGTTAAGATATTCGTTTCTAGGATATGCAGGTTCTACAAACAATGCTAGTATTGTAAGAGCCAAGATAAGTAATCCTGTAAAGTAATAATTCATCCTGAGAACCTCCATACATTACCTGTTTAAATCCTTAATATCATAATCATGTTCTCTGACTTGATCTGCTAATTGTCTGTATAAATTTTCTGCCATCTGCCACGTAGATTCTGCAGAAGTTAGTCTTGTGTTTTGATCTGTGATTTTATCTTCAGCAACTTTTAAATCTCTTTGTAAACTTATAATTTCTTGCTGGTTTGAATTGATTGTATCTGTAAGATTAACTATATAACGAACGCCAGTAAATGTACCGACTAGCACTGAAGCTACTACAGGGACCATGACTATATTTTTCTTTAATAGATCTGCTAAATTCATTTACATTCCTCATTTTATCTCTCCCCAATTAGCACCATGTTCATAATCTACTTTGTTTGGAACTTTAAGTTCTACAGCTGATTCCATAATCTCTATAATTTTTTCAGCTTGGGCATCAGATTCAATTGAAATATCTACTTCATCATGAATTTGTATGTGAGGTATTATACCATTTTCATATAAAGCTACCATACTTTTTTTTGTCATGTCTGCGGCCGATCCTTGTATTAATTTATTTAAAGCTTTGTAAGTAAATGCACGCTTTAATGGTTCATCGTATTCTTTTCTAGCTTGTTCTAAAGGTAATGGTTTAAACACACCAAATTGTACTGGCTGCCATAAATCAAAATGACAGGCACGACCTCCTAAAGTTCTAATCTTACCTCTGTCTTCTGCTTTCCTTGTAACATTATCCATTAGTTGTTTTACAAAAGGAGCTTTTCTATGATACTGAGCAATTAATTTTCCTGCTGAGTCTTTCATTAGACCTAATTCAGCCATTAATTTATTTTTACCCATTCCATACATAAGACCTAAATTAATCGTCTTAGCTTGCTTCCGTTCTATGCCTGCCATGTCGGCCACGACTTGGTGGAAATCAGCGTCTCCGACCTTGTATGCGTCAACAATTTCATCAACTCCCTCTAAATTTTGTAGTTTTGCATAATGTACTAAAATTCTAGGTTCTTGTTGTGAGTAGTCAAATGATCCCCATTTGTGATTTCCTTCTGGAATAAATATAGATCTAATCATCGGTCCGAGCTCCGGGTGCCTGGCTGGAATCTGCTGTAAGTTTGGATTGCTCATTGAGAATCTTCCTGTTACTGTTCCACCTTGATCTGATCTAATCTGATTTATGTCTGCATGGATTCTTCCATTGTGTGCATGCTTTGTAATTGAATCTATAAAAGTTGTATGCGCTTTGTTAATCTCTCTTGCATCAGCAATTGATCGGGCTAACTCATGAGGATGGTTTTGTAAAAAGTTTTTTGTAAAGCTAGGCTCATTACTTTTTTCAGTTCTATCATACGGAAGTTTTAATTTGTCGAAAGCTTTTGCGATACTTCGAGCTGCATGAATTTCAACATCAATTCCTGTTAAACTCTTGATTTTATTAATAATTTTAGACTCTCGTTCCATAAGATTTTTTTTCAAATTGTCCGCATGTTCAAGATCAACTCTTACACCTTTGAATCTCATGTCAACTAAACAAGGAAATAATTTTGTCTCTAATGTAAAGACATCCATTAATTCTTGATTATATAATTCTGTACTTAATCTTTGCCAAAGTTTTAATGTAGCTTCAGCATCACGTTCCGCATACTCACCTACATACATTGCAGGAAGTTTATGCATTTCTGATTTAGGATTTACTGAATAACTTTTAGCTGCTTCATTTAATAAAGATTCGTTCTTACCTAAACCTACATAATATTTTGATAAAATATCTAATCTATAAGATAATCTATTTTCATCTATCAATGAGGCTGCAATCATTGTATCAACAATCTTACCTCTAATTTTTATACCTGCTTGTCTTAACCAGCAGACGTCATACATTGCATTGTGAAATATAAAGGTAGTTTTCTCTTGATTAACTAGGTCCTGAACCCACTCTAAAACGAGTTTTTTGTCCATATTTCCACCACCCTCGTGTCCTATAGGATAATAGCCAGACCAGCCCTCTACGGCCACCGCAACGCCAGCAATGTGCCCTTTTCCAGTGACATTACCAGAACCTAGAGTAGTTAAATCAGGATCATAGGTCTCTAAATCAATCGCCACTTCTTTGGCGCCTGATAAATCTTTTAATTCATGTGGGGCTACCCATTCAGTTTCCGGTGCAAATAGCGGAATCTGGGTTCTCCTCATGAGTAATCCCTTTCAAGTATCATTTCTAAATAATGAATTGCCTTCTTCACATCTTCCTCTTTTCCTTTTATCGCATGACGACAAATGTACTTTATAGCATTTCCCTCAGCAAACAAGAGTTTATTTTCATTTATAAACTCAGCAGGCTGAATGGCCATATTGCGGTAGTGTTTCCCACCTACCTGTTCTTCTAAGGATTTATAAGTTGTTCCTTTAAACATATCTTTATTTGTCATATTATATAAGCTCGATCAAAATTCTTAGGATCTAACACATGCAATTCACGCTTCGCTCTCGTCGCACCAGTATAAAATAATCTATGTAATTCATCTGGATCATGACTAAAAGTTTCAATCGCGGCACCTGTTAAGTCCTGCATAAGTAATACTTGATCAGCTTCTCCTCCTTTCGCTCCGTGTATTGTTGACATTTTTATACGAGGATTTTTATTAATTTGCTCACCATTCGCCCTCATATTTCGAATGTAAGTTTCTGTCATTGGATCCAGTCCTTCAAATGCTTGATACCAAACATTATCAGTAATTAAACCATGATCCGCTTTACAATCTTTCATCAAATATTTTGTATCTGAATGTAATGTTTTACCTTTTTGAAACCCAGGTAAAACATTTGATCCTAGGTATTCATATATATTTTTAATTTCTAAATGATTTAATTGTGCATCTTTACGCCACGCTTCCCAATTATTTAAAGCTAATAATAATTTTAAAGGTACTGAGTTGATTCCTTTATATTGATAATACCATCCTTGAATCTCACACAAATCTTTTGCATCTTCTAAAAAATAATTCGCTGAAGATAAAACTAACCATTCCCCTTTACTCATATCTACCTGAGTAATGTCTGAATATCTTTTTAAGATTCCTATCTCTTCTCTCGGTTTATATTCTTTATCAAATCTATTTTGTACTTTACTAATTATCTTTTGTGATAATTCATGTATGGGTCCTCCAGGAATTCTATAAGATTGATCTAAAGTTTGAATGTCATCTACTTCTTCTTTTAAAGCTATGAAATGATCTACATCTGCACCAGCCCATTTAAAAATAGCTTGGTCATCATCACCTGCAATATAAGTTTTACCTGCGCGACTCCATATTTTTCTTACCATATCCCATTGTAGTAATGATAAGTCTTGGGCTTCATCTATAAACAATACTTCAAACTTGTTTAAAGTTTCTTTATTTAAAAAGTCTTCAAGTAAATCTGTAAAATCCTTAAGTCCTTTTTCTTTTTTAAATCGTTTTAATTCTTCTGCTAATAAAAATAAGGTGCCTCGTTCTATATCTAAAATATTTTGTCGAGAGTCATAATACTCTAACAAGTCCATACGTTTAACTCTAGCTGTATTAATAATGGTTAAGTATTCATTGTCTGAATTAAATGTACCATCCTCTGTTGAGTACTTTGCTGTCTTAATAGGTATGCCACATTTCTGTCCAAATTCTTTGTAGTCTTCTTGCTTCATCATTTTTTCTTTAGTCATTCCTAATTGATTAAAAGCATAAGAATGTAAAGTTCTAAAAAATGGAAGATCGTTTTCTATATCTAAATTAAATTTTTCGGACGCACGTGTGGCTGCCTCTGTTGCAGCTTTCTTTGTAAAAGAAAAGTAACCTATTTGTCTAGGCCTTATCCCATCTTTTAGAAATTGATCTACTAAGTTTAACAACGTTGTTGTCTTTCCTGTCCCGGGTGGACCTAGTATTATTGTTTTCATACTTCTTTAATTTCCTTTCCGCTATCTCTAGCTGTATTTGTGTTAATTCTAACTCTTCTGTTAGTTCTTGTATTATTAATCTAAATCTTAAATGCCAATTGACGCCTACGTCTTTAGAATATTTCATTAAAAGTTTTCTTGTTGATAAGGTTCTTTAGAAGTAGATGCTTCTATTTTTTTCATTGTCTTAATTTTAATCAATCTTGGTGTCTGTTTTTTAATTGTCATTCTCACTTCTTCTACAAATATATCTTCACTGTATCCTTCTTTAGTAGTTAATCTTTTAATTAGATTACCTGTTTTAATTTTATCCATGTCCCAGTTATTCTTTTTTAAGAAACTGTAAAAATCTTCCATTCTAAAATATGTAAACTCTCCATCATTAAAAGGTAATTTATTAAATATATCATCCCATGTTCGTGCTGATTGTCTATTAGTTGTCCAATCTTGCAAGAGTCCTGTTACTTCATTAATAGGATCTAAAGATTCTAATGGCTCTACTTCTTGTAAGTTAGTCATCATTGGTTTTAAAAAATGTTGTTTCCAATCTTTAGGTTTAGGTACAGGAACAATTTTATTTGCTTGATCTAAACAAGCTAACGCAAACATACCTGGGTTATAAAGTTGTTCTGATTTTAATTCGATTCTTTTTTTATCTACATCTAAAAACCATTGAGGAGGATTAGAAGTGTATTTAGTTAAACTTCCAAGAACTGGCATTTCTTCTTCGCCGAATCCTACACCAAATCTTTTTGTTCTGCATAATCCTGATTGACATACAGAATTAATAGGTGCATCCTTACATCTATATTTATCATAACCCTTTCTGTTAACAGATTTTATTAACTGTTGAACTTCATTGTTACTTAATGGTGGGTTCATGAATTTCATATTTGCTTTTACAATTTCATCTTCCCATGTGTCTGGTCTAGATTGTTTATAATAAACAGCTACATTAAATAATGCATTGTTTCTCGAACCTTCACCAAAACCTATCACTGCTAATTTATTTAAGCAGGGCGGTCCCAAGGGGAAGGATTCTTCTTTTTTTCTCTCTGCAACTCGAATTCCTTCAACATCTCCTTTGGTGCAACTATACTTATCATACGCAGTATAAAACTGCTCAAGTGTAAGAGCATCACCGTTATCATGAATCGCATATCTTAGTCCTTTCGTTTTATTGTAGTAGGGTAAATTTAAAAAGTTACCAGTGTCCCCACGTTCCACTAATATCTCTGTTTGTTTGGGAAATATTTCTGATCCTTCATAACCAAGTATGATGGACATGTCTTTTAATTTTGATTGCATCAAAGATGCTGGAATGTTTTCTTTTGTAAATAAAAATACGTGTGCGCCGCCTGATTTACTACGGCAAACTATTAAGGGGAGTTTATGATCCCTAATACTTTTAATGAGGCCAGTGTGATTAAAGTTATATTCGTCAATATCAATACACCCCCACCTACAATCATTAGTATCTGTGATAGGGATAATTCCCAGGGCTGGACCTTTTCCTTCAAGATGATTGGTCCAAAGTTCGTCGGTGACTGTTTTTCGAACAATAAAGGCTTTACCTTGTTGTTTACCATTTTCTCCTCTGTCACCGGGCTGATATTGTCCATATGCTATTGTTAATCCACTAAAAATTTGTTTGAACTTGTCCATATATTACATTCTCATTTCTTTGTAAAGGGGCCATTGCTGGCCCCTTAAAATAAATTTAGTACGGAGTACTATCTTTACTTTTCTCTTCCACATCTGCTTTTGTTTGCACGTTTCCTTTTGAGACACTCTTATTAAAATCTTTTGCACTTAAGTACAAAGATTTATCTTCCTGTCCCATTATTCTGTCTTGTGTAACAGACCATCCATACCAAGAACCTTTATCGTTCTTTTGTAATACAGATGCCAAGTTATACACTACCCCATGCATCGGAGGGATGGCAAAACCACCTTTTCCATCAGGTATTTGTATGGTTTTCATCATAGAATTCCATTTTTTACTGACGTTAAGCTGCGTAGATTTCATTGTAATCAACGCTGGTGTCATTCCTCCAGCTTTTGTTTGAACCAAAACATAGTAAGACGCTGTCTCTTCTAAATAGTTACCATTAGGTAATCTAATTTTAGATCCATCTCTCTTACCAGTTTGAATTACCGGACTGTTCGGTAAATGAGAAGCCACAGGAGCACCTGGGCCATCCCCTCTATCCGACCATTCTGGATAATCCTTTTTGTAATAACAAGGAATAACCTTGATACCTTTCTTACCATCGAATAATTCGCTGGTAACAGTATTATAAATCATGCCTGGTTTAGCACCATCTATAAACTTCGCATCACCATCAGTTACCTGAGGTGATAGTTGTCCTAAGATTCTGACAAACGGTAACGCCATATCTTCTTGCGTCATGTTTTCAAAACCTTGTTGCAGGTCGTCGCCAAATAAGGCTACGGATCCTGATGTTTTAGCTGTCATATCATTAGCCATTATACATTCTCCATTAGTTATTTCCGGCTTATTTTAGTTTTATCTTTAATCCATAGACTAAAGCAATCGGCAGGCATGTCGAGGCCGGCCTCAACACGCTCCCGATATAGAGCTGTTAATGTATTCCAAGACACATCAGATTTCTGCTGTGGCTCATATCCATTTTCAGCTGCAAGGTCCAACAGTTGTTTCGCCTTGTCGTCTTCCCCCTTACCAAAGGTAACAGAAACATTGTTTTTAATAATATCTCCTAACCCGTTAGTACGAAGCCATTGTAGAGCCGCTTCCCTTTTAGAATCATCTTTAGGTACTGTTGCTCTGAATTCTTTTTTAACAGATACTTTAGAACCATCAGCTAATTTAATTTCTGATAATCCTTGTTCAGCTAGTAATTCTGGAATTACATTTGAACTAATATAATCTGCCTCATTCTTTTTATTTTTTAATTGCTCTTCTAACGCAGCAATTTCATCTTCTTTCTGTTTTAACTTAACACACTCCGATGCAATAGTGTTTACTTCTACATTATCTAAAAGATCTTTTGAATCTTCTAACATCATTTTATTTACTTCACTCATATATTATCCTTTCTGATAGAGATCGAAATTAATTGGATAGTACTTAGCCTCTCTTCGATCCCATTTTAAGAGGTTAAATTTACCGTTTGTATTATCACTTACTATAGAACAAGAAATTCCTATCACTGCAGGATCTCCTGTTAATAATACGTAATCTTGTTCTCTAAAATCTCTTAAGTTTTTTTTCATTTTAAAAACAAAAGGACTAGAGCTAAATATTATTTGAGAATCTGGACCAAAGTTAGGCAAACAAATTACTAAATAACCAAAATCCGATGCACCTAATATATTTATATTAGCTGGTGGATGTTGTAATACATACACAAAATTTTCTTTAGGGTTTTCTTCTTTAAAAGATAAAAAATCTGCTAAAGACTTAGGTTTATACAATTCAAATATTTTATTTTTCATTTAATACTTTCTATTATTCTCTTGACAGACTATATAATAGTGTTTATATAATTGTCAACTAGAAAGAAGAACAAAAATGAAAATAAAAGATTATGAGGAAATGGTAAGATATCTTACTAATTATAAGTTTAAAACTAAGCCTTATAAACATCAGATTAAAGCTTTAGAAAAATCTGTTAATGAAAAAAATTATGCGTACTTTATGGAAATGGGTACGGGTAAATCAAAAGTATTAGTTGATAATATGTCTATGCTTTATGATAAAGGCAAAATAAATGGCGCGCTAATTATAGCACCAAAAGGTGTTTATAACAATTGGTTTAATCAAGAAATTCCAATACATTTAGCTAGTCACATACAACCAAAGATGGTACTCTGGACTGCTTCAACATCAAAAGCAAAGGATAAAGAGTATCAATCATTATTCGAATCTGGCTATGACCTTCACATCCTAATCATGAATGTTGAGGCTTTAAGCACGGACAAAGGTAGATTGTTTGCAGGGAAATTTTTACGTGCACATCGTGCTTTAATGGCTGTTGATGAATCTACTACAATCAAAACTCCTACAGCTAAAAGAACTAAAGCTATTGTAGCATTAGGAAAAGAAGCTTATTATAAAAGAATTCTTACAGGTTCTCCTGTTACTAAATCACCCTTAGATTTATTTAGTCAATGTGCTTTTTTACATGAAGATTTATTAGAATCGGGTTCTTATTACTCTTTTAAAAATAGATATGCAGTTATGAAAACTCATAATTTTGGTGGACGTAGGGTACAATTAGTACATAGTTATCAAAGATTAGATGAACTAGCTGACATCTTAAAAGGTTTTTCTTACAGAGTTTTAAAAGAAGAATGCTTAGACCTCCCAGATAAAGTATATATAAAGAGAGAAGTAGATTTAAGCAAAGAACAAAAAGAAGCTTATGCTACTATGAAATCCGCGGCCCTCGCTCAACTAAAAGGTAAAATGGCAACCGCGCCTCACGTTTTAACACAAATGATGCGTTTGCATCAGATCACGTGTGGGCACCTAAAAAATGATGATGGTACTACAACCGATCTTAAAAATGGCAGGACCGATGAACTCTTAGACTTATTGGATGAAGTAGAAGGCAAAGTTATTATTTGGGCTAATTATATTCATGACATAGAAGCTTTAATTAAAGTAGTAAGTAAAGAATATGGAGAAGAATCAGTGGTTCAATATTATGGAGCAACCTCATCAAAAGATAGAGCTAAAGCTATTAAAGCTTTTCAAGATCCTAATTCTAAAGTTAAATATTTTATAGGTAATCCTCAAACCGCAGGGTATGGAATTACATTAACTGAAGCCGGCACAGTAGTTTATTTCTCTAATGGATATGACTTAGAAAAAAGACTACAGTCAGAAGACAGAGCACACAGAATAGGTCAAAAGAAGTCGGTAACATACGTAGACTTTATAGCACCAAAAACTGTCGATGAAAAGATTGTAAAAGCTCTGCGTAATAAAATTGACATAGCTAGTAAAGTAATGGGAGAAGAATTAAAATCATGGATTTAATAATTTTAAATGATGGGCTCTACGCTTTAATTCCAGTAACAAAAAAAATTTTAGAAGGAGTAGAAATACTAAGTGAAATTAGTTGTTTTGATTTGTGTGATATTCTCCGTTTACATTTAACCACATATCATGAAGCACCTTTTAATGTTCACATGATGAAAGATGGTAGTGGGGATTTTTATGGATGTATATGTCGCTAAAAAAATCAGGTAATCCTAAATGGGGTGGTTCAAGATTAGAATCTAAGTTAATTAAAAAATACGCTGATCAATGGTGTCGAGATAATGGATATCCTATTCAACAACGTCAACATCTTATTAAAAATATAAACAAATTTAAAGTGGGATTTTCTAAGACAAGCTAATTTTTACGCAAAATTAGAAATGAGGTTATATGTCTTGTAATCCCGTTTCGCGATTTAAATATTTATATTCAATTTTGTGAATATCAAAATCTTCCATGATTTTCTTACAAATGTCCGTGTGATTAAATTCTCCACAACTATAAACATCAAATTGCATTAATGCTGGATGTGGTTCATCCCAAATATGCATGGCAATGTGTGAAGTTTCTATAACAGCTACTGCAGTAATACCCTTATTGCCTGGCATACTACAATATTTAACGTAAGGACCCATAAATATTTTCATATTTATAGACTCAACAAACTCTGTCATCCATTCTTTTAATTGTTCTTCGTCGGTTGGAGGTTTTACAGCTTCGGCACGTATAATAAGATGCTTATGCACCAACAAACTGTTTTGCATAACACTATCCTACTACTTTGCCGTCTTTCCATTCCATATCTGGCAGACCTTCAGTGTATTTTTTTCCGTCAAAGGTCAGCACTTGTTTTCTGTTTGAATCTGATTCGTGATAACTTATGTGGACCCAGCCCCCTGCGGGATCGTCTTTGTCGTAGTACTCCATGATCAATTGATCAAAGTCCACGTTATTTTGTAGCCAGTAAGCTGTCTTAATATTTGGCACGCCAAAAATTTCTAGGTCGACGGCTTGCCCCTTCGCATGTTGCGAAGTCTTCTTCGAACCAATAGCTTCGCATAACGCTTCGGAACGGTAGCCAGAGGTAATAGTAACGGGTTTATCAAAATGCGCGCGAAGCGGTTCCAAAACTTCATAAC
>VTLG01007096.1_pt1 | contig 23762 bp, 60 predicted proteins | sample 4694571 | NCBI WGS metagenome assembly VTLG01 (sample SAMN12604809, study PRJNA352737) | marine metagenome | biome: ENVO:00000447; feature: ENVO:00000209|ENVO:00000569|ENVO:01000036; material: ENVO:00002151; isolation source: viral sequences binned using virsorter ...
TTGAAGGATCTACATCACCTAAATCAAGAGTCTGTTTTGCAGTTCTTAACTTAGCGATAGTTAAACCAGCAGAACCATGTACGATTTGATTCGCATTTGATGTGCTAGTTGATCCTGTTTCACCAGTTTGTGCAGTACCTAGTGCAGCAGTTATGATCACATCATCCATTGCTCTTCCCATTGCCATAGCAGCAGCTTGAGCATAAGATGAAGTTGGATCTATTAAGAGTCTAACTTTGTCTTGTTGATCTATTAAATCAGCAAATTCATAATCCGCAAGAGACACTCTTCTTCTCGCATGAGGTGTGTCTATTTGTGGAGTGTCTGAATGTCTGCTAGTTTTTTCAACAGCAGTTACTGAACCAACTTGGTCGAAGAAAGCATTTTTCCCAACCACAGATTCAACACGAACTTTGTCTCTTAATAACGATCCCATTTGTTGAGAAAGCATTTGTACGTTTGCAGAATACTGCTGTACAAAAGCTGTAGTTATATTTGATGACATAATTGTCTCTCCATATTATTGTTTGTTAAAATAATCAGAAAGGTTCTCCACTAAATAATAGTAGGCATCTCTTGCATTTAAAGTCTGTTAGACTAGAGTCTATTCCTTCTTGTCAGTAAGGTTCTTACGAATTTTCTTACCTACTATCCAATTATAATATTTTTCAGCAATTGGCAAGGGATCATTTTTCTGAAGTTCAGATCCTGTCTCCTTAACCAATCGCAATACTTCTAACCGAATTTCTTTATCATTAAGATTATTTATCTGCATTTAACATTTCTCTTAATGTGTAAACTTGTTGTACCATTTTATCATGATCTGGATGTTGTTTATTCCAATAAGGTCCATTAGTATCATTAGTAATAGCTGATATTTCAGATTCAATATCTGCAATTGTATTTACATTTTCACTTTCAGTTGCAACAATTTTATCTTCTGACATCATTCCTGCTATCTTTGCAAAACCTTTTATAATCTCTGGATGGTCTCCAAGTCTTATACCATTTGATAAAGTCATATCTAAAATTTCTGGATTAATATTAGCTTTTGCTAATGCACCAGCTTGTTTAACTTTACCCTCAAAGTCTCTACCCCATTCTTGTCTTAATTCTTGTTCAGCTTGAGATTGAGCAGTTTCAGTATCTATTTTTGCTTGTTGTGCAGAGCCTTCCATATTATTTTTATAAAACTCTAAAATACCTTGAGCTTGTTTATTATTTAAACCCAACTTATGTGATTGTTCTGCAAAAGATTTAATTGCAGTTTCATCAAAAGGAACAACATCTGATTTTGCATCTAAAGTATATTTGTCTGGAGATTCTGGTCTACCTAATTTTTCGTAGGCTTCATCCCATGCTTCTTGAGTTGAATTATTTGTTGGTATTGCTATTTTATCTTGACCAATCATTTTAACTGCATTGATATAAGATTTAGCTAAAGAATCTGCTTCAGTAAATTTTTCAATGTTAGGATCATTTCTATATTGTTCACTTATAGAATCTTTCCAAGATGGTGTTTGTGGTGCAGGAGTATCTGCACCTTTTACTGCAACTTGTGTAGCAGCAGGTGTTGGTTGTACTGTTTCTGTAGTCGTTGTTTCTACAGGCACAGTTTCCTGTGTTATCTGTTCATTTGACATTTTTATTTTTCCTTATTGTTTCGTAGCATTGATTTAATAAATAGAATGACACTACGTTGTCCTTCCATGTATGCACTTTCATGGCTATCACCTTTTACATTAGTGGTAGAATGATAATGACATCTTTTTTCAAGGTCAGATAAAACTTCTTTACCTTCATCTGTATTGAATATGTATTGATAGTTTTTTTTTAATCCCTCTATAAATTTTTCTAGTTGTTTATCTTGTTTCATATTATTCCACTTCAGCATTTGCTACAGCTCTTGCTTCTTCTGGCAATGCTTTTGCTAGTGGTGCTATATCTCCTCCTGCTTTAGCAACTTGTTGTAGTTGTTCCATTTGTTGCATTTCTTGCTGTTGTTGTTGTGCTTGTTCTCTTTCTGCGTTTACTTGGTTTTGTGATTTTAATAATTTTTGTGGCATACCAACAATGTCTGCTAGATGTTTAACAAGATTATCAAAATTAACATAATCAAATACTGGTGATATATTTGCAAGACTACCTAATATTTCTATTGCTCTCATAATAGATTGTAACTCTGAAGTTTTTTGTGCTTTAGCAAGTGGTGATACATATTCTATTTCTATGTCTCTACCAGATAAAAACTCTGGAGCTGGTGGTAACATATCATTACGAAGTAATATTGCAAACACTCTGTCAATTAATGGTTTTAATAATTCTGATTGTAATCTACCTAATACTGGTCCAAGTAATCTCATCTTTTCTTCGTTACGTTGGATAACCTCTGTTGCCGTCATTTGTGGACCTTGTTGCATCATTAATTGATCAACATAAAACACACCTCTAATGCTGTCTCTTCTTTGTTGTTCCATATTTAAACCTAATGGATTGTTTGCACCAATGTTTAATGGTTCTATTCTATCTCTTGTACCACTTCTGTAAAAATTTAATCCACCCGGCACAGTTCTTACGGGAAGTAAGAAACCATCATCCGGAACTAATAGTGGTGGATCAACTTGTTTTTGCGCAGCTTTAATTGTAGTTTTTGACATTTCATTTAACATTTTAACATCTGGCAATGCTGTCATTGCAGGTGATCTTCCATAAATTTCGTTTGATGCTTTTAAATATCTAGGTACTACGAAAGGGAACTCTCTAAATCCAGATATAGATAATTCATTTGCATTTTTAAATTCTAAATAAACAGATTCAAATGGCATATTGCTTTTATCTTTTTTTTTAGGATTAAAATCTGATCTTGGATAAACTGCGTGTAGTATTTCTACTTCTTGGTATGGATCTTTTTTAAAAATACCTTTAATGTCTGTTGATGTTGCATCACCAAACTTTTGTATTGCAGCTCTAGCACTTATTTTAAATCTTCTAAAAATTGTATCTATTCTACCCTTATCATTCTCTGCAATAAAAACTTCGTTAATATGTCTTGTTGAAAATTTTACAATATCATTATTATCTTCTTCAATAAACATTGCTGCCGTACCAAATGTAATTAGGTCATGATACAATTCAAATATTTCTTGTTGAAAGTTTGATCTGTTAAAAGCTGTGTACATTGCATTTGTAGATGCTTCTAACCAAAGTTTTGCTTCATCTTGATTATCAATTTCTTGATCTTTAAATCTTAAAGTAAACCAAGGTGTAGATGGATTTGTTAGCATACCATGTAATGATGCTGCTAATAATTCTACTGCTTGTATAGGTGAAGAATCAAAAACTTGTTCCATTCTTTTATCACCTCTGGCTCTTTGTTTAGTTACATCTGCTTTTCTTGGTTGCATATAATCTGCAACTTCTTGCCAATGAGTTTCCCAATTTTGTCTTTGACCTTCTAATTTTTCGTATCTTGAAAGTAATCCTTTTGATAAATCTGTTCTTGCCATTATAATCCTAATAAACTTTTCTTACCTAATGTTAAATTTTCATCTGATTTAACACCTGTTGGTGATGTTAGTATTGTCTCTCTTCTACCTTTTTCTTTTATTTTTTTCTTTTTTATATACATTGAATTTTTTTCACTTGTAGCATTTGCTGATTCTGATTGTGAAACCTCTACATCTGTTGGTTTAACAGAAACTATTTTTCCGCCAACATTTTTTTTAATCATACGAGAATTGTTACCATTACCATTTCCTCCTACATTTCCGGGTTCTTTTGAATAACCTAATCCATCTAATTGATTTTTAAAACCAGAAGATAAAATAAAATCATCACTCATATCAGATACTCTTAAACCTTTTTTTGTTGCAAATGCTTTTCTTCTTTTTAAATTAGTTTCTCTTACAAATTTAGAGTTTGAAAGAGCTTTAACTCCTCTACCTACAAGTGATTTTTCAAATAATTTTGCAGGAAGTGATTTTCTACTTTCTCTATTTTGTCTATTTTGTTCGGCAATAGATTTATTTACAGTTTTTGTTTGTCTTGAACTGTAAGTAGTACCACCAGTTGCTACTGCTTCAGCTCCCGATACTTGATTATCTCCTCCTCCGCTAGATGCTGCACCCATAATTATTCTCCAAATGTTAATGATGATTTAGTTTCTTTAGTATCTTTTGGTTTAGCTTTTACTTCTGGTTTTTTAACTTCGTTTTCAAAAGTAATGTCATTACCATGATCTATTTCTTTTTTGTAAGTTCTTTTTTCTTTTTCTACTATTGGTTTTTTTTTAAATATCTTTTTAATTGCTTCTAACATTACGATCCTAATAAAGTTTTGTTTTCTGTTTCAGCTTCTTCTTCGACACCTAATGGTCCAGTTAATATTGTTGATCTTCTACCTTTTCGTTTTCTAGCCATTTCTCTTTGTTCTGCTGCTATTGCTTCTTTTTCTTCTTCTGAAACCTCACTTGGTGGTGGCGGTGGTGCAGGTTGAACTGGCGGCAGCGGTGGCATTTTTGGTTTTCTAAATATTGAACCCATAATAATCCTATATAATTCTATAACTATTATCTGCTATACTTTGTGGAGCAGTTTGTCTAGTATTAATTTCTTGTAATCCAACTGCTAGATACCTCATAGCATCACAGGCATGACTACTCCAATCGTGTACAGGCTTTGATCTGAACATTCTATTCTTATCAATGTACTTCCTGTGGTAATGTCTTAACGCATCTATTAACTTTTTGCAATGGTCAGTATCAATATAACATCTAGGTAAGATCATTGTAGTTGCGTGTATACCATCTTCTAATGGAATTTTTGGTACGACTTTAAATCTTAATCCTAATTGTGTGGCGACCTCTCTTCGTGTTTTACCATTTCCGAACTCTGTAACTTCAATGTCGTGTGGTGCAAAGTGATCTTTGTAAACATATTCTTTTTGATCAATCATTTTAATGTAATAAGGTAAACCTTGACCTTTCTCTTCGTGGTAATCTATTATATTAATTGATCTTCCTAACTGCTGATAAAATATTATACTACTGTGGTCGGAGACCCCAAGATCCCATGCTGTAGATACTGGTAAGGCAGGATCGTAAGGAACTCTTGTAAGCTGTTTATCATCATCTAGTTTTGCAATTACATCTCCATACACTGCACCTTCAATGTTAGCAATCCAATCACACTCAAACTCTTGCATATACTTCTTCTCACCCATAACTTCTTTTGCTTTGACTAACTCATCATTGTCTACAATTTTAGTATCACTAGCTTTAGCTTTGTAGTTAAACCAATCTTCCGCACCTTGTGAGTGTTGGTACAACTCATAAAAGTTGTTGTTCATCCCCATGGGTGTACCTATAAAGACACAGTAGCCTTTACGATCACTCAAAGCTGGTCTAATTATTTCTGGAAACAACTTACTATTTACGTTTGCGTACTCATCAATTACGCAGCCATCAAGATATATACCTCTTAACCCATCTGGCGATTCTGAGCCTAGCAAGGTGATACGAGATCCATTAGGTAAATCCACACGTAGTTCTGTTTCGTTAAATTTGGTGTGAGGTATCTTGGCGGTAAACTGTTTCATATAATCCCATGCTATAGACTTTGCTTGTTTGAAGGTTGGTGCAATGTAAGCATATCTAGGGTTCTTGTTTTTAGACAGTAATGCTGACCTAATTAAGTGGTTAATCATACATACTGTTTTGCCAAACCTTCTATGGCATACTAATACGTTCCATCTGTATTTATCTATTTGTTTATGTAAATATGCTTGATGCTTCCTTGGTGTGTAAGGTATTTTAATATCCATATTTAGTGTATTTTTTTACTAGGCATACTATCTATAGATTCAAAATCAAAACCAACGCATAGCATAACATAGTTAATAAATAGCTGTGAAGCTAATTCATTAGGAAAACCAACAAACTTTATAATAACATCATTGTTGTTTTTATCAACATAGGCAACTGATTCTATATCGTCTAATCCAAAGTAATCCATATACTATATTTAGTATATTTTTAAAAAAATAAAACAGAAAAGATGTCTTTGTATAAATAGGTGGGTGGCTGTAAGGGTGTCCTCAAGTCCGGTTTATATATAGAAAGAAAAATGCGGGTGAAATCTGGGGTATAAGCAAAATTTAAAAAACAAAAAACTAGATTAATGCAGGAATAATATATCTTAATTGTATTAGTGATAATAGAAAGTTATCAAACGTAATAACATTTATTAATAATTATCATTAGATAGGTCAATAATACTGTCGATTGTTATGACGTGAGAAAAAAAACAGATCCTGTTTATAAATGAATACCAACTTTTATACACCTAACATATTAATTTAGAACAATTATAAACTGTAAATATACAACACTGTTGCAATAATATCACACACAATAAATAATAAATTTTTTTTTATATTGCCATAATTTTAACATAATTAATATATATCTTTTGTATATGATTAAAACAAAAAAAATAGCAAAAGGATATTATCAAATAACAATCAATAATGATGTTTACACAGTTGAGCAAAATTTTGATCTTTTTGATAATGGTTGGCAATTAGAAATATGTGATGAAGTTATTGATATTTGTTCAACTTTAAGTGAAGCAAAAGAAGTAATAAAACAAATCAACCAAAGGAAACAATGAGAGGAAATATACCTAAAATAAAAATAGAATATCAATCAGCATGGAAGAATGAAATATTTGAAACTGATGATATGAAAACAGCGATTGAAATTTGTGAAAATGGAATAAATCAACAATATCTGGTTTATGTAAATGGAAACAAATATAAAGCAATGCGTGAATTTGGTAAAACAATCAACTTAGATGAAAATATTGCCTAATTATAGACATATTTATTTATTAACTTTAATTAACTAACAAAAGGAAACTATAATGATTATAACTAGACCACATAAAAACATCATAAGAATTTTTTTAGATGATGTTAAAGAAAAAACAAAAGCATATAAATATTTAATTGATGAGGGTTGTGTTAAAACACAATACGTTGAACCTTTTTTGGTTTCAGCACCAGAATATTTAGGTCAATTAAAAACAAAAGAACAACTAACAAAAGGAAACTAAAATGAAAGTAGAAAACATGACAAGCAACAATGGAAACAAAATAGCAAATCAATTTGTTATTACTGATGATATAGGAAACGAATATTATCAAAGTTATAATTCAACAATAGTTTTAAAAGATTATAACTACAATTCTGGTAGATCACTTCAAATATACCTTGATAAAAAATATTGGAACTATAGCAACACCACAGGCAAATATAGAAATATATTTCTTAATGAAACTATAAAAGACACCAAAGCAAAAATAAAATCTGGTGAGTATATCTTAACAGATTTAAACAAATAGAAAGGAAGCCATGAAAACGTATAATATTATAGGTTATGATCCAAAAGAAAGAGAGTATATTTCTTTAAAGGTAAAAGCTAGTGATAAGAATGAAGCAATATCTGAAATAAAAGATATACCTATGAATGATTCATTTTTTAATTATCATGGCAAAAAAAAACCTAAATTTAAAAAAAATGTACTTGATTTAACATGAAACAAATAGAAAGGGGGAATAATGACAAATAAAGAAAAACAAAGATTAGAAAACATCATGCAAGATATAAGAGATTTTAGAGATGATGTTTATTGTTTATCTACTGACACAGATCAGCCTAATGATTGTACTTGTTATAAATATGATGAGATATTAGATAAATTTGAAAACATAAAAACAGAAAGCGAGGAATAGATGAGTAAAAAATATTTAGTAAAATTTAATTGTATTATTGGTGATTATGAACATTTAGATAGTTATATTTTTGATAAAAAAATGTCTGAATATCAATATTGCAAAAAGTTTTGGGGTTTAGATAAAAAACATGAATTAAAAACAAATGTTTTTTGGGATAACTTTATGGAAAATGCAATAGAAGTTTATTCTGAAACAGAATTAACATCAAATCAATATGATAAATTACAAAGATTGGGGGTTATTTAATGAGTGATGATAGTAATAAAATAACTAAAATAATCAATGGTTTCAGCGATTATTTGCATAAATTAAAGCAAGAAGAAGATCACAGTTTAGCCGTAATTTATGACTACGATATAGAACCTTTGCCAGATGATATAATTGATGAAGCAAATAAAATAGAAAGGGAAAAATAAAATGGATGATTATACAGAATACGAATTAAAAGATTTGTATGATATTTTAAGTCAAGTATCACAAGCAATAGAACTTAAAGAGCAAGAAGAGGAAGAAAATGATTAACTTAATTAAATTATTGCTTGTATGTTTATTATTAAGCGGTTGTTCTGTTTATAAAAATAATAAATTACAAAAAGAAATTTATGAAAAACAGCAATCATGGTTAAATATATAAATAAACAACTACAACAAAGGGAAAAATAAAATGACATATAAATGTTGCGAATGTAAAAGTAATCTTGAATGGGATGAAAATTGTACCATTGAAGAGGGATTAGGATATTATTATTGCTCTAATGATGATTGTATAACAAAAAAAGGTGGTGCAATAAAAGTTTATTATCCAACAAAAGAAATTTGGTATGAATAAAAAACTACAACAGAAAGGAAAAATAAAATGGAAAGTAAACAAATAAGAAAAATAGTATCAAGTTTATATTGGGGTTTAAAAGAAGATTATGAACAGATGGATGAAAAAGATTTGTTTTATGATGTTGGTATGATTGTTGGTTATTGTCAATCAATCAATAAACCAAAGCTATCAAGTAAAATGTATGATAAATTTATGCCAGAATAATGAATAAACAACTACAACAACAACAAAATTTAAAAGAACTTATGAGATTAACACTCATAAATATTTTAAATGCTAAAGGTGTATATTACACCTATTATAAACAACAACAAGAAAGGGAACTAAATGAACAAAGAAAACAAATTAACAGAACATGAATTAATCAAAAGACTTGATGACGAGTTTGATGATGTAGATTTTTCAATAAGAGATTGTGCAACAAAAGGTGTTGTTGCCACAGTTTATTTTTATGAAAAAAAACTAGAACAAGAACAACAATAAACAAGAAAGGGAATAATGAAAACCTATAAAATAGTAATACACAACCCAAAACAAGTAGATATTAATGATAATATACTTGATGATAAATCAAATATTATGGAAGAATATAAAGATTTTAAAAGCAGATCAGAAGCTAAAGAATGGCTTTTAAGTTATGTTGAAATTATTGAAATGATTTAATCTTTATTATCAGAGGGTATATCAACTATATTCTCTGATACATCAATCATATCCGATTGATTATCTTCCCATGAAATTTTAATTGATTGATCGGTCTTAACATTTTGTACCTTATTATCTGAATATAAGTCTGTCAGCTTGTTAGCAAGGAAGGTTATAAACTTTGTTTTTTCCCTTATCCATAGTATCTGATTAGGATTTTCTATCTCTTGATATTGAAAGACTTGCAATAATTTATCAATTAAAGTCTGAACACCATTTTTTCTTGCTTCAGTTATCCTCTCGTTCATCTCTGGATTTTTTTTTAAGAAATGATAAAATTTCATCAAGCTGAAATGATACTGTTTTTCCTCTAGTATTTCTGTAAGAGTTAAACCTCTCGTTAGTTTTTCGCAAATTGTATCTGCTTGGCTCGTTGTTATCAATTCTGACTTTGACTTTGGTGTAGTAATATTCTTTGAGTTGGTCATCTGTATAGTTTCTAAACTGTTGAAGTTTACTTAATTGTTTTATCCTTGTTTCATGTGTGTAGTTTTTCTTTCTAAAGCCTTTAACATTTTGATAACCATGATATTTACAGTAATATGTACCATTTGCAAGTTCATAACCTTTCATTCTACAAGGTATTAATTTACCCTCACGTCTACCAGCACGAGTAAAGCCTTGACAAAAGACTTTTCGCATAGGTCTTCCAACCATTACTTTTTCGGTCTTCCTTTGTAATCAAGATTATTACGTTTATTAAACTCAACCTTTTCTCTATATCTTGGATTACTATTTTTTTTAATCTTGGTTAGTTCATTAATTATTTTTTGAGGATGAACATAGGTAGCCTTACTTTCACGATCCAATTCAATTTTCTTTTCTTTAGCTAACTTAATATAATAAGGATTGTTAGTATCTGAATTAAGGATTGACAGGGGGAGCTTTGATAAGTTTAATATTAAAGTATCTATATCACCTCTATTATCTCTTATAATATCTTCTATATTATTGTTTAATGCTTCTACTAATACTGATCTTTTTTTTACATTAGAGTGATCTTTTTTATACATACTACTATTATTAGTGTATAAAATTGATCCATCTGATTCAGTTTTAAGAAATAACTGGTTAATTTTATAGCTTTTACCAGATCTACCACGTACAGTTGATATAACGTGCAATTTTTCTAAAGTATCTAAAGTTCTTCTTACAGTTATACGAGATAATTTAGTTTCTTTGGCGATTGTAGAATATCTCAATCCACATTCATAATTGTTTTTTTTCCATGCGTGTTTCATTAAAGACAAGTAGCAGTTGAGACAGTTAGATTTCTTAATACCGCTTAATTTATCAAGGTGTCCATACAACTTATAAGTTATGTGTAAAAAAGCACGAGTATTATTCATGGTTACAAAATTTCCTGTGATTGTGTTGGAGGTCTAGCAAGATGGATACCCATTGATCTTCATTCATTAGCTCAAAATCTGTCGGAGAGCTTGTAATTCGCTTGATCCGGAAAGTTAGGGTAGTTGGGGTCAAATTCTTATAGAATACTAAAAAACAGGGTATATTTAAGCGACTAGCGACTATCTTTGACAGGGTTGTAGCCTTAAATTTTTGATTTTTATCATAACAAGTCTCAATAATGGCTAAAGGCTCATAACATCTAGGACAGCACTCAATACTGTCAATATCAATCATGGCAATGCCATCATATTTTCTGTGCCAATCGTTGTAATTTCCGTTAGAAAATGCGTAAGTTTGTCTAGCCATTAATAAATTTCCAAGTAGCATAAACTACAAAAAATAAAATTATCATTTGTAGTTCTTTTGGTGCTTGTAAAAATATCTCAATCATCTTTACCCTTTCATTTGTTTTTTATTATTATTATTTCATTGTCTCTTTCTTCTATTATTCTTTCATAGTCTAGCAACTGATTAGATAGTTTTTCAATGTGCCTTTTATGTCTTTTAATTTCTTGTTTACATTTTTTCAGCTCTTCTGGACAACCTACCTCTTCAAACATCTTATCATTTGTCATTTAAAACCTCTATCTTTTTAACTACTGATCTAGGATATACAGTAGTATTACCAACAGTTAGTTCACCATCATCATCAAAACTATGAGAAGCAAAAATTATAACTTTTTTTTGGTCCTTATATAATAGATAGCCTGTGTCCTCGCAAAAAGAATAAACTTGTTGTTTTGCTTTTTCTAAACTTACCCATTCTGAATTAGAAATAATATCTTGCCAAATAATTTTTACTCTTTTATATTTAAACTTTGGTGTTCCACCACGTTTCATATAAATCCTTTATGGTTACTTTATTATTAGTTACTTCTAAAATTTTTTTGACCATTTCTGGATCTGGAAACCTTTTAACCTTTGCTGTTAAGCACCACCTCTGTACTGATGTTCCGGGATTTTGTACTCCACGTATTCCAAGTTCTAACCCAAAATTATAATAGGATAGACCTTTCTCTTTTCTATATTCTTCAAGTGTCATATTTCCTTTCTTTGTTGCTCTGATTTGTATGTATATATAACATATTTAATGCTTTACAAGTAAATAATAATGTGTATAAATGGTGGAAAACTAGGAACTTATGAAAAAACAAGAACAATTAATAGAAGACGCATTTTCAATATTTAATGATGGTAAAGGATTAGACCATTGGAGTTATTCATCAACCTCTACACCTTTTGCTAAAAATTTAATTGGCTATACTTTTTCACAAGAAGTCAGAAGAACTTTTGCATTTAGATATAAAGCTAACTTTGGAAATTTAGTTAATAACACAGTACAAAAATTAATTGGAGATGAGCTTTGGAAAACATCTACAATGAAAGAAAAAAAATGGGAAAGAGATTTTAATAAAATATTTCAAAACGAATTAGGTACTATAAATGAAAAACCACCAGTAGATGATAAGGATAAATTTGCAAGAGAAAAAATGATTGACTATGCAATTGATTGTATAACTGTGACAGAAAAAGTTGTTAAAGATATTGTTAAAGATGACAAACTTATTTGTGAATATCATGTAAGAAAAAAAGAAATGACAATGATAAAAGATATTTTAGGTAAGGTAGATTATCTTACAAAAAAATTATTTATAGAATTAAAAACAAAGCCACCAAATATTAGAAAGGTTAAAAACAAGGAAGAGTGGACAATGAGTACACAACCATTGCCAACTGAACCTGCAACAGATAACCTTACACAGACTTCGTTCTACTATATGTGTACCAAGAAGATACCTTATTTAATTTATACAAATGATAAGGAACATATTGTCTTTGATAGTACACATGAGTTGATGAAGAAAGACCATCTGGAATTTCTTTACTATAAAATGGTTGAGAAGATTTTACTTTGGGAACGTATGATTATGTTCTGCAAAGGAAGTCTGTCCGAACTTGCACAAATGTGTGAACCACCGGATATGTATCATCCTTTTTATTATAAGGATTTAGCACCAGAACAAGAAAAACTAATAACTAACCTATGGGGAATAAAACATGAATAAAATAATCATAGTATTGTTGTCTTTAATAATGACAACAAGTGTATTTGCACATGAAGATCCAAAAACTAAATTTGTATTTGGCAAGAAATGTACTGTTAATGATAATACAGTAGTTTCTTCTTATGTATGGGTTGTAGAAAAAAAGTCTGATTGGCAAAAAGAAATAAATAAAAAAAACTGTGAAATACTAAAGAAAGGAGCAAACTAATATGTCTTGGTTATTATACAAAGCAAAAGTAGTAGGAACTTATACTTTTATTTACGCACAAAAAGTATGGGGTCTATTACCATTTTAAATAACAAAAACAATGAAAGGAAACATGAAAAGAAATATATATCAAAAACTACATGATGCCTGTTTAAGTGCAAAAGGTGTCAAAAAAGGAGCAAAAGCAAATGGGATGCACTTTAACCCATTGCTACATGATGATGTACAAGCAGTTGCAACACAAGCCTTATTAAATAATGGTTTGTATGCGACTTGTAATTACCTAACAGAGATCGTGCCAAATATAAAACAAGTTATGGTCGTATGTACTATGCGAGTTTATGATGTTGATGATCCAACACAACATATACTTGTTGATGGGTGTTCAGCATTTGGCAATCTCGATAAATTTGGAACTGGTAATGCCATGTCATACTCACGAAAGTATGCGTTCTTAAATTTATTAAATCTTAAAACAGGTGTCAAAGATGAGGATGGCTACGAGCCAAAACCATTTGAAGATTCTACAGAGCAATCTGTTGAAGAACCTACATATATGGATGATACTATAGATGTAGAAGAATTGAAACGTGCTTTGCAATCAACTAATTCTTTAGATGAATTTAATGAAGTTAAAGATTTGATTAGAAAGGATGTGGATTTTCTATTACGAAATAATTTACGAGCATATAGACAAGTAACAGATGTTGCTGAAACTCGTGAATTACAATTAACAAAGGGTCAGTAAAAGCTGACGATAACAAAGGAGTAAACATGAGTGAAGATGTAGTATGGTGTAATTTGGTAAGAAACGAAAACAAAAACGCACAGAACCAACCAGATTGGGTAGCACCACCAAACCCAAAATCACCAAAGGATAAGAAATGGACAATTGGTGTTAAGATAGGAGAGGTTTGGTATAGTCAAGCTGGATGGAATGAGTTAGATGAACAAGGTAATATTACTGGTATCACAATTAAGATAACACCACCATCTGCTAAAGAAGATAAACCTGTAGCACCATCAAATAAAGGGTTTGAAAGCAAACCCACTTATGATAATAAACAATCATACAAGTTTTAATTAATTTGTATTTAGTCTTGGGGGAGTTTTTCTTTCTAGTTCCCTTTCGGTAGTTTTCTTCCCCAAGACCCTCAAAAAATATGAAATATATTAATAAAATTAGTAAATTTATATTAAATGTTTATTTAATTTTTCTTTTTATATTAACATTTCCTGTAATTATAATACATAAATTTTTATTTAGAAGACAATGGATAAAAAAATAACAGACATAGATCAAGAAATAGAAAAAAAAATTATTGATGATCGTCAAAAAGATTATGGCAATTATCAAGAAAACTTTATTATGTTAGCAGATATGTTTACTATTATTTTAGCCGATAGTTTAAAAAAAAGAATTAAACCACATCAAGTAGGTCAATTAATGATGGCACTAAAACTATATAGATCAACACGAAATTTTAAAGCCGATAATTATACAGATTTAAGCATATATAACAAGATGACTAAAGAAATACACAAAAAAGAGGTTGCCAAAAAGGATAAAGTATGACAAAAGTTAAAAGAATTATCAATGGTGAATGTAATTTTATACTTACAGAACTATTTGATGATGTAAAGAAAGCTACAAATGTGTCCAATAGTGGAGAACTTGTAGAATGTAAAATTGATAATTTGAGGATTGATTTTACAACAGTAAAAAAGGATAAGGATGAACGAGATAAAGGCTCGTCTGCAAAAGTACAGGGATCTTCAACAGAAGAAACACGAAAAGTACTTAGAAGCAAAGCAGAAGGTCAGTAAGTATCAAAAGGATTCTTACAGATTGCTTTGGAAAATAGAGCAGACAAAAGAACGATTAATGACATCTATTTAGTTATTGATTGATTGTTAAAAAAAACTGAAGGAAAACGTAGGGGATTTATGACTTTAATTAAGCAAGAGTTTGAAAAACATATAAAAAAAATAAACAACAACGACTTTATTTACAAACATAAAATAGCTTTTTACCTATTAACACAGCAACAAATAAAACTTTATGAAGAAGGATTTAAAAAAGGTTTTGAGTCAGCACAAAAAAAAATGTCTGATCATGTTAGCAATATGAAAAAAACATATATCGTACCAAGATATATAGAAAGAAAAATTATTGGTTATCAATTTAAAAAACCTAAACAAATAGAAATAGATTCTGTAATTAATAAAGTTTGTATTAAGTATGAAGTTGGTAAAAAAGAATTATTTACTAAATCCAGAACTACAGACATTGTAAGATCCAGAAATATTATTCACAATATATTTAATGAAAAATATAAAATGAGTTTGTCAGATATAGGTAGAATTTTTGGACAAGATCACACAACAGTTTTAAACTCTATACAAATGAAACAACATAGAAGAAGATTCTGGAGTGATGAACAAACTATTTGGCAAGAGTTTGAAGAACTTACTTCTTAAATCCAGACAACATAGACTTGTAAGCCTTCTTTGTAATAGTAGATTTCTTTTTTGATCTACTTGTACCAGCTTTCTTACGTTTGTTTATGTTGTAGTACAAACCTTTTCTAGCCATCTTACCAGATTTTGTTTTGTGATAACCCGGCATTATTTTTTCTTTTTAGATTTAGATTTCATTATTTTTTTCTGCAAATTTCTTGGCAAAGTTTTTTGCTTTGCTGTTAGTTTGCTTTTACCTTTTGATTTACCATACATAATTATTTTCCTTTTGTTGTTTTAGTTTTAACACACAATAGTTGTCAAAACAACTACCATCTTTACCATCATGGCAAAAATATTGTTTGTTAACTGTGATAATCCAGCCACCTTCATCACTCATTAATTCTTTATTGCAAGTTTCGCAGTATCCACAAATTAAAGATTGATTTTTGGATCTTACCCATGTTTTCTTTTTTATCGGCACTTCCACCTACGTCTTGCTTGTCTTATTCTTGAGTTAGGATCGTTTCTTGTTTTAGCTGACGATCTTTTAAGTTGTCCGGCTGATCTAGCACAATAACTTTTTCTACGTTTAGCATCTTTTGATCCCGGCTTGACCTTACCAGTTACTGCTGTTTTTAATTTTGATCCCGGATTAGCTTTTCTGTATCTTGCAACACCTTTAGCTGTCATACCAGCACCTTTTTTTGTAGGTCTATAATTTGCGTCTTTGCCTTTTGTTGTTTTTCTAATAGCCATTATTCTAATATCAGTTTTTTAATTGATTTTTCACCTAAATAAATTTCTGTTTCTGCTTTAGATTTTATACATTTATATTCTATATGATCTTTTGATTCACGCATAGCAATCCTTTTATGTTTCAAACAAACTGACATTGAGGGTTTTCCTGTATTTGGGTCAATTTGAATTCTATGTTCTTTAATTTCATGGTTTACTATCATCAATAATGCTATTACAGTTTCAACCATGTCCATTACCATTTGCTCTTACTTTGTCTTTTAAACTTTCAATATCTTCTAATGCTTTTTCTAATTGTTTAGTTACAAATTCTATATTAACTTTATTGTGCATCATATCTTCTATTCTTTTTTCTATCTTCTCTACTGTTTTATATAAATCTTCAAGCAACATAAACTGTTCTTGGTCCACAGGTAATTGATGACTTTTTTTAAGTAAGTCAGCTTCAAATAATTCTCTTGATGTTTCTAGTGATGTAAGTCTGGCAGTAACTTCTGTGTAAGCAAATACACCCATTGCAACAGCAACAACTATACCAATCATATTTTTTATTGGCATACTTACTGATGTTTTATCTGATACTTTCACTTTTTTCCTTTCATGTAGTGATCTGAAGATTCATAATTCCATTTCTTTCCATGATGACCTCTTATATTAGCATACCACATTCTTAATCTTACTATCCATTTACGTACAGGTCTAGGCATTTTTCTTTTTCTTTTTTTTACATTTGCAACGTGGTGCAAATAACTTATCTACTAACGCAACTAAATCGTCTAATTTTCCAAAAAAAGAATATAAAAATTTATCAATCATGTTGCTGGTCCTCCACAAAAAGCCAACAAAGTCATCATTATTATAAGAACACCTGTAAAATAATAGTTCATCCTCTCTACCTCCATAGGTCATTCCTTATAAAATTATTATATTATGAAAGCTATAACTAATAGCACACCAACAATGATAACTGCTTTTTTATGATCTTCCAAATAATGTTTGATCATATCTCTAATTTCATCAATCATATTTATCTCCTATGATGTTCTAATATAAGATATTATCTTCCTTGTCTATTATATTTCTTGTGGCTTCTTTTTTGGGATTTATTAAGATTTTTTTTGTGTCTTCTTGGTCTTTTAGGTGGCTTATCTCTGGGAACAAAGTGTACAAATTTAATACGAGCCATTACTTTTTCTTTTTATATTTAGGTTTTTTCTTCTTTTTTTTACCAGTTTGTTGAGATAGCATACTTGTTTTTCTACTGTATTGCTGTGAGTATGATGTAGATATATTCTTCATTTATATTTTTTTTCCCATATTTCTTTTTGACTTAATCCTATTTCATCTTGTTTCTGTTTACAAGTTGGTTCAATATCTTCTTGCTTTATAATATCAACTAATGCGTATCTATAAACTTTAGTATTGTCTCTCCATTGAAAATGAATTAAATATCTTGGTTCTTCGTATTGTTCAATCAGCCTTGGATCAAAAGCAGCTACTGTCATTTTTTAAATTTTTTATTACTTAATAAATTAGTAACAGATATTCCATAGTTGCCACCAACTACTATAAAAATTAAATATAAATATACTTCTGGAATATTTTTTAGTTGCTCAAAATAAAACTCTACCTTTTTTAACATAGCCATGTCGCCATAGAATGTAGCATAAGCTAATATACCTAGTGGTGCTAGTATGAACGCACCTAAGACTAAATCTAAAATTAGTGAGCCATTTCTTTTAGCTCTCTCGTTACCAGTTTGCATCTCTTGTAAAGCTATTTGATGCTTACGTTCACTTTTTTCTGCTCGTTTAGTCATAAAACTTCCTACAGCTTTAGATCCTATTTTAAATAATAAATTATATGGTAGCATATTAATTTTTGTTTTGTTCCTCTAACTGTTTAATTTTAGATAAAGCATCATCTAAATCTTTATTACAGAACTCTAACTTTTGCAAACATCTTTTATTTGCTGCATCTTTAGATTTACCTGCATCTTCAAGCTCTGCTATCTGACCTTTTAGTATTCTAACTTGATCTTTATATTCATTAATAATATCTAGCGAATTATCACTTTGCATATATGATTTTTACCTTTAGTTTTATTTGTTCCTTGGTTCTTCCTCTTGATATAAGAGTTCCAATTCTTTTTCTTCTATAGCCATCTTTAGCTGTATAGTCTGTCTTTCTATAATTCTTTGATTTGACATCATAACCAGTATACTCACCTGTAGTCATATTTAAAGTAACAATATCTACAGGACCAAGACCACCAAGGGGTATAAATACAAGTGTATTTGGATCTTTTGCTAGTTCAATCTGTGCTTTCATTTCGCTTATTAGACCAGTAGTTGCTTTTTTTCTTCTAGCCATAAAGACCTTAAAGTTAAAGTTTTTGAAATAGTATAACTATAATTGTAAACATACCACCTATTAATGCTGACATTGCATAATACATGTGTCTTTTAATATCTTTAATTTCTGATTCTATGTTATTAATTTTTTGATGAGTTTGTTTTTGCATGATACGACAAAGTTTTTCGTGTGATTCTATTCTTTCAAGTGCAGAATTTTTAGCCATTATATTGTATTTTGTTGTCTGCAAGAATATTGCGTTGATAATTGAAATTTATTTACTGTTTCTATATCCATTGTTTCTAAAAAATTTATACTTGTATTTAAAGCTACTATTGCACAATCTTTCCATGTGTCAAATGTTTGTTCATATTTAATAGGTTCTTTACATTCTCCTGTTAAAAACGAACACACTGAAAGCATAAGAACAAATTTCATATCTTTACTCAGTTACAAAATTAAATGATATTGATATTCTTTCTTCTTTTGAGTTATTACCTAAAACTAAATGTTCACACCAACTAGGAAATAATAATAATAAATTTTCTTTTGGATTTTCGTAATAACCTTCACAATTATATTTATTAATATTATCTAAATTAAATAAATTAAGATTTGTTTTTCTTTGAAAATATATTTGTCCACAATCTTTTGGTGTCTTAACATAATAAACACCAGATATAAATGCACCAGCATGAGCATGAAGTCTGTTAAATGCTTTATGACCATTTATATTAAACCAGTATTCTTGAAGTCTTAAATTTTTATTTGTTTGATATATTGAATAATATTCTTTAAGTGCTTTCATTAAAGAAAGTCTAAATGGTTTTAACACTTCATCTTTTAAATCAAGTAAGTTACTTTGATAACCACCAGCATTACTGACTATTCTTCCTTTTTCATCTTGTTCTCTAATAGAAAAACAATAATCTTGTATTTTTTTTAAATCTAAATCTAGTTGATATTTTCCTAATGCTGTTGAGAATATTTCAGTTATCATAATATTATTTGATTACATTTATATTTAAAACAATTCTTCTTGATATATTATTTTGAGTATATCCATAATGATAAGAGTTATCAAATAAAATTAATCTATTTGCTTTTGATGGTACATTTTCTTCTTTACCATTTATATTTACAACTGTTCCACCATTACAATCGTGAAAATTTAAAATAGAAGTCATTATTTCTTTATCTATTTCTTCTCCTGTATTAATATCTTTGTGTTCTTTATGTGAAATATTTTTTCCTTGATTAGGATAAAGATTTAATTTTAATTTTAAAACTTTTTTAAAAGGAACTATATCTGATTGTAAATCTTCTATTATTTGAAATGCTGGATAGTAAGGATGAATTGTTGGTGGATTATTATTAAATAATATTTGGCTAAACATCCAAAGATTATCTCCTTTACCATTATTATCAACATAACTGTCATTATTCCAAATCCAAGATATAGAATTACTTTCAACAGCATTTAATAATCTAGCAAAAGTTTTTGGATTTAAAAAGTTATCAATAACTTTAAAATATTTTTTCACAAATAGTTTACTAATGACCCATACAATCTGGACAAGAACCACAAGGATACATTTTTGCAATCTCCTCGTCATCTAAACCTAATGCTTTTAATTTAGCTTTTCCTGATAGTGCTTTATCATTTTGTGCATTAAGGTCTGCTAAATCTGCATTTCTCATTTCTAACATTTTTGCATCAATTTCATCTTTAGATGGAATAACAGCACCATCAATAATTACTTTAATATATTGATGTTGCATTCTATCTTCAGTAGAAATTTTATTTCCACTATCATCATGAGTTTTAAAACCATACCAAGTTTTTCTATTTCCATCAGCATCTTTGTTATATTCCATTAATGCTAATTGAAAATAATCTTCAAGAGGTAAAACATATTTTTCTGCGTTAAATGACATATTAAGTTGCTCCTAATTTTAAAAATGTAACATAAGTATTATTAACTGAGGTGTTACCTGTCCACACCCTGTCAGAGTTATTTGACCCAGCATTAACATTTTTTAATTTTACTTTTACATTTGATGTATTAGTACAATCTATTAAAGTATGACAATCTACTTGTTTGAAAGTAAATTGGTTACTTGGATTCCAATCAAAACCAGACGATACTACAGTATAAGAACTATCATCAGTTGTTACATAAATTTCTAATCCTAATTTTACTGAGCCTGTTGCATTGTTAGATGTATAAAGTGTGCCATTAAAATAAACTGAGTAAATACCCGTACTTGGAAAAGAAAAAACTCCAGAAGATTCTGACATTGTAGAACCAGCAATATAACCTTGACCACTTGTATCAACTCTTTCCCAGTTAGAAGTAAAAAAACCTCCTGTTGTTGTCATAGCTTCATTTGCAGTAATTCTCCATTGGTCAGCAACTTCTAATCCACCAACTCCTGAAACAAAGTTAGCTTTAGTCATTTTTCTTAAAGCACTTGCAGAAGTATCTGATATTAAAATTAAATCATCATCTGCAACAGAAGTTTCTGCTGTTTGTCCTGTTATTATAGTTGATGTTATATCTGATGCTTCTAGTGGTACATCTGTCGGTTTTTTTCCAATATAAGCCATTAAGTTATCTCCATTATTGATAGTGTTCCAGAAAGTTTATCAGCAACTGAACAATCTATTCTAATTACATCTCCAGTTTCTAAAGTTACTTTTCCACCTGTTAATAATTCTAAAGAACTTCCAACTGGAATACTAACATCTTTTATCAGAAAAGACGTACCATTGGCAACATTATTTGCACCACCTCTATTAGATGTTGTAGAAACTAATTCTACTTCTGCTGTTACAGCAGCACTATGAATATTTGAAAGAACCAAACCAAGAACTACAGTAGTAGTTGAAGAAGCTACTGTATACATAACATAAGGTGTTCCTGCTGAAGCTGGTTCTGCTGCAAAAGTAACTGTTTTAAAAGTGTTTGCCATTTAATTTTTTAATCTCCTATTTTTTCTTTTATACTATCCTAAAGCTATTGCAAGTGCTACTGGATCATCAGTTACAGCTATTGTTACTGTATCTGTTGAACCCCCAGTAGTTGAAATACCTGTACCAGCAGCTATAGTTAATGTATTTCCATTTGTAATTGTTTGATTTGATCCGCTAGTACCAGCTAATGTAAAGCTAGTCATATCTCCAGATCCATCATTTCCAGAATAACTAAAATGTACTCCAACACCATCATCATCTGAAAACGATCCTGCACTTACTATATGAGTTACTGGAACTTTAGTATAACCACTTGCATCAGTTACTGAACCAGATACTTTGAATGTTGCATAAGTAGATGGAGTTCCTTCTTTAGTTATAGTTACAATTCCTTTAGCTGTAGTGTTTGTTACATCATCCCAAGATTGAACATAAGCAGAAATATCAGCAGAAGCATCATCTGCATCATCTACATATAAAATTGAAACACTTGATAGTGTACCATTGTTAAAAGCTATTTTACCTGCACCGGGATCAGCATCACTTGTTGTGCTTTCAAATGTCATTGATAGCTGTGAGTTTGTACCCGCAGGTCCTGTCGAACCTGTACTTCCAGTACTTCCTGTTGCACCCGTTGAACCTGTATCCCCTTTATTACCGGATCTTGAAAAATGTACTGATAGTTCGTCAGCAGCACTAAATGTATTATTACTTGCTACATGAGTAACTGCTAATTTTACATAGCCAGAAGCATCTGTAGAAGCACCAGTTATATTAAATCTTGCATAAGTTGATCTATCATTAATATCATAGATCATTAAGTTACCTCTAATAGTAGATGTTGAATCATCCCAAGTTAAAATATCTGTAGATACAGTTACTCCATTAGAATCAGCATCATCTATATAAATTGCTGTAGCAGATGCGTATGTACCATTATTAAATGCTATCTCTCCAGCACCGGGATCTGCATCAGATGTACCTGTATCAAACTTATAAAAATATCCGGGTATTGCACCATCTTCACCAGAAGCTGTAAATGAAATAAATACTTTATCATCATCAGCAAAAGTACCAGCAGTATCAATATAAACTAAAGAAACTTTTGTATAACCACTAGCATCTGTAATTGCACCAGTTACTTTAAATACCATCCAAGTATCTAAAGTATTTGCTTTAGATATTCTTATTCTACCTCTATTAGTATCATTGCCAGAAACATCATCCCAACTTTGTACCCATGCCGAAACATCTGTACCATTAAATTCTAAATCATCTATATACATTTCAGTTGCACTAGATATTGTTGCGTTGTTTAATCTAAATTTTCCTGCTCCGGGATCTGCATCTGTTGTTGTTGTTGAATATTGGAACATTGCACTATCTCCACCTGCTGGTAGAAAGTCTGCAACTGTTGTTAATACATTTCCTGTACTGTCAAATCCTAATGCTTTAGATGCTCTACTTGCTGCATCATCTGTAAATTCTGGTGTTGTAATTGAGTTGGTTCTTGAAACTTTAAATGATCTATCTAATTCCTCTTGCATCTGTTGAATAGTCATAGTTGCACGATCCAAACCCTCTTCATGAGATTCCGCAGGGAATGGATCATTAGCGATATAATCTATCGCTTGAGTTTGCGGAACACCTCTTCTAATAACAACTGTTTCACCAGTTGCAGGAGTATTCCCAGATGTAAATGTAACATTACCACCTGACGCATCTCCAGCACCAGATACTGTATAGTGCGTGGTTAGAGTTTTAGTTGTTTCAGCTCCTGTAGAGGATCTGATAATTACCTGTAAATCTGTGTCCGCAAAAATTTTAAAAGTATAGGCAAAAGCTGTTGTACTGTCATTACCCGAATACGAATTTTTTACTGTTGTGCTTGATACTGTCATAACTTAAAAACCTTTATTACTTGTTGAGGGTTTTGTAAATAAATATTCTTGATTATAGTCTTTTTTCATTCTTCTTTCTACTCTTTTTAAAACACCCGGATTTATTGTTTCCATGATTTGAAAACCTATTAAATAATCAAATGCTATTTTTAGATAAAATAAATTTAAAAAAGGTATGTTAGAACTGATTGCTCTATAAGCAGCTTTACCAGATTTTCCTCCTTCTCCAAGAAGAGCATATTGAAATGCTAAACCAAGATCAATAACAGTCGTTGGAAATGGTCCTATTAATCC
>VTLG01009637.1_pt1 | contig 23756 bp, 41 predicted proteins | sample 4694571 | NCBI WGS metagenome assembly VTLG01 (sample SAMN12604809, study PRJNA352737) | marine metagenome | biome: ENVO:00000447; feature: ENVO:00000209|ENVO:00000569|ENVO:01000036; material: ENVO:00002151; isolation source: viral sequences binned using virsorter ...
AGCTTTAACTACTTTAAAAGAAGAGTTTCCAATTTTAGTTAAAGTTAATCCTGCCGGACTTCCTACTGCTGAGAAAACTCCATCTCTAATTGCTTCAGTATCAGAGTTTGAACTTGTAAAATCATAAGTAGTAGAATCTATAGTGATTGAATACTTTGTAGAATTTACTCCTTGAGTGACTTGATAAATAGCTTGTTCGACTTGGCCTGTACTTGTGGCCGCATCCATAGCTACTGTTTTGTTAGTATTTATAATGTAAGTATAATCATTAACTGTTAAGCATTTAAACTCACTTCTAGGAGTGGATGATGCTAAATAGTTAGTGGCATTAGTTTGAGAAACTACTGTCTTCTCAGTTCCATCAATGTCATAAACTTTAATTGCTCCATCAGTTATAACGACAATATATCTCTCTGATGTATCTCTATTAATAGTATGAATATAAGCATTAGTTAAGCTACTTGAGCTTATCTTAGCTACATAATTAGTTGGTGGTCTCTTTTTTAAACCTTCAACGACTCCAGAAAATCCGTTTTCCTGAGTGGTTGCTTGATTTTCCAGTCGTAAAACCTCAGGCTGTTGCGAAACCCCTCCAATTAAATTTGAAATTGTTCGAGAGAGTAAAGGCATTATGTACTGTATTTAATTACGTTATTTCTATTAATTGTTTTTGCTTGGTCTACACTGTCAAAGATATTGTGGTCAGCAGTATCAGCTTCAGTTTGTTTTAATAAAGCTAATGCTCCAATTTCATCTTGTATAGAAAATTTATGTATTGATTGAGAACCTAAAGTTCTATCGTGATAAATTCTACTTGCTCTAATTGTTATATATCTTCTTGCTTGTTCTGGAATACTTTCAAAATCTAAAAGATAAATAACTGTTACATATTCAAAGTCTTTATCCCAAGTAAAAGATTCTTTAGCTAAATTGTATAAATAGTTTCCTCTTAATACTGGGTCATAAGATGATTTTGCTTCTCTTAAGTGGTCAAATTCAATGTGAAGTACATCTGTTCCGACTACTAATTTATTATTAATATCTCTTTGAAGAGATACTTTCCAAGAAGTATTGAATTTCCATCCAGCACTTTGAACTTCTCTATTTACTTCATTAAGAATATTAATTGCTGTGCTTGCATCTATTGGTAAAGAACCAGTTAATGAATTGACTGGAGCTTCTCCAATAGTAGAGAGCATAGTGTTAACGCACTCTAGTTGTGTAGTTCTTGTTGTTATTGTTGCCATAAAAAAATTGTTTGCGGAGTAGGCGAAACTTAATGCTTCGCCTATCTCCTATTGTTAGGTCTAGTATTATGATGTCTTAATCGTTACTGCTGACTCTGGTCTCAATATTCCGTGACCAAGTGCCATTTTCGCAACCATTAATGTGCCTTGTCTACGAATGTCGTATTCTGACTCCATAGCTAAGTCCATCAACTTAACAGTTCCAATAGCTGATTTGTGGAATACTAAAGCAACGTGATTTGAAGCATCTACGTTGTAAGTATTATTTGTTCCACTAATAGCAGAAGAATTGTCAGCGAAAGCCGCAACTGCTGTATTGCTTTTAACAATGTTGATTCCAGCAACTCTAATTACTGTACCATCACTGTATACACCATTGGCTCCACCAAAATCTCTGTTAAGAATTTTATCGTTCTCAACTAAATTGTAGTAAATTGCCGGTGTAACAACACACCATCTATCTTGACTTGGTACATCTTTTTCGTCTAAAGCTTGTGCCGCATCAAAGATTGATGTGATTAACGAAGCCGCAGAAGTGTCCGCATCTGCGTCAGTTATAACTCCACCACCTGAACCACCTGTAATAGTTGCTGATGCTTGTGAAGCTAGAACTCCTAGCTGAACAAGATGTTGGTCGACTTTGTTTGCCAAAGCTCTTCCCATTTCAGAACTATAGATAGAACGAACATCGTAATGATTCTTAGCTTCGTCTATGTTTGCTAAGAAAGCATTTGATATAAGTAGGTCGTCTATGTTGATAACCTTTTCGTTATGTTTGACTTGCGTTCCAGTGATTTCATTCCCAGCAGTGTGGTAACTTGCACTCGTAGTTCCAATTACTGGAAATTGAGCTGATTTCAAGTTGTTCCAATATTTTCATATTGGCTTGGACTATACCTTCATCTCATTAAGATGCACTCCGTCTAGTCTCTACACCTTCCTATTACTAGGCTTGGCTCGGTATTAGCAGTTAAGCCTTCACCGAATTTGAAGTGTTTTCAGATATGTGTTACCACATAACTAGGCAAATAATTTACCCTGTGAGATTGTTCTAACAGATGTCATTCCTAACATCTTATTTTCTCGCATAAATGTTGCAAGAACCTCTCCGCTAAATATTTTAAGGAAAAGGCTGTTAGTATCGCCAGAAGCGTTTACTTGACCTAAATTTGATACTGTAGCGTTTGCCATAGTTATCTCCTTTTAGGTTTGTTGTTAAACCACGCACATACTTCAATAGTTCTCTTTTAATTTTTACTCGCAAGTAAATGATAAAAGGCAATTTATCTTTGTGTCGTGACACTCCTCTTAAAGAAGAGTGAGTGTTAGATTAAATATAAAATGAAAGCTATTACTAATATAATTATCCATTTGGTTCTCTCAGTACGATTAAACCAAAATTGTCTAAGCATTGTTATTGTATCAGGTAGTGTCATTAATATTTATCTTCAATAATTCTAATTATCTTTTTTGAACCCATATAAATTTCTGTTTCTGCTTTAACTTTACCGCATTGGAATTTTACATTTTCAGGATTCACTTCACGAGAAGCAATCCTACGGCTAGCCAAGCAATCGCTCATCGATTTTTTATAAGTGTGTTCTATAATTCCACCTTGATAAAACATACATAAGGCTATTACTGTTTCTATCATTGAGTATTACTTCCATTTTTTCTAACTTTATCTTTTAGATTTTCTATATCTACTAAAGCCTTTTCTAATTGCTTATTTAAAAATTCAATATTTACTTTATTTGTCATATTTTGTTCTTGAGTTTTTTCTAACTTTTCTACAGTTTTGTATAAATCTTCCACCAACATAAATTGTTCTTGGTCAGTCGGAAGTTGTTCAGATTTCTTTAATAAGTCTGCGTTAAATAATTGTCTTGATGTTTCAAGTGAAGTAAGTCTGCTAGTTATTTCTGTATAAGCAAAAATACCCATAGCAACTGCCGCAATAATACCAATCATATTTTTGATTGGCATACTTACTGAAGTTTTATCTGATACTTTCATTTAGTTCTTCTTTTTCTTCTTCGGTTTTTTCTTAGAAAATTTCTGTATATTTTCTTCAATGTTATTTACCTTTTCTTGTACTAAGACCATTTGCTTAGAAAGAGAAAATGTTTGCGATAAATTCCAGCCGCCCAACGCTAACAGCAAGGAAGCTAATAAAATTGTTATTTTTTCATTCATTAATCATCCGTATCTTCTTTTGGTCTGATTTTTCCAAAAGTTATTTTCCAATTTAATTTTGTTTTTTCTTCCATTTTTGTACTAAATGGATTGGTAGTGACACCTATTGATTGTCTCGTGTTTTCGCAAGCGACAATGAATACAGGTAAAAATAAAAATACTATCAACCATTTCATTATTTCTTCTTAATGTTTCTAAGTGTTGACATTCCAAAACTTCCAGAAAATACGATAAGCACAGCCCACCAAAATTCTGTAGGTGCTGACTTAAGTATTTCAAAACCTTTAATCATTGAAGGTTGAGTCATTGGTAGGAATGTGCAAATTAAAATTCCGCTTATAAGGATGGTTAAAATCTCATCCTTAATTGAGTGTTGTTGTTGTCTTATTTGTTCTACTGAAACTGTTTTAACTGCTTCAATTTCTTTAGCTTTTATAATTTTGTCTTTTTCAAGTTTATGCTGAATAGCTCCGATTGTTTTATTAGCTACAATCCTTGTTAATGGATTCTTTAATATTGGTACTAAAAAGTTAAGCATTTCTTGAACGATTAGAAGATTTAGAACGTATTCTTAAATTGCTTCTACTATTGTTTCTAGGATTTCCGTCTTTATGGTCTACGTCTTTTCCTTTAATTCTTTTCACTCCCAACCGCTTCTTCATTATTCTTCGAGCTAAAACTCTACTTGAACGATTTTTTCTTTGTTTAGGTCGAGAGTGATAATTGTCGTATTCTTTTCTGTAGTCTCTAGCCATTACAGAACATTAGATGCTTTCACTTTAGCTTCTACGTCTGCTCTAAATGCACTATCGTTTTTATATTTAGGATTGTTAATATCTGCTAACATTTCTCCTACTGAACGATATGCTCCTTTTGAGGTATCAGATTTTTCTCCTGAAAATAAAGAAGGTTCTCTATTCACAGAATTATATTTTGCCTGAATACCTGAAATAGCTAATTGAGCTTGGTCTAAAGTTCCGCTATCCATTGTATCGTTAAATGCTTTAACTTCATTTTCACTTAAATTTTCTGAAGCCCATTTAACAATGTTGTTATACTTGTCTTGTCCACCAACTACTGAATGAATAGAAGCTACGTGCTTGTCAGCCAATGCTTGTTGACCGGCAATATAACTATCTACTAAAGTTTTATCTAAACCTTTACTTTGTAAATCTTTGTAAGATTGTTCAGATAAACTTCCATTCTTTTCATATTCTGAATAGTAGTTGTCTAATCCTATACCAGTGGCTTCTTCAGCTTTTTCTTTATTTATTTTAAGCTGGTCAGTTCCACTTGTTTTGTTGTCAGATTTTTCTTCGCCTTTTTGTGAAAATTGTTTTTCCAATTCTCCATAAGCTTTTGCTAATTCTTGTGCGTTAGCAAATTTTTCTGGCAACCATTCAGGTCTAGTCTCAGAAGTCTCACTTGGTTTCTCTACAGGAGCCTTTTGAGCTTCTTGTTGAGCCTTGTCCTGTTCTTCTAATGTAGGTTCTTTTTCTACATTTGTTACTTCAACTTTATCTACCATATTATTCCTCCGTTTCTGGTAAGCCTTGTTGTCTCGCTAGTGTTCTTCCAATAGTTTCAGGAGGTATATTTCCTGCTATTGTTTCACCAGCATTTGTAACCGCTTGAGCTTGTTGCATCTCTAATTGGTTACGTTGTTGTGCCTCTAACTCTGCCTGCAAATCTTGTTCACTCTTAATTAAACCTTTAACTTCAATTCCATCAGCAGTAGCTAATCTTGCTATTGCTTCAGATAAATTTACATATTTGCCGATTGATTCAGCTCCTAATGTTCCAGCTAATGTTTGTAAAAATTGTACTAATCTATTTCTGTCATTACCTCTACCCAATGCTTCAAGACCAGTTACAATTTTAGGTCTTACTACATTCTTAGGAAGTTTTGGTAATCTTCCACCTTTTTCTAATATTGCTATTTTTCTTCTAACAAATGGTAATTGAAATTCTTGAGATAAAATTCCGTAAATCCCACCTAAGGCACTTTGTAATTCGTCAGCAGTTAATTTTACTTCCTCTGCTGTAGTTCTTTCACTGTCTCTAATAACTGAAGCATTTAATAAAAATGCGTAAGATAATCTTTGTTCAATACTTGCCGCAGTTTCTTGAGCTACTCTAAAATCTGCAAATTTCTGAACTTGTAATACTGAAACATCTTGAGCATTACCTTCTATAATTGCTCCATTTTCAGATTGAGCTAAAGCTCTTGCTCTAGTAGTTCCATTTGGTGAAACCATAAATAAAGTTTTAGCTGAAGCAGATGAGCCTTCTACGATTGCTTTAGTTAAACCCTCAAGGCTCTTCAAATCACCGAGATATTCTTCCACGTAACTTCTGCCGTAATTTTCTGAGTCGACTCTAATCATTCTTAGAGCCATATATGGTGTTTTATCCACTGGATAAGAACCAGCAGATTCAGGAATTTCAATACCTTTTACTTCCTGCATTACTTCAAATTTCTTATTAATTCTTTTTACACAAGTATATAAATCACAAGTCTTATCTCCGATTTCATCTGGATTTGTATTTTTATAAAGTGTTTCTCTGATATTTTCTGGAAGGACATTAATATTAATTGTTTCTTTAGTTATGATTTCAATAACATTACCCATTGGGTCACGCTTGCAAACATATCTATCTAAAGCAAAAACTCTTAATCCTTCTTTAGATACAAATAATAAACAATTCCCACCTACGACTAAATGTTTAAGACATTCAAATAAAGCTACTCTATCTGAGCTAATTTCAATATCTTCCATTACAGCTTTTTCTACTTCGACTAAGCCTTTATCTATTTCTGTTTTTAAATTCTCATCCTCTTCAATTTCTTTAAGAGCGAAGTTATCTATGGAAAATCTAAAAAAAGGTGCGTTAGGTGGGAGTAGTGTTAATAATAATTTGGATGCTAAGTTGTTTACGCCTCTAGCTCCAATTCCTTGATATGGAGTGTTAAAACGTGAAGTGGATGTTTTGCCTTCATCTGGTATGAGAGTAGGAATAGTAAACTGAGCACAGTCTCTACCTCTTTCTAAAAAGAGTTCCCTATCTCTAGCGTATTGATTATATCTTCCTTCTATAGTTTTGGAATTATATCCTACGCCATAAGTGTCACTAGCCATTTAATTAAACTCCACCGATTATAGGTATTCTCAACTTTGAAGAGCCAATTCTTTTTCTGTCATAAGAGCTAGCTACATTCAAACTTCTTCCGTCAGCTTCACTGTAACCAGCAGGCATAGCAGATGCTTGAGTCTGTGTAGACACAGGCGGTGCTACCGGAGCTGGTGGTGGTGCTGGAGGAGGAGCTGGAATTTTGGGTCTAAATATTGAACCACACATCTATTTTTTCTTCTCCAATACGTTTTCTGATTGTTGTTTATGTTTGCCGTGTAAAAATCTCACTACACTACGTTGTCCACTTCTGAAGCATATTTCCCTGTATTCCATATTAATTGATGGAGTTTGTTCAGGAAATAAAACATCAAGAGCATCCAGTAAATCTTTAGAGATTACTGGTAGTTTTATGTCGTCTAATTTCTTTTCAGTCATAATCTATCTAAAGTGTCCTTTTAATTAGTCGTAATCTCTCTCAATAATCATTTCGATATAGTGAATAGCCTTTTCTAAATCTTTTCTTTTGCCTTTTTTAGAATGTCTACAGATGTATTTGATGGCATTACCTTCAGAAAAACCTAGTCTATTCTCATTAATGAACTCTGCCGGCTGAATCTTAAATGTATTATAATGGTCTCCACCAACTTGTTTTTGTAGAGAACGATAAGTTGTTCCTTTAAACATTTCTTTATCTGTCATTAATCCGACTTTCTAATTTATTAATCTTCTTCATCATTCTTCCAATTTCTTTATCTTTTAATTTCATATCATTTTTTAATGACTTAACTTCTTCTCTTAGTTCTCCATTAAGTTTTTGATGAGATTTATCAATAGACTTCAAATTATTAATTCTATTATGAAGATTTTTGATTTGTTCGTGTTCATCCATATAATTAAATAAGGTCATAACTTCCAGAGTATTGGTTTCTTCTTCTTAAAATCATAATCTTGATTTCTTAAAATTCTGGCCATTCTTGCCTGAAGAAGTGCATCCTTCTCTGTTAAGTTATTTCTTTTGTATTCTTCAACAACTGCTTTCCACATTGAAGGTAAGGTTTTTTCAGAATTATATAAAACTCTTTCAGCTTTAATTGCTCCAACTGAAGGACATCCAGAATATCCATCACTTAAATCACCAGTTAAAGTTTGAAACATAAAATAATAATTAGCAGTTTTCTCATCTACTAACTCTGTATGATTGTCGTGAATAAAATGATGAAACGCTGGAATAGTTCTCATATCTTTATCTGAAGATAAGATAATGCAGTTATCCTTATATGTAGATGTAGCTAAGATTCCTAAAGTATCATCACCTTCTAAATCAGGTAAACGATAAGTAGCATATTTCTTATAAATGTATTCCTTAAGAGGTTTTACAATTATTGGTTTTCTAACTTTCTTTCTATGTGATTTATATTCAGGAAATATTTTCTTTCTGAAATTGTTCTTATCAGATAAAGCAACAACAATATCTTTACAGTTCAATTCTTTAAGGTATTTGTTTAAAGCATTATCTAATAATTCTTTACCTAGCTTAGCATCTGCGTGAAGTGTCCACATATCATTTTCCCATTCTGTAGCAACTTCAATAGCACTAGCTATTCTGTAGCAAACAATATCACCATCTACTAACAGTGTTCGTTTTTTAGCTCTTAGTTTTCTTACCATTATTTTCCTCTCTATAAAGTTCGTAATTCAGCAAAATTTCTTTTTTGACGATAAGGCACTTGCTGTTATTGCCATCGCCAACCATTCTCGGTTTTTCTCCAGATTCGATTAATTTTTTGACTATGATTTTTAATTTTTTGACTGGAATAATTACGAAACAAAAAGGTTCGTTTTCTTCCTGCAAAACGTGAATCCAATAAGTAGCTTCTGTAATATTTAATCCAGAAGGTTTTCCTTTATATTCTAATTCGATTGCTATGTTTCCAGTTCTTGTCCACCAATTTCTTTCAGTCTTGACTTCAAATTCCTTTGCGGATAATCCTAAAATGTTTGCTATATTTTTTTCGGAATCCGTGCCATATTTAAGGTCAGTAACGAAATCATATTTAGTAAAAGGTGTTGACATTAATTTTGTAATTGCCTCTGTGGTGAAATAGGTAGACACATCGGACTTAAAATCCGTGCCCTTTTGGGAGTACCAGTTCGAGTCTGGTCAGAGGCACCAGAAAATCCTACATACATTTGTTAGTGAGTTTCACTCCAGTTATTTCCGATTTTATATTTTGCATTTATTGGCAATCTAATTTTAAAATGTTCACCAGCTTCTTTAACTGCTTCAACAGCAAGTTTTCCTACTGCATCAGCAAGTGAAGACTTAGACTCAATTTGTAACTCATCGTGAATATGAGCAACCATATTAACGTCAGTGTTGGTGAAATGTTTCTCATTAAATTTTCTATGTAAAATAATTGTGGCTTGTTTAACTATTAGTGAGCCGGCAGATTGAATTAATAAATTTAAACAACTGTGTTCACTTCTAGCTAATAATTTTCTTTTATCTAATCCTAATAAATATTTTTTATTTCTAAATGTTATTAGAACATCATCACCTAATTTCTTAAGTGCTGGAATTTTTTCTAAAAGTTTTCTTCTGAGTTCTTTTCCTTCTTTAATGCCTCCTTCAATAATCGAGCCGAGTTTTTGATTTCCAGCTCCGTAGATGTAAGCGAAAATTGTAGTTTTGCTCTGAGCACGTGAGGCAAGTCCGAGAGCTTCTCTGTTTTGGGAATGTATATCCCCCTCCAGTATAGCTTTTTTAAAATCCCCATTATCGTAAGGAAAAAGAAAATGTGCCAACAAAGATAACTCCAAAGAACTAACATCACAGCCAACAAGCTTGAAACCACTTGGTGCAATAAATAAATTCCGACACTCTTTACCAAATGGTACGGAGGTCGAAGGTACTTGAGCAACATTTGGCTGATTGTGGGTACATCTGCCTGAGATTGCTCCGTTTTCGATAACTTTTCCATAAATTTTATTATTCTTTTCTAATTTCAGCCAAGCTTGATTACCTTCAGCTAACTGAGAAATTCTTTTTTGTATTGTAAAATGTTCTGATAATAATTTAGCTTCCTTATAAGGAAGACTACTTAAAACTGTTTCATCAACTTTAGGTTTTCCGTCTGGAGTAAATATTTTTGGAATCCAACCTTTAGCTTGAAGTCTATCTGCAATATGGTCTCTACTGTTTGGATTAAAAGTTTGTTCTTTATATCTTTTAATTGAGACACCTTTTTTATAGCCCTTAGTTTTATTATCTCTCTTAGGTCTAAATGTTCCTACAAACTTCTTCCAATTTGGGAAGGCCGAAGCTAGAAGTGATTCCAGCTCCAACCTTCTTTTTGCAAGTGAGGCATAAAGCTTCTTTGCAGAAGCCACATCAAAAGAAAATCCGTGTGCTTCTTGACGAATAATACATTCGGCAAAGTTATGCTCTAGGTCTATTGCTTCAGGAGAATAGTTTTGTTTTAAAATTAAATTATAAAGTTCAGCAGTTACTTCTACATCTAACTTACAGTAGTCTTGCATTTCTTGAGACCACTTAGAAAAATCACCAGTCTTGATGAACTCACCTTTTCTTAATCCTAATCTGTAACCCCAAGATTCAAGAGAATGTCTTCCAATTAATTTAGTAGGTACTTCTTTTAATCTAAAGTCTTCTTCTTTTCTATTAGTCCATATCAGTCTGCTACATAATAGAGTGTCAAATATTTTAGCTTTATATTTAAAATCTGGATAAAGTTTTTTAATTACTAATAAATCAAATTTTGAAATATTGTGACCAACTAATAAGTCAGCATCACTAAGTAATTTCAAACCTTTTTCTATTTCATCATATTTGTAAGAATAAAATTTGTTGGTATCTATATTTTTGATAACTATACAATGTATTTTTGTAGCTTCTGATACGAAACCATCGGTTTCTGCATCAAAAATTAATTTCATTTGTTCAATTTATTACCTCTATTTTTATGTTGTTAATGTGTGGAATGATTGGTTCTATTTCTTTAAATGCTCTGGAAATTATTTCTTTAGATTTATAATTCTGTACTAATAAAATCGGATAAACATTTGGATAACGAATAACTTGATATATTAATGCTAAAAGTTTTCTTAAAACAGAATAGATATATAATTTATCAGTATCAGCTAATTCTTTAAATTCTTCATTTTCATCTAGGTAAGCTCTGAGAAAGTTATTTATGTGTTTCTCAAGTCTCGTCTTCAACATTAAATTTACCTTCTGAAAGTCTACCTGTATCTTTATCGTAATGTAGATAAGTGCAGATTCCAGTTTCACCTGTGTATCTATTTTTTAAAACTCTAACTGTCATAGTATCTTTGTGTTCATCTGATTGTTGATTACGTTCACAACCTAAAACAATGTCACTCAGTTGAGCTATTCCGTGACTTCCTCTTAAATGACTAAGAGAAGTTAGTGCTCCTTCTTCGTGCCCTTTTTTTCCTTCTGGTCTTTTAAGATGTGAAACTAAAATTAATCCAAACTTTAATTCTTCAACTAATGACCTAAGATTAGTCATTGTGTTATCAATAATTCTACGTTCAGATTCTCCTTCCAGTCCTGAAATAATAATTGAAAGATGGTCAAGCACTATATATTTGCAATCACATCCTCTAACTAAATATCTAATTTTGTTTAAAAGATTTCCTGATTCTGTGCTACCAAAATGGTCAAAGAAATAACACTTAGATTTAATTTTATTCCAAGCTTCTTTAATATCTTTTTCTGGTATTTGTTTTCTAACTTCCGGTAAATGAATAAGTTTATTAAGAGGAATAGAAACTAAACCTCTAACACTTCTAGTTACTCCTTCTTCTAAAGCTACGTAACCAATAGTATTTCCTTTAGTAATTAAATCGTAAGCAATCTCTCTACAAATTTGAGACTTACCTGTTCCTGAACCAGCAGTTAATGTAACTATTTCTCCAGTTCTAATTCCTTTAAGTTTATTATTAAAACCATCCCATAAGTATGGAGTAGAAAATTTAGTATCATCTCTAACTAATAAATCCCAAGTGTCTTTACCTGCTACAATTCCTTCAGGCGTATAAGTAGACGCACCCCATATACTATCAACTAATTCTCTAGTCTTTTCTTTGACTAGCATTTCGTTTGCGTCTTTAAGAGGTAGTCTACCTATCTTAGCCTTGCGAGGAGAAAGTAATTTTGCACATTCAACAGCCGCCTTTTTTCCAGCGTTGTCTGAATCAAATAAAAATATTACGTTTTCAAATTTTTCTAACCACTCTAATGATTTCTTAATATATTTTTTTGCTGAAGCTGAACCAGATGGTACTGAAACTACAGGCCATTTATTACCTTGTACTTTCGATACACTCATAGCATCTATTTCACCTTCACAAATGACAACCATTTTTCCTGAGTCTCTCCATTTGTTTTGGCCAAATAAACCAACTTCATCCATATCACCTAACCAAATAAATTTTTTATCTGGGAAGCGAATATGCTGAGCAATTAGTTCGTGTTCTTTATTATAATAAGGAGCGATGTGAACCGGTTGATTATTATAGTTACCTATTTGATAACCAAAATGTTTACAAGTATCGGTATCAATTTTTCTTTTAACTAAGTTTTGGTAAGCTCCAGTAATCATATCTGTCTTTTCTTTAAATTCTGTTTTTACTTCTTCTTCTGACTTTTCAAAGTAGTGGCAGGAAAAACAATATCCGTGACCATCTGAATACCTAGCCAGATTGTCGCCAGAATTGTCACGATTATTAGTCCGACATTGAGGACACTGTTCATAATTAAGGAATGTAACTTCTTCATTAGTCTCGTTCATCATCTGGAAGTAAATCGCCTTCTATCCAATCAAGCTCAATCTTCTTCCATTCTTCTACGTCAAATGAAGGACACTCTTTAGTGTCACTAAATTTATAATGTCCGCAAATTTCCGCCTCAGGATATTTGTTATGTAATTCTGTTATAACTTCTTTTAATGCTGTCCATTGGTCTCCTAAGAAATTATTTTCCCAAGCCTCAATGTTATCTTCTTTAACTCCACCAACCATACAAACTGAAATAGAGTTATGATTTTTTCCTCTACAATGAGCACCAACTTCATCATCCTGTCTTCCTTGCTCTACAGTTCCATTCTGTCTAATTATTCTATGATAGCCACAGCTCAGCCAACCTTTAGCACGATGCCAACGATTGATTTCTTCAAAACCAATATCTTGTGATGGTCTTGTAGCTGAACAATGTATAATAATATAATCAGTTGTTTTTCTCATAATTTATAAACCTCTCTGTGTTTGTTGAATGTAAAAAATCATTATCTCTAAAATATTGATTTTTAGTTTGTGTTATGTTTCCCCAATGCAATTTATTTTTAACGTAATAGTCGTGGTATCTAGCTTTAACTTCTGGCCTACGTCTGTAAGCTCTCATATAATTCTGAGTCCACTTTCTTCCGTGCTCAGATTTTCTCCAGCGTTCTCTAGCTAGTTTTCTACTTTCGTAATATTTATGAATTTGCATTTTGATTTTTTAATATTTCTTTAATCCAGTTATCTGGTAAGAATTTTTTTGTTGTTGCAATACAGTGATACTTAAATCCTTTTAACTCACACCATTTTGCATAAGTTGTTTTTGATTTTTTTCCAATGCGATTTTTGGAATTAGAAAATACGAAACGAATATCTAAATTAGGATATTGTTCTTTGATAAGTAAATGTTTTTTCCTATCTGAAGTAACGAAGTGACCCTTAGTTTCAAATATTATTGATAAACATTTAAAGTCTGGAGTATACCTCGATGCTCTTGAAGGCTTGAGGTAAGAGATAGTAAAGCTCTCATAAAGAAAGTTTATTTTCTTTTTTAAGAGAAAGTTATTAAACTCTTCCTCAAGTTTACTTTTAAATTTAGAAGTCTGCTGAAGAGTTGTTCTCTTGCGAAATTTCTTCTTCATCAGATTCATTCTTAGTTGAAGCATCCCCATCGACTTTCTCAAATCCTTGACTTGAGCCATTCATTGATGAGCCTTCAACTAGATTTTTAACTTGTACTGATTTCAGTCTTAGAGAACAACCAGCACCTAATAAAGGCGTATACCATTCTCTTGGAAAGAAACTCACTCTTAGAGTTGAGCCTCCCCATACTATAATATCTTTAGATAATGGTTTTAATTCATTATCGAATATTGCAGGTCTCTGAGTAAAGGCTTCTCCAGTTTTGGAGTTAGTGCCTTTCGCCTTCATTTTAAATTTGAAGATGTATTTATCATCTTCTTTTTTATAAGGAAGCATAGCCTTCTTCAGGTTTTTACGCTTACCTTTTTTCTTCTCATCTTCAAAAGCTTTCTCTACGTACTTATCAACTAAAGTAACAAGTTCGAGAGCTTTATCTGCATCAACTTCTAAATCTACGTGATATTCGCCTTCAGGTTTGAATCTCACATCACTTTTAGAAAGATGAGGATAAATAGCTTTTCCAAATGGAGAAGTGTACGTTTTAGGTTTTTCCATATGTGTACCTCCTAGTAGTTATTGGAAACGACAATTTAATATTGTCATAGAGTGTCCAGTTGTCTACTCTAGCGTAGGAGTTTAAGAACAGAAATAATCAGACTTAGCAACTAAGCTAATATCTAGGTTTCTCATCTTAGGTAACTCAGGTATTAGATGTCTCTTGTCCTTATGTATTTGAGGAGTAATCTCTTTACAGAAATTTTCTAATATATTTTCAGTAGAAAAAATATCTATAAAAGATTCTCTTACACAATCATTAATACTCTTAACATCCGGAGCTAAAACTCCAAATGAATCGTGAACGCAAGCAAAAGATTTTATTCCTTTTTCAGAAGCTTTAGAAACAGACTTTTGTAAAATAGCTCCGTCTAGTGCGTGAACAAAACAAGGTGCAATAGCATTAGCTACTTTTCTTTTATCTATTTTATGAGTTGAATGTTGAATAGTAATCTTTTTAGTTTTCATAGATTCACCCATTCTTGTATTAACTCTTTGTTTTTTCATCTGGTGATAATTCATTTGAACTATAGCTCCAGTTGGAGTTGTGAAAGTTACTGGCAATCCATTATCAGAAACTAATCTTGAAACTTTTTGAAGCCAGACCATACATTCTTTAGCTGAAATAATTACTTCACCAATAGATTTCCATACTAATTTGGATAAGTAGTAAGTCGCATTAAAGACAGTTGGTATTCCAGTTGCTTGAGAAGTATCTTTATCTTTAACAAACGGACAAGGTTTACCTTCTTCAATCATATCTTCTAAATGTTCTTCGATATAACTTCTGCAACTATATTGAGTTAAACCATAAACAACACACATCGTGACCTTCTTAGTTGTTTTCCGGTTTATTCCATAATCAAGCCACATCCTTTTTAATTGAGAATCCGGCATTTGTTTTAGATGTTCTATAGTTTTATTTGATACTTCTTGGTAAACATCTTGAGGCGTAGATTCATTAGTTAAATTGGTAGCTTTTCCCCCAACTTCATCTCTTAACATTCCAGAGAAAATTTGAAGTCCTGAGTTAGTACAATCACTAAAACAAATTAAATGAGTTACAAAATCTAAGCCTTTTCTTGAACTTAAATAGTCTTGATATTCAAAACAAAATGCTAAGAATTGATATGGTTCACTAGCTTTACCCCAGAAATCATAATGATTATGTGGGTCTGTAGCTGAAGCTATAATAGCTTTTTCGTTATCATCTACCCATTTAACTCTATTAGCTAAAGTTTGTTTATCTTCACCAAACATATTGGCTCCGTGTATTTTTAACTTATCGAGAGCTTCAGGCGTTCCTAAAGGTTTACCATCCGCAAATAATAATAATGATTTTGATAAGTCATTACCTTGAGGATTTAAAAACATAGGAACACAATATATTCTTAATCTAAAATCATATTGCATTGGATAATAATGCTTAGGATAATTTTGATATTCGTTTGCTACCCATATTAGTTTATCTATCAACAATCTTTTAGATTTTAATGTTGCGTTTTCTTGATGTATTTGAGAAGCCTTCCTCTTCCATCTTTTTCTAGCTTCTTCATTTGTTGCTATATCAAATGGTTTTGGTGGTAGTGGAATATTCTCTGTACTTGGTAATTTTCCAACTACACTTCCATTATGAAATATAGTGTTTGCTACTTGATACACCTTAACATTAATTTTAAATGGTGTATTTTGCATAGCGTTTACTGCTTTATAAACATCAGGCATTTCGTGTGCTCTGTTGTTCATTTCTTCTAAGTAAGCTCTACTTCTTGATTTGAATAAATTGTAGTGCATTATTTTTTCTCCGTTGTTTTAGGTTTATATGAATGAGTTAAATAACCCCCATCAAAAGGATTCGACCAACTTTTTGGAGCAATTATCATAGGCGTTCTCATAGGTTTAAGTGCTTCTGAATGAAGCTTTTTCTTTTTAATCCAGTCCATAGTTTTTTCTGTAGCCTCTACATAGACCGGAGAGTTTCTTCTTCCTTCTACTCTTCGCTGTAATTTAACTAGACCAGTGGCTTTTATTACTAAATCAATAAGAGTAAATCCTAATTGAACTTTCTCTATTTTAGACCAGTGGCCATATTCAAGATTATGTTTATTCATCGCATAGACATAAACTTTTTTCTTATAGCGATAATCATTTTTACTTTTTAAAAAATGTCTAGTTTTACTGTAGGTCTTAGAGTCATTCTCTTGAAAATATAAGAGTCTTGCTTCATCCTCTAAAGAATTTCCAATTTTTACAGTAGCTTTAGTTTGAGTACATCCAATAGTAATTGAATCTAATATTGCTTTTAAAGCTATTAAACTAATTGCTCCCCACTTCTCGTGGTGAGGATTTTCAAGTTCCTTAATAGGAATACATTTACACAATAGTTCTGCTGACTTAGCATATTTTTTAGAATGACCATTGAAAGCATCTGCGTAATATTTTTCTATTTCAATATTAACTGGTTCAATAGCTTCTTGTAATAAGTGCTGACCATAGATTGTTGTACTCTCAGTCGGCTCTTTGTCTTTACCAGTAGCCTCATTTTTTCTGGCCTGAGATTTTTGGATGTTCTTATGAAATCTTTTGATTCCATCTTCAATCATCTTTTGTTCAAGTTGTTTCTCAGCTTCAACTTGTTCGTAGCCTTTAGCTACGTCTTTTACTTCACTTCCTATTTCAAATAGTTTTATCATTATTACCTCATTGTTGTTGTTAAAGAGACTTCGTGCATCCGTGCACACATCTCTTCCCCTAGCGTAGGAGACGAAACAAAAGCGATACATTGTTAAAAGACCGCTAATAGTCTACAATCTAGCTACGCTAGAGTATTAGTTTTCTATATGAGGTAAGTGTAGGTAGATTTTAAGTCCTTGTCGAGTTTAAAATCCAATTATCCTTACCTCATTAACGTTTTTATTTTACTCTGTGCACAGCTCGCACTGGAACTGCACTAAGAGTTTCTTCAAATTTATCCATTTTCCTAGCAATATTAATTTTATGTGCTGGGAAGAAATGAATGTATCTTCTTGTCACTGGACTATTTGGTGCGTGACCTAACCAGTCTGCCACTTCAGTCAAAGTAAATCCAGCTTCAGCCATACGTGAAGCACAAGTATGTCTACAAGTATAGAATACCCATTCTTTATCGTCTGACTTTCCAAGCCTCTCTCTTATATCATTCCACTTATTATACAACACTCTGTAGCTTGACATAAAGAATTGCTTAGAGTTACTTCTTTTTATTAATATATCTTGAGTTCGTTTTCTAGTGCCGACCTGAACAGGTACTCCAGTTTTTCTTCTAGCAAAATTAAACGTAACTGTACCATCCAGATTTCTTATTAAATTGCCTACTCCAGCAGTTCTCAAATCTTCTGGAGAAGCTCCTGTATCAATTAGACAAATAACAAAATCCTTCAAGTCAAGATAACCTAACTTGTCACACTCATTCAAAATAGAAACTTCTTCTTCTCTTGTATAAGCTTTGACTCTAGTTAGTTTTTCTTTTTTTCTTTTTATCTTTAAAAGATGTTTAACAGTGATGTGGCCATCTTTATAAGCTTGACTAAAAATCTTATTCATAGTGCAAGCTCGTCTATTATTAGTCGCAGTCCAATCTCCGAACTGGTCAATAAAGCCGTGCCAATCATCTATTGTTATTTCTCTTAAAGGCTTGTCTGTACCCCACATATCATAAAAAGCATTAGCATAATATTTTTGTTTTCTTCCGTGTGGAGTAGGTTCACCTCTATTTTGCCAACCAGTCTCCGGATTATTATAAACATTTTCAAATGCTTGCTTTAAAGTAATTTGAGAGATTGCTCTTACTTTATTTAAAGGCTTCCCATCTATCAACTGATGCTGATAATGAGCTTCTAGTTTTTTAGCCTCTTCTTCTGTTGCACAAAGTTTAGTTTTACGCTTGCCATTAACTTGTATATCGGCTCGCCATTTATCTGTGCCTTTTTCTCTTCTTGCCATTATTATTACCTCACATTATTTATATTTCCACACTCTCTCACCAGACTGATACATAAGTTTTTTAACATTAACTCCTTTAGGAGCTATTAGTTTTACTTCCTTATATCTTCGGTCTTCCTGAGTTTCGACCAACTTAATTAAACCTAATTCCATCAAAGTAGTATTGTTCCTACTGAGTGTGGCGGAATTAAATCTAAAGCCATACATCTCATACAGTTTGTTATTTGCATTTTCGACTGTCATTTTATCACTTGGTAAATGACAAATTGCATCAAACAAAATTACTGAGTTGAGACTACAGCCGTTTTTGAACTTTTTATCTAAGGCTAATCTAAAAAAATTAGATGCTACCTCTGTAAAGTTCGCCATATGTCCTCCACTTGCTTGTTAGTTTATCCTATATACCTCTTATATAGTAATAGCTACGCTAGTCAAGTAGTTTGACTACAGTATTTGTGCCTGTCTTTTTGTATATAGCTTTATTCTTCTCTAACTCAACTCCAGCGAGTCTTGCTGGAATAAGCCGGTCAATAGATACTATCAACCTGAACTTCCATATCTTAAAGAAGAAACTTTTTTCATCCTTAGATTTGTCGATATAGAACTCAAAGAATTTAGGAAAGCTAGCTTTATACTCTGAGGAAGTTTTGAACTTCCTGAGATTCTCAACAGTACAATCTATATTCTTATACTTCATCTGCACCTCTTATTAATTGTTAACGTTTTACTCATACACATACATCTCAGCTTCGATGAATATTACTATTCATCAAACCTCCCTTTTTAGCTCCCTTTCCTTTCAAGAAATGGCTCCCTGAGCCAGTCGAATCAATGTTTAACTTTTTATACCTAATCCGATTTAACTTTGCAAGTTGACAGCGTAAGTTTTTTAATCTGGACTCTATTGGATTAAATACAGGAATTTCATTTTTGTGTAATTCCTTATACTTAACCCCTAGAGTTTCAAGTTGTTTTTCAACTCCGATAAGAACTTTATTAGTTATTTTTTCTATTCTCATTTATAAGTTGCGTTTTAAAATGTTGATATGCTGGTGAACCTACTAAAGGTTTTACCCACTTAGGGTCTTCAATAATGCCTTGAAGGACATTTGAAGCCAACTCAACAGTTTTACTAATGCTTAATTCAACATCAGTAACTTGTTTACTTTGTTTCTTAAGTTGCTCATAAGCTTCTTTACTTAAAGAAACATTCTTATATTTAGTTATGTCAGTCATTTGTTTTTATCTACCTCCTTTGCAAACAAATTCGCAAGTGAACATTCATAAAACATTTTACGAACATTACTCTGGCCTCCAGATAACTAACAAGGAAACCATATTTTAAAAAATATAATTATCTGAAGGCTTAATTCTAATTATAGAACTCCTACAGAATTTGTAAAATTATAGGTTCCACTACTGAGTCGTGGACTCGTATTAGTTCCACTGCTGAACTGTGGAGGTTATATCTTATTACAGCTAATTAAAAAACATCGAGATTACGTGTGGATAAACAGGTATATCACCTTTAATATTTTTAGGTAAACCACCTGCTCGAAGATAATGTTTTATCTTCTACATACGGGCACCTTAATGCATATTAGAGTCTGGAATCTGGAGTCTTATTTAAGTTTTTCTGGAATCTTATCTTTAGGATATTTCTTATTATGTGCTTTAACCATTCCCTTTAAACATTGTCTAAAGTTCTCTTCACTACTGAATAGAACATTGTTATTAGAGCACCAATCTTTTAAAAATTGTGAGCCAAAAAATACTTTTAATGGAAGTTTAGATTTTAAATGTGTTTTGTAGTATTTACACATATCTTCAACAGCACCAGATTCATTAATCTCATATTCTCTAAAAATTCTATGCCTATTCCAACGCTCTTTAGTGTTTGATACTGCTGTTAAAGCATATTCAAATACTTCATCTGGCTCATAATTCATCTGTCTTAAAAACCAGACTAAGTTCTCCCACGATTTAACCTTTAAAGACTTATCATTTTTAAAAGCTTTAATAACATCCACCGGACTTTTAAGATTATTTCTCTTCATATATGAGTTTAATCCTGTTCCTGTTATTGGAGGCCTATCGTATGGAGCTTTTTTGTTAGCCTTCATACCCTTTAATTCTTTGGCCATATCAAGTGTTGCGATACCGGTTAAATAACGCTTCTTATCTATAAGAGGTACGATTGAAGCTGTTTGACTTGTTTTAAGTCTTGTTTTTCTAACACTGCCATCAATATTAGTCATAGCTATATTATGTCTAGCTCTTGCTAGTGTTTCTCTAAGAGGTTGAGTAGATTTTCTGACTTGCTCCATTGTTTTAGCAAGTGGATTCTGAGGTTTGTATTCTTTAATTTCTTTAACGCCAACTTCAATGTTACCAAAGGCTTCTTCTATTTTTTTTCTAACTCCATCACGTTCTTTTAATAGTTTTAAAAATGATGGGTCTTCCCAGTAATTTCTCCACTCCTCAAGACCTTCATCAGGTGTACCTGCATTAAGCACATTGGGCTTGTAGTTTTTATCTCTTAATTTCTTTTTTTCAGATTTAACTTCAATGACGTAAGTAGTATCACCTATATTAACTTCTAAATCACTTATTTTTTTCATATTAGAGCAATTAATCCTATAACTAATATAATAACTCCTATGACTACTAACCAGCCTCTAACAGTAAAATATTTGAATAGGTCATTCATTTTTGTTTTGTGAGTATACCCATAGTGGCACTTAATTGAAAGTGGAGTTGGTGCACTGAATCTCTTGACGTTGCGTATTAGTGCTGAGCGATTTGCGTTTGTTGATAGTATTTTCATAAGTCCGAAAAAAAAGAGACCTTAAGTATTAAACTTAAAGCCTCTTATTTTTATTTATCTATTAAATCACAATCTATGCAAATAATTTTATCATCAACTATAAAAAATAAATCATCAGCGTTTTCATAATTTCTTTTAACTGATAATTCTGTGTCAGTTATTCCACATCTATTACATTCACTCATTTTCTTACCTCACTTAAGTTAATGCGAGTGAATAGGCCTCAAGTCAATCTCAAGGCCTAGTCATCATATTACAGTCTCTATAATTATTGGTGCATTTTCATTCTGCAAAATTTCTTGTCCACGCTTAATAGCTTTTCTGTCATTTGGTAAGAATAGATTGCGAATTTTTAAGTATAAATTATCTTGAGGTAAATCCTCAAAATTATATATATACCCTGCTTCTGTTTGAACAGAGACCTTCTTAATTGTGTATACGTCTTGCATATACTACCTCGCTTTGTTAATGCACTTTTTTCAAGAACTTCTTAAAAGACCAGTTCTCATAGTGCCGTTTATTTAGGTTCTTTAAACGTCTAAAGAAGCCTAAAATATTTGCTCTATTGTTTTTTACTTTGTACTTACATCCCTGAAGCTGAAATTTAATAAACTCAATTTTTTCATTTGGTTTATATTCAGCCAGCCAGTTAAAAGCCTCATTAAATAATTTAGCTTTACTGGTATTAGAGGATTGAGCTTTGTAAGTATAAAACTTAGACCCTTTATTTTTTGGGTCATAAGTAATTTTTTGAATATCAGGTGGATAACCATATCCAAAATCATTTGGCCAACCACCAAGTATTTCAAATTGTATAATATTACTCATAAATAACCTCACATATTTATAATTAAACTTATATAACTACTATAGCGTAGTTAATACGCCTTGTCAACAGTAAAATCCTACATATTAGAGTTATTAGTGTAGGCCGGATTTGTTGATAGTATTTGAGGTAAATAAAAAGGCCTCAAGTGGTGTACTCAAGGCCTTTAGATTCTTTTAATTATTTTAGTTATTTATTCCCATTTAGCTTGTTTATATTCAGGCAAGCTATCTACTATTTTGTACGTTTGCTCATTAAAAATGCTTTCACATACTTTGTGTAAGTGCTCATCTATGGCGTGTCCTTCTGAGCACTGATAATTATAACAAGATAAGCTTTTTAATAATTGATACTTATTCTGATACAGTCTAGCCTTAGTATAAGCCTGCTCATTAAATTTAAGCTCGCTTACCATATCAGCCATCCGGCTATTATAACGCTCAGTTAAAGCGTATATGTTTAATCTAGCTAACTGGTCAAATAACTCAGCCGGCTTGTCTTTTGCCATTTTTATTACTTCTATTGCTTTGTCATAATGCTCACCAAAACCATATGAATTAGAAATAATAGTAAGTACATTATATAAGCACTCTTCATTTACTTGATATGCTGACATCTTTTTTAACCTCTCTTTTTATTATTAAATAAATTGGAATAATAATAAGAGCTAAGAGACAGCCTAAGCCTGAGCCTATGGCCAAATCTAAATTTGATGCACCAAGACCGCCTAAGAAGTCGCTGAAGGCGTTACCTAATCCAGCACCAATAGTAGCACCCATAAAGCCAGTCCGAAGCTTCTTAGGCAACTTATTCTCTATTGATACGCCAAACAATGCACCGGTTAACATAACCGCATTATCAATAACGCCAAATATTATATAATCCAACATAATACCTACTATAGCGTAGGAGATACGCTATGTCAAGAGACTATTTGCACGGATATATGTAAAATTTGAGCGTAAATAATACGTATGAATTTTAGGCGTAAATAATAGGCTTAAATATTATATGTAAATATTGATACTTTAATGTTGTGTTATTTTTTGTGCTTCTGAAACAGTAACCCAGTAAGTTTTGCCTTTAAGGTTAAAGCTAAAATCTGCCGCACCTTGTCCAGCACCACTTCCCTCGTGTTTGTAGTCAGGATTTTGTTTCATTGTATTCATTAAAGTATTCCGAATATCCATTATTTCAATAAGTTCAGGAAACTTCTCTCTACCTAATTTATCTGCTTCATCGTGTTCATCATTCATAATATGCAGATTATAAATTAAAACAGATAAGAGAACAAATACGTTCAATAAAAAATTTGTGATGTTTTACGTGAAAATTATAGGATATTCTATGTATAGAGACCTGTAGTCCTTTACCATTTTCAATAAAATCAATATTTATTTACTGGCTGAGGCTTTTTTCTTCGTGCAGATATGCACCGGCCACCTCTAAAACTTCACACGCCACCCATATGGGGGAATTTGCTGGCCTCATATATACATTGACCTCTTCACATTTTTTTACCAAATTATTTTTGCTTCTTAATTTGAAATAAACTATAAGTGCTCTGTGATTTCTAAGGTAGTCTGAATTTATCCTTGTCCTTTCACAGGTTGCCTAGAAATCAAAAATTAAATATCAGCGTATTCAATCATATACCTAAAAAAGTCTCCTAGATTTCTTTCAAGAAACCTTTCGGTACTCATTCTGTTTATTGGTTTTCTTCTAACAACCTGAGGCTTCCAATTAAGAGCCTTGAGTTCCTCTTTAGGTAGAGGTGTTGGTTGTTGAACATCTTCAACAGAAGATATGAGAGAATATAAATGTATGATATTGGATAAATCCATAGGTTTTACTCCTAGTATATAATTGTTAATAAGAACTATAAGAAGAGAGCACCAATGGAAATCTGAGTTAACTAATAGTTACCCCTATAGTGAGTATGAGTTACCCCCATAGGTTATCTAAGGTGTCCACTTCTTAAAACCACTTGTTTTTCACAGGTTTTGTGAAAGCTTGGTGGTCT
>VTLG01011367.1_pt1 | contig 23755 bp, 49 predicted proteins | sample 4694571 | NCBI WGS metagenome assembly VTLG01 (sample SAMN12604809, study PRJNA352737) | marine metagenome | biome: ENVO:00000447; feature: ENVO:00000209|ENVO:00000569|ENVO:01000036; material: ENVO:00002151; isolation source: viral sequences binned using virsorter ...
TATATAATCGTTCTTTACGATCTACTCTTACTGTTAAAAAATCTGGTTCTTTGTCTATCCAATCGTATATCTGTTTGAAACCAGACTTACGCACCTTGCACTCACCAGCATAATTATTTAATATTACGTCATGTTTATACCCTTCTGCCATACCAGACAAAGGAACTCTTAATGCTTTATCTCTAGCCATACCAAGTTCTCTATGTAGATTTACAATAGCTCTTTCTTCTGAAGCACCTTTGTTACGTTGCATTTTACCCATAGTTATTTACTTTCAATCTTCAAACTCGTCATCTTCATCCTCAAGATTAATATCAAGCAGATCCTCAAATAGATTTAAATTTTCATTTATCTTATACCAAAGTATATCCACTAATTCTTCAGTAGATATATCTAGTATATCTATTATATCTGTTTGATCGCACTTATCAATTATTATTTGTCGAGTTTCCAACATTACCAAATTCCCTACCTCTAGGTTCTCTAACTATATTAGTATAGTGTTTAATACCATGTGTAAAAATAAAACTTCTAATACCTTTACCATCATTAACATCAGACCAACAATGCTTTTTAAAAGCACAATAAGAACAACCAATATCTAATATACGATTACCACTTGTTCCTTCTGCTTTGTCAGCATAACATCTTTCTGGTGGTTCTTTCTTATCTACCAACTCTTTTAGTTCAGCTATACGAGGTGAAACATTTTTAGCTTTTATACGTGATACTACAGCACTACCATTCTGTTTATCAACTGCTAAGAAAGCAGGGTAAGTATCACCTTCAGCTTGAGCATAACCACTTATCTGATCTATGTAACCAAAAGGATCATCCTCTGCAAGAGTATTATTTCTAAACTTTTTAAAAGCAAAAGAACTAGCTGACTTAACATCAACAACAACACCATCTATAATAGCATCCATGCGTCCTTTAATACCATCAATCTCTATTTCTTTTTGCTCTCCTTCAACCTTATGTCCAGCTTCTTTAGCAAGGAAAAGAAAAAGCTCCTCAATAATATCTCCTAGTAGAAATTTTATATAAGTATTAGATGACATACTTTCTCTTGGAGCTTTATTCAATTCATACCAAACTTGACGGCTTGGTCTACCAATGTTTGACATTCTTAAACGTGGTTCCCAATCTTTGTTCTTTAACATTTTAAGTCTAATAGATTTAGCGATACCATTTAAAAGTATTCGCATATTATTATCTTCAGGAAAGTGATTTTCTTTTCCTTCGAAAAGTTCATATATATCACCGACCAAACTATCAAGTTTTTTTTCCATTATGCTAATTGTTCCTCTAAGTAAGCATTACTAGATGAAGAAAAGCCATCATCTCTTTTCGCAAAAGTAGTAGATGATCCACCACCACTACCTTCATATGGAATAAGATCAATGATTTGAACATTGCGTATAAATGCTTTGTTCTTTCCTTTAGCTGGTCCACCTGGAACTTCTAATACTGCAAACTCAACTACAACTTTACTACCATTACCAATGAGTACATCATGTGTTACATCATTCATATCACAATCATATACCTTTGGTGGTATAGCTGGTTTACCACTCTTTGTAATAGCATTGAGAACAAAACTAAACCCTTCACCAATATCATCTTTCTTAATTGATGAGGTTAAATTTAAAGACTCAAGTAACTTTTTATTACGAGTATCTACATATAATTTTATAGAATACTGTTCTTCGTTTATAAAAGGATTGCGTCTAGGCTGATCTAATTTAGCCCAATATGCAAGTCCTTCTACTGTGTAAACGTCTGCTTTAACCATTTTATATTTCTCCTTAAAGTTAATGGTACTAATATTATAAACTACTTTTACAATTTTGTCAAGTCTACTGGTAAGTAATTGTTTGACTTTAGTATTTTACCATCTTCACGATAGATAGGTTTACCATCATCATCTAATTTTGTCATGTTAGAAGCGTGTACTAAGTTAAACATAACAGATAAATCCCAACCATATCTTACAGACATAGACACACAAACATATACTAAATCTACCAACTCTTTCTTTATATTGGGTACATCTTTAGCCTCCATTAATTCATTACATTCTTCTCTAATAAGTTTTAAAGGTAACTCGCTATCTGCTTTAGAAAACTCTCTACCTACAGGATGTCCAAAAGCTTTGTGAAACTTTGCTAATTTGTTTTCAAACGTATCATATGTATACAACATTATTTCTCCTAGTGTGTTAATGACCAATTATTACCTGTCTTATATTCTCCATCAAGAGGACAGTTAAGATTAAGAGCTTGTGCTGTGTTGCGTATAGATCGTATACCTATGTTCGCTACTTGTTCACAAAGTCCTGTTGGTACATCTAACTGCCACTCATCATGTATATTTGCAACAAAGTATTTTACAGGATTAAGTTTTTGTTTTAGTAAGTCTTGATAAAAAATAGTTAAAGCTTTCTTCATTACTATTGCACCTGCACCCTGTAATAAAACATTAAGTGCTGAATGTTCAGATCTTATCCTGAGATACCTTCCGTCAACACCCTTGATCTTACCAGTTTTAGCAGCCCTAAAGACTCTTTCTCTAAGATTTGCAAGTGCTGGAGTACGATTGAGAAATCGTTCTTTAAGGTTTTTTCCATCTGATCTATTTCCACCAACGACAGCTCCAATTTTTGCATCTCCTGCTCCATAGATGAAAGCATAGATGAATGTCTTTGCCTGATCTCTTGATTGTAATCCTGCAACCATCTGGTTAACTGTGTGTATGTCTCCATGAACCACTTCCTTTGTATAATTTTTATCATTCATATAATGTGCTAACATTCTTAACTCTAAACCACTAGCATCTATACCAATCAAACTATTTCCACTACTAGGTATCCAACACTCCCTACATTCTTCTCCATAAGGTTTACGTGTTGAAGGTACTTGAGCCATGTTAGGGCTATTGTGTGTCATCCTAGTAGTAATAGCACCACAAGTTATAACACTACCATGTACTCTCCCATCTTTTTCTGATGCTTCAATCCAAGATTTTATCTGTGCATTACGTTTTTCTAATGTTAAATACTCTGCTATCTGTTTTGCTTCTGGAATATTTACTTTTGATAAAACACTTTCATCAACAATAGCCTGACCCTTCTCTGTAAATTTTGTAGGTTTCCAACCTAGTCTCATCAACCTATCGCTAATTTGCTGACGAGAGGAGAGGTTAAAGGGAACGTATTTAATACGGCTAAAATCGCCACGTACAGTATGTAAAGCGTTACTGATACCATTAAGACCCACTTTAGAAAGTCTACCATCTTTAGTATAACGAATAGTAACTTCTTTGTCCATCTTAGGAATAGGTAGCCACTTGTTTGTAATCTCTTCTTTGATTGCATTTGACCTCTGCATTAAATCTGCTAGTAATAAATGTGCTTTTTGTATATCAAAATTAAAACCACACTTCTCTTGTTTATTAATTACGTGTTGTACTTCATGTTCTAAAATTATAGACTCTTCTGAAAAATCTTTACCTTCTTCTAACAAATGTGTAAATAACTTATCTGTTATCTCAACATCTTGTTTACAATAGTCCAACATCTCTTGTGAATATGTTTCAAAGTTTTGGAAATGTATTTTGTTAGATCCGAAACGTAATCCCCATGCGTCAAGAGAATGACCACTCTCTCTAATTGGGTTAAACAAACGTGATAGTAATAACGTATCAATACAATCATTAACTTTTATCCTTGCGTTCCAAAGTTTATTTAATATAGGAGCATCAAAAGATAATCCATTGTGCATAATAAACACACTAGGAATGGAATGAATATAAAGATTAAAATCTTTTCCACTTCTAAAACTCCTAACTTCTTTTGTATCTATATCTTTTGTAACAGCAACATGAATAACAGTAGCATCAAAACTATCTGTTTCAATATCAACTATTAACTTTCTCTTCTTGTTCCACATCTTCAACATCTGACATATCTCTTTCCGTCATGCGTCCTGTTGTTGGATCATAATATAAATGACAAGCTGTTCCTGTTTCTCCTGTCCATCTATTCTTCCATACAACTACGTCTGTAGTGTTTCTTTCTATATCATCTTCTGCTAGTCTATCTCTCTTTAATCCTACTACCATATTAGCTAACTGTTCTATACCAGCAGTACCTCTTATCTGTCCTTGTCTATTAACATGAACAACAGCTAACAAACATATTCCTAATTCTATTGTTAAAGTTTTTAACTTTGTTGCGATCTCATCTAAGATCTTTCTTTCATCTGCACCATTACGTCCATCACTAACTATAATACTAATATGATCCAGAATAATAAACTTACAATCTAAACCTTTAGCATAGTATCTTATCTTTGCTAATAGATTATCTATATCCATTGATCCAAAAGAGTCATAAAAATAAATACGATCATCACCTAAAATACGTCTACCAAATTCTTCTCTATCTTTTGGTTCTAAAACTTTCTTGAACTTATGTGCTGGTACATCAGCTTCCATAGCAGTTAAACCAACACTACTAATCTTTGGTGTTTCTTCTAAGAATAATGTACCAATACTTTCTTTTGTATTTTTTAATAAATTAAAACATATCTCTCTAAGAAAAGAAGTTTTACCAACACCTGTCTCAGCAGTAACAACAACCATCTCTCCTTCTCTCATACCATCTGTAATTCTATTCAATCCTCCAAATGGATAAGGAATAGATTGCATATCATCTGACTCTCCTAATGAAGCAATCATAGAAGATGATGAAAGAATACCATCTGGAATATAAAGTTTAGCGTTCCACCAAGCATTAACAAAATCTTTTATCTTATTCTTTTGTAAATAATCATTAGCATCTTTCTCTACTAATGGAACTATCTTTGCTTTACGAGGTGAAAATAACTGAGCAACTTTTTCTGCTGCTAGTTTTCCTGGTTCATCATTATCAAAACAGATAACAACATTCTCAAAGCTATCTAAGTATTCAAAATTTTTCTTAACATCTTTAACAGCAGATTGAGCACCACTCTTAATAGAAACAACAGACCATTTACTACCAAGCATTTGATAAGCAGACATAGCATCTACTTCACCTTCGCATATAGTTATATATTTACCAGTGTTTCTAAAAAGATTTTGACCAAACAGTAGTCCTTCTTTTATATCACCTTGCGAGAAAAAGTTTTTGTTAATTACATTTCGTACCTTTGTTCCTACAGGAGCACCACTCTCATTGTAATAAGGGTAGTGATGTGTGTTATTATCTTCTGATACTGTAACTCCAAAAAATTTAACAGTATCTTCTGACAATCCTCTAAATGGTTTGGGTCTTAGATTTGTTTCCATCTTATAAACATTTTCATTGTTGTGTTGGTTATTATTTTTAGTCCTTTTAAAAGCAGTACAAGAGTAACAATAAGTGTGGTCATGGTATACTGATAGTGCATCACTTGATCCACAATCATCACAGGGTAAGTGTGTTTTTAATGCTTGTGTATTACTCATATAATTTTCTTAACCTCTCTAAATACCAATGAGATTTATCTAAATCTTCTTTAGGTTTACCTTTATAATTATATCTCCACACATATTTTAACACATTTCCTTTTAAATAGCCAGCAAATTCTTCCTTAGTCATTGAAGCTTCTATAGCATTAATACATTCTATCTCCCCTTTATTGTAATGTGGTGGCTTATTTACAACATCTTCTTCACGCATGGGTCTTGTTAAAATGTTACTATATGTTGCCATTAATCTTCTCTCCTTACATCTACTGTATAATCTTTTTCAACAATTAAATTAGAAACTATTGTATAATATATTTCTCCATCTAATAGTATATGTTTCTTTAATCTAGCTTTTGCATTGATACCACGCTTTAACCAAAACATATTAATTGTTTGGACTAACTTCTTATTAAACTTAAAGTTATCTTCATTCATATTGTTTAGCCTCATATGCTCCTTCAAAACGAGCTACAAAAATTAACTTAGGATTTTTTTCCGTTGCTTCCACTGTCATTATTTGAAACGGCTTTCTTTTCTTGCTTAACTTCTTTGGGTTCTTCTTGTTTAATTTCTGTGGCATTTTTTAATATCTCCATAATAGGATTTCCTAATCTCCAAGATAACTCAGACACTTTTCCTACTATAGTTCCAAGTTGTTTTTCTGTCAACATAAAAGTTCTTTCCATTATTTTTTACTCCATTTTATTTTATCAAACATTGTTCTATACTCATCTGAAGTGTACTTCTGTCTCTCTTTTCTAGCAGAAGGTATAGAAATTTTAGGTCGTTTAACTCTTTGATCCTTAGAAGGTTTTAATTTTTTACTCTTTGACTTCACTTAACTCTCCTTTCTTCTAACTCTCCTATTCTCCAATAGTATCTTGGCTTAGTTCCTTTATGACTATAAAGTAGGATTGCAGGATTGTCGCCTGTATCTTCCCAATATTGTTTACCAGTATACTCCCACTCATGTCCTTGTTCTTTTAATTCTTCTACTCTATTTATAAAATCTGAATTAGCTGTAGCAAAAACAGACCAGCCTAAAAGTAATGCAATAATCATATCCAATTATATATCCCCCATAATCCAGCACTAAAATAACAGATCTCCATCAACATTCTTGGTACATCTTTATCTTCTTTAGCAAACCATATCCAAGCTAGACAAGACACAGATGATACTGTCCAACCAATCCATTGAATAGATACGTTACCAGATGTAAGCAATAGTAAAGATGCTACTGCTGCTATAAAAGCTATCCAACGAAACATAAACCTACTCCTCAAATACACTATCTAAAACTACATTAACAACTTCAATCGAATATCCTAATCGTAACATTCCAATAGTAAAATCTTCTTCATCTATTCTGGAATATTCTAATTTCTGTATAAGCTGTTCTGCTTTACGTTGTCTAAAAGCATCAACACCTATAATTTTGTTAGGTTCTTTTTTATCCATGTCAATAAGTGTGGGTTATCTCTAAAAATTTGTGTCCAATATGTAGCCATAACTGCTACGGCTCTTTCTTCTTTTTGTGTTTTATTTTTTAATTGACCAACAGCCCAGACCACATGATTAATTTCATGCAGCAATGTGTCAACCAATGTTGATCCTTCTAGTCTATCATCTATTCTAATACGAGTATTGATGTAACTAAAATCTCCAAACGTATCATCTTCTAAGGGCATACGATATACAGTAATATCAATAGCTCCAACTCTAATAATCATATAAGGTTTCATAAAATAAATGCTTTCCAATTCTACCTAAGTAAACAAAATCTTCTGAGTAAGCCCAATAAGGTTCAACATAATTAGCATGGTAATGAGTAGCCATATCAAAACCTTCTATTACTACTCCTTGCATTAACATCATCACAACTTTTTGAACATCTGATAACGCCTTGATATTGTTATATCTTTCTGGCTTACCATCACACCAATAACTAAAAGCACATCTAAACTTTACAGGATTTCCTTCCCAATATTGTCCATCATGTACGACACCACAAATAGTATCAGGGTATCTTGGTTGTCTTACTCTATTTAAAATTACATTACCAACTGCTAACATACCACTCAAACTTTCAGACCTCGCTTCAAAATATATTGCTTCAACAAGACAACCCATATCTTCTGGTCTATCTGTAGCTTTAGCTGTATTACAAGTTAAGACAACTCCCAACACAACCATAAGACAAATAATATAATTACTATAAGCATTTTGAAACTTTGTTATAAACAGCTTGTAAAAGTAAAGATCTTTTATCATTATCATCATTATAAATATCCTTGTTATCTTCTAACATATTATATAATTCTTTAATAATATCTTTATAAGGTAAGTTATTTGTTGTTGTTGTTTTAATGTATTCCCAATCATCTTTATGTGTCATCTTCTTCTACTCCTATATTATACTCTGGAATGAATTGATTGTCAAGTAAAAAATTATTATTGTTGTCTAATTTATTTTCTAACCATTCAAAGTCAGCAATAATTTCTTTACTTACTGTCTTACATACACCACAATAATCCCATCTTTTCAATAACTTATTGTATCGTACTTCACTTTCTTCTAATCGTGTATCACAACAAGCACATCTCATTATCCTACTCCTTGCTTCCAATTAAATTCTAATTGATTAGGATTGTCTAGGTATCTAATATAGTCAGATAAACATTCATTAATATCTTGTAAACTTATTTCTGTAACATAAGCTACTTTAAAAAAATCCATCAACCAACGCTCGTCCATTGTATGTATTTCATCATAATCTTTATATGGTCTGAACTCCATTGTCTACTCCTTTCTAACTAACTATCCACCATTGGACAGAAAAATTACCATATTATAACATACTATTACTAAAATGTCAATACCTTCATATCCTTAATATAAGAGCCGTCAGAAACATTCTCTAAATTTTGACTGTCTAGTACCTAAACTTTGAGAAAATGTTCTGACACCCCTTCTCTGCTCCACCATTAATAATCTATCTCTAGTTCAAACTCTACCTTCAATACTCTTTTATGATCGTTATCACCTACATACCAATTACCTTCGCTATCAGATACTATATCACAAGCTCTAACAACATCTGCAATTTCAAATAAATATTTAGGTGCAAAGACAACTTCTTTTGTTACTTTTGGTTTAGCTAATTTAATATGCTTCTGCTTTTTGCTATCCCATTTGGTCTTTTCTGTAACAATTTTGGTTACAGTAAAGTTATTAAAACTGTTGCTATATTGTTTCATACTCATTTGTTTTTCTCCTTATGGTTTTCTAAATATTTAATTGCGTTTTTAACATTACTAATACTATCTTTTAATTTACCTATACCACTATTACAATTACCACATAACCAACCTCTAAATGTTTTTGTTTCGTGGCAATGATCTAGTACCCATGTTTGTAACATCTTCTGACCTAGCTCTGCCACTTCTTCTAATTTTCTTTCACATATAGGACACTCATAATTTTTATCTGGATATTTATTTTCCTTTCTTAACTTAGCTATCACTTGAAACTGTTCTTTTCTACATGAATTACAAGTGCTTCTGTTACTATTCTTAAACTGTTCAAAGTTTTCTATTGGTTGCACAACCTCACACACCTTACATCTTAATCCGTTCTCAGAATATTTTGCAAGTGTCGTTATTTCAAATAGTGTAGGTTGGTTCTCATCTACCATAATCTTAATCCTCTACTTGATATTTATATTTACCCTCATTAAACTCCTGTTGTTCTCTTAATACTTTAGATACAACTTGTTCAATAAGCATCTCAAACCAATCACTTTTTATAAGCTCTTCTAACCTAACTGTTACCATTTCTTCTAACAAGTTTGCTACTTGTTGACTAGAGTTTTTTCTTGTCATTACATTCCTCCTCATTAGATGTAACATAATTTTTAAGATAAAATATTGCATCTTCTATAGCCATATGACAATAGTCACTTAACTCCATATGTTTTGTAGCACCATAAATAGCTTGATACATAACATCATCATCTAATTTTAAGATACGTTCTTTTTGTTCTTCAGATAAGTTATGATCCTCATCATCTAGGTTATTAATAATATCTTCTGAACTTATTGTTAGTAGTGATACTTCAGTATTAGTCATCCATGCATCCCCCAATTATGGTAGTCCTCAATGATACTGTCATCATCAATACTTATCTCATCAACTAATGATTTTAAATGTTCAACAGAACAATGTAGATTGTTTTTATTTGCATTTATAATCATTGTAACTTCTTCAATATATTCCTCTTTAGTCATTAGTTATCTCCTTCTTTCTTATTAGTAATAAAATCATCAATCACTTCTTTAAATGCTACACCACTAAATACACCTACTAAAAATATTATAACAGAATAAAACATAAATGCAAGACTACTCATTAGCTATCTCCTGAATTATAACGTCATCATAGCCCTTATCTATCCAATCAAAATAATCTCTTTCAGCATCTTCATAATAAACATAATAATCTGGAGTATCATATACCCAAACTATCCAATTATATTTACTCATGTGATCCTCCATCATCATCTACCTTCGGTCTATCTTTATCAAAATTACTTATGGCTATTGTCATAGCTACTATTACAGGTAATGTCCAAGCCATCATACCACCTGAAACATATGCCACAAACCAAGATGGTAAAATTATTATTAAACATTTATTAATTATTAACATAATCTTATACTCTCTAAATTTGTTTTGTCAATACCAAAGTAATCAAATTGATTTTCAAAATCTTCTAAGTCATCTGCAAAGAATAGACAAGACACTAAACCATTATCACATTCTGGATTAGGACAAGGATCTGGTCTTTGTGTATAATCTCCCATAGCATCAACCTCACCAGTACCCATGCAATCAGGACAGATTAACAATGCTTCATATCTACCACTACCATTGTATTGATCTACAATAAACTGACCTTCTTTATTTTCTAACAGTCTATCCATTTGTTGTTCTGCTCTAATCTCATTCGCTAAATTACTCATTGTTTTTTCTCCTCAATAACTTTATATTATGATATGTATCATATGCTAATACACTTGTCAATACTAAAATAAAAAATATTCCTATTGCTATTGTTGCTGTTAATCCTATCATTTTATTTATTCCTTATTTATAAATACTCTAATGAAATGAAATAGATCCATATCACCATATTTAATATTCTCTTGCCTACTCTTAGAATAATAGTCCTGTTCTAACAACTCACAAATATCATAAGGTGTTGCTCTATTTGTTATAACATTTATAATTTTTATTAATTGTTTCATTTTCATTTTATTTTATATCCTTTCAATTTTAAAGTTAATACCAATATAGCATATAATCCTACATTACACAACATAAAAATACATAACATAATTAAATAATTCATTTTATAATCTCACTTTCTTAATTTGTAATAACTTCTCTTGAATTTTACTTAATTTTTTATTACTGTTTAACCTAGTAAATTCTTTTTCTTTTGAAATAATACCATTATTTTTTACACCATATCCAATATAATAATTTTCTTTAGTCATTTTATATTCTCCGTTTTTATTTAATTACTTTAACCTATTAATTATATAATGTCAATAGCTAATATTATTAATATTCAGAACATATGTTAAAGAATTTTATTAATTCTCTATACTTTTGTACTTTTTTAAATGCTTCTTGATAATTATTATCATAGTCTAATACTTTGTAATAGGGATTATCTAATGTAGTTTTTATCCAATCATTATCTTTAATTTTTATTTGATTATTTTTTTTCATTTTAATAATAGTATATTTAAACATTTTATATTCTCCATTTCTAATGTGTTTTAAATATTATAGGTTTATTAACAGTCCAGCATAGAGTACAGGTTCCACAACTATCAGTCTTATCTTCTTGTACTGGACAAGCTATCCCATTTGTTGTTATTTCTTCACTATGGGCTGAAAATTCTTTTGTTGTATCATTACTAAAACGTATCATAAACCTATAAGGATATTGTACTCTAATGCTATCAATAGCTAGTCCTATCATAGCTTCATTTATATCATTCATTGTTGTATGGTATCTAGTATAACCATAAATATTTAAATTAGGTCTAGTTTCTAATTGTTTTTTCCAGTAATTAACATAATCAACACTAAAGAAATCACCTAATACATGTAACCTAATTAAATATGGTTTATTCTTTTTATCTAATTCATTTAAATCATTATCTAATAATTGATATATACTATCATTAGCTTTTATTCTATGAGCAAAAGGCATATTATTCCCATAGCAGTCTAGGTAATGTTCACATTCTTTAGTACATGTTTCACGCTCTACTAATGTTAATGTATACATTTTAGCATTTTTTAACTTGCCTTTGGTTACTTTTTTCCCTAGCTTTTTATTTGTACTAGCTTTAATAGCTTTAAATTTATAATCTTTTGGATCATGTATATTTTTTAAATACATTGTTGTACTATTCAAAATAGCTTTATGAGTTTTTAATAATGCAGTCATTTTATATCTCACTTTCTTTTATTAATTCAAGATACTAGCTATCAATAAATTTGTCAAGCTAGTATTTAAAATTAATCAATTGTTAATATATTATCTTTTGGACTATTTTTATAATATCTAAGCATTATACTATCTAATATTGTATTTCCCCATTCATCTTCATTTAATAAATAATTTTCATCTTTATTGGTTAAGTATTCTATTGTTTCTAAATACTCATTTTTATATACTTTTAAATATTGTTTTAATACTTTATTATAACTATTAACTTCTTTAGCCATTCTTACTAGTTTTTTAATATCCTTTAAATTTTCAGGATACCAGTATTGTAAATCCGCTTGTTTAGTGTTATTTTCTATTCTCATTTTGTTCTATCCTTTTCTTTTTTAGTTATTCCAGCCTATTCAACCATTAATTAAAATGATTGAATAGACAAGGATAACTCTTTTAAATATCTATACCAAGTTTATCAGCGGTCATTTCAAGCACACCAGCAATAGATACCCATTGATTACGACTATTCCACTTTCTTTCTCTCTCTTTTGTATTTGTGTAATCAGTTTTTAACCATTCTTGTAAATATCTTTCTGATATTTCTTTTGCGATTTGTACTTGTTTAATAATAATTTGTTTTTCTTTTCTTGTCATTTTTTTATCCTTGTTTGTGTTAATCAATGTGTAAACTCTAATGCCTAAAGAAAACAATGTCAATAAAAAAATTAAGAATAATTGAAAAAAAATTTATACTTTATAATATATAGCAAAATAATTGTTAAAGTGTTGTAATATTGCAACAATGTTTGAAAGTGTTGCTGAAAAGACACGCTCCAAAATGTCAAGAAAAAAATTCGCAACATTGTTATAATATTTGATACTGTGATATTATTGCAACATTGTGATAATTATTCGCAATAAGGTGTGTAACATTTTAGCAACACTTTAGAAAATATTGCAATAATGTTGAGAAAAGACTTGACGTTGCAAATTCGCAACACTGTTGCAAAAATGTCAGCAGTAAAAAAATTTAAAAAAATATTCCGAACATGGGGTACGTATGGGACACTACCCCCCTACTGTATATATATAGTATACTCAAGAAAATTTTTCTAATTTTTAAACTTTGGGGGTTGACAAGCCTTTTAAAATATGGTATAATAATAGTATAGAAAGGTTGACAAGATAATTAAAATCCGATATAATCATCATTATAATAATCATACTTATAATCCTCTTTTAATTGTCTTTTAAAACAATATTTCAAACATTGTCTCAACATTTATATAAACATTAACTACTATTTAGTTGTCTTGCTTTAAATAGCCTTGACAAATCGTTGAAAATATGTTATAATATAGGTATATTATGTGTTCACATGAAATTTGTAATAGTATTGAGTGTCCTTGTGACTGTCCTAATTGTAATAATGAGGATTGTGAGTGTCAATGTCATTTAATGCAAAGTTTTATTCTATCAGAAAATTAGTATGCAATCATTAACTAAGAAAAAGAAGCTTACCGATAAGCAAGAATCTTTTATGAAACATTATTTTAATGTTGATTGTCCAGAAACTTTTGGAAATGGTAAGCAATCTACGTTAAAAGCAGGATATAGTGAAAATTCTTATGAATGGCTCATTACATCTATGCGAGATGAGATTGTTGAAAGGGCAAAATTAGAGTTTGCAGCCACATCACCAAAGGCTGTGAAACAAATTGTTGATTCTATGACAGCTATCCATGATGAAGGAGAGCCATTAGGTAGAACAGAACTACGTTTCAAAGCTGCTCAAGATATATTAGACAGAGCAGGAGTAACAAAGAAACAAGAAATGTCTGTAGAGTCGAAAAACCTTCATGCCGTTGTGATACTACCGCAAAAAACACAACATGAGGAAGAACATATCTATGACCCAGACGGAAGAGCCAGTTAAAAGGAAGCGTGGTAGACCTAAGAAAGATCCCAATGCTCCTACACAGTCCTATAATCGTAGAAGAAAACCGTTAGGTCCACAAGAATTACGCAATAAGCTTACAACTGCTAGAAAGAAAGTTGCAAAGCTAGGACAATTACAGTCTGCTGTTAAGAAGAAACAAGTATTAACAGATGATTTGGTACAGATTGCACCAAAACGCTTAAAAGAAGAAATAGATAATAATGAAGTAGCGTTTAAGCCTAATCCTGGACCACAAACAGAATTTTTAGCGTCACCAGAGAGTGATGTCTTGTACGGAGGTGCAGCAGGTGGAGGAAAATCCTACGCACTACTAGCAGATCTCTTACGATTTGCACACATAGGCGATCATAGAGCATTACTACTAAGACGTACATTAGCTGAACTAACAGAGCTAATAGAAAAAAGCAAAGAATTTTATCCACTAGCATTTAAAGGAGCAGTATTCAAAGAAGCGAAAAGTACATGGCACTTTCCTTCTGGAGCAACTGCTCTTTTTTCGTATCTGGATAGAGACACAGACGTTAGCAGGTATCAAGGTCAATCATTTACATGGATTGGTGTTGATGAGATAACACATTACCCTAGTCCTTATGTTTGGGATTACTTACGTTCTCGATTACGTACTACTAATCCTACTATAAAAACATATATGAGAGCAACAGCAAATCCAGGTGGTCCTGGACATGATTGGGTAAAGAAAACGTATATAGATCCTGCACCACAGAACAAACCATTTTGGGCTACAGATATTAGTACAACAAAAGTTTTACGTTATCCTAGTAGTCACTCTACAAAAGCTAATGAACCGTTATTCACAAGAAAGTTCATACCAGCAAAACTAACAGATAATCCGTATTTACTACATAGTGGTGAATATGAGATGATGCTTTTATCATTACCAGAAGTTGAAAGGAAACGGTTATTAGATGGTGATTGGGATATTGCCGAAGGTGCTGCATTTACTGAGTTCAATCGCCTACAACACGTTTCTGATCCGTTCGAAGTGCCTAGAGGATGGCACAGGGTCAGGGCAGCAGATTATGGGTTCACAAGTCCATCCTGTGTCCTTTGGGGAGCATTAGACTATGATGATAACCTATGGATCTACAGAGAGCTTTATATCAAACGACAGAACGGTGATGAACTAGGACAACGAATAAAAGAATTAGAATCAGAAGATCCTATGCCAATAATCTCTGTACTTGATGGAGCCTGTTGGAATAGAACAGGAAGTGGAATGACGATAGCAGAACTGATTAATAAAAGTGGTTGTCGATTTATTCCAGCAGATAAAAACAGAGTACGAGGAAAACTAGAAATACACAAACGATTACGAGTCGATCCTGAAGCTGGATCAAAGTTACGTATATTTAGTTCGTGTACGAATTTAATAAGAGAGATGACATCCCTGCCTTTGAGCAAAACGAATAGTGAGGATGTCGATACCAAAGCTTCTGACCATGCTTATGATGCACTACGTTATATGTGTATGACTAGGCAAGTAGAAAGTCCAAGTCGTTTATATAATGGATGGACAACACAACAGAAGCAACCACAACCTATTAACCCTATTTTTGGATATTAAGGAGATTACCATGTACGGTCAAAAACCATTTGATACTTCAAGTATTAAACAGGGTGCAATGAATGAAACACCTGATGGACCAGCACCAAGAGAAGCTTTAGAAATAGCTCCTGGAACTGGCAATGAAGCAAACTTTACTAATACTTTAGTTGCTCCAACAGAAGCAGGTAGCAAACATATGTCACCAAATTTTGATGCCCTTGCAGATGACGATAGACTATACGGTTAGTATTCTATGTCTTTTATAGATTCTGACGAGTTAGAAGATGTTCCTGCTGTAGTTCCTGGTGCTGCATTACCTGGACTATCAGGACACATACGTCAAAAATTTGTTTCTGCCGAAGAAGGACGGAGATCAGATGAACAACGCTGGTTGAAATCCTATGAGAACTATAGAGGTCTATCAGCAGAATCTGAAACTTATCGAGAATCAGAAAGATCTAAAGTTACTGTTAAAATAACAAAGGTAAAAGTCCTTGCAGCTTATGGACAAATCTCTGATATTTTATTTGGTAGGGGAGAATTTCCGTTAGTCATTGAACCTACGCCTGATCCTGATGGAATAGAAGAAGCTGTCCATCTTGACGCTGTTTCAAAACAGATGGGAGGTGGTCAAGATCTCGATCCTTACGGTTATGAGGGGGATGGAAGAACACTTGAACCAGGAGCAACAGAAGCAGGTGAACCACAACTAGGTGGTTTAGCAAAAGAATTAGAAGGTGCTCCTCTTAAAAAAGGGTTCAGTAAATTTGGTGAGCCAGATTTAAAGCCAGCACAAATTGCAGCCAGAAGACTTAACAAGATTGTTCACGATCAGTTGCTTGACACTTCAGCAATAAAAGAAATTCGTAGATCATTATTTGAACAAGCCTTGTTAGGTACTGGTGTAACAAAAGGTCCATTTAACTTTTTCAAAAAAGTACATAAGTGGGAGAACCTAGATGGAGAACGTGCCTACGCACCATATGAAAAAATGGTTCCACGTATCTCTCATGTATCTTGCTGGAACTTTTATCCTGATCCTAGTGCTGTAGATATAGATGATTGTGAATATGTTATTGAACGTCACCGATTGAATAGAGATCAGTTTCGTGCATTAAAAGATTTACCACTATTCGATATTGCAGCAATTAATAGAATATTACAAAAACCTTCTACCTATGAAGAACGATATTTTGAACACACAATCTATGCAGAAAATGATCCTACCTATAATGAAAATCGTTATGAGGTATTAGAGTATTGGGGAACACTAGATGCTAAAACAGCAAGAGAATATAATGTTAATGTTCCTTATGAAACAGATGAAATAGGATCTGTTCAGATTAATGCTTGGGTGTGTGGTAATGAAGTATTACGTGTTGTATTAAATCCATTTGTTCCAGAACGTATACCATATCATATTTTTCCTTATGAGAAAAATCCTTATCAAGTATTTGGTATTGGTGTTGCAGAGAACATGGAAGATGCACAGTTGCTAATGAATGGTCATATGAGAATGGCTATTGATAACTTAGCTCTTGCAGGTAATTTAGTATTTGATGTAGATGAAGCATCATTAGTTCCAGGACAAAGTTATGATATTTATCCTGGTAAAGTATTTAGAAGACAGTCTGGTGTAACAGGTACAGCTATTAATGGATTAAAGTTTCCAAGTACGGCTGGTGAAAATATGCAAATGTATGACAAAGCAAGACAGCTTGCTGATGAGGAAACAGGTATTCCTTCTGTCGTACATGGACAAACAGGAGTAACTGGCACAGGAAGAACGGCTGCTGGTTTATCAATGTTACTAGGATCTGCTGGTCTTGGTATTAAAACAGTAATTAAAAACATTGATGATAATTTATTACGTCCTTTAGGAGAATCTTTTTTCCAATGGAATATGCAGTTCAATGAAAAAGCAGAAACCTTTGATGGTGATTTAGAAATTAAACCTAAAGGTACTGTTTCTGTTATGATGAAAGAAGTGCGTAGTCAACGATTGACAATGTTATTACAAACTATTTCTAATCCAATGCTTGCACCATTTATTAAGATACCAAATTTAATTAAAGAACTTGCAATCTCACAAGACATGGACCCTGCTGAATTAGTTAATGATCCTGATGAAGCTGCTGTCTATGCAGAAATATTAAGGAGCCTCAATGTTAATCAACAAGCAAACAGCCCTGAAAGCCCAGATGTGGGTGAACAACGAGGAAGCATGGAAGGCAACGGAGCAGTTCCTACAGGAGCAGATCCAATGGATGCTACAGGCTCTGGCAACGGAACAATCGGAACAGGCACTACGCCAATGGCAGGGGAAGCTGGCTTTGCTGCAACAGCTCCAAACCCTGAAGAAATCAATTAATGAAGTGATGAAAAATGTCTCTTAAAAATATTATGCCTGATAATGAACCTATAAAAATGCAAGAGGGTACTACTCTTCCATTTGCTAGACAACAAGGTGCTACAAGTCCAAGAGCAGGTGGTTTACTAGACAGACAAGGAAGAATATTATTACCTGACGATACTGGACCTACTATTGGTTTACCTGGACAACAACCTATTGATGATTTAAATCGTTTTCAACCTGTTGGAGATCCTATACCTTTTGATCCAGAAAAAGAAAGACTAAAAAAAGAATTAGAAAAAGCTCAACAAGTACAAACTAATATAGATCCAAATGTTCCAATGGGTACTGCATTTAATCAAGATCATTTTGATGCAGGTATTGCTAAAACAAATTTATCACCAGCAGAAATTGCAAATCTTAGTCCTGCTATGAGAGAAAGTATTCAACTATATGGTGATCCAGAAAATGTAGGTGGTCCTGAATTTGTAGATAAAGTTTTAGGTACAGTAACAAAAGGAATTTCAAAAGCAGTTCCTGGTATTGGATTTATATCAAAAGCTGCTCAAGTTGCTACAAATATGCAAGAAGGAAAACCAATTTTTAGTAAACCAGAAACACAAGCTTTTCCTGCTAAATTAACAAGAACTGCAATAGGTACAGCAGATCCTTTAAAAACTAAAACAACAGATCCTTTTGCTTCAAGCAGAGCATTATATAGATCACCTGGAGCAACAGCACCTGCTGTAACATCTGCAACTGTAGGAGCAGCACTATTTGGTGATGATCCAACTTATGCAGGTGGTGCTAAAGAAGGTAGAGATGGTTTATATGCAGCAGGTGGTAGTGGTTCTTTTACAAGTTTTTCTCACTTTAAGGCAGGTATTTCTCAAAAAGATGAAACAAATATAATTACATCAGGTAATTTTAGTAATGTGGATGAGGGTAGAAATTTTATTAATAATGCAATACAAAGTGGGTTTACAGAAAATGAAATAGAAACACTTGCAAAAAATCCAACTGTTACAACAAATATTAGTATGAGTCAAGCTCCTGCACCAGATGTTGATCCTGGTAAGTCAATTATTTGCACACAGATGTATAAAACAACTGGACAAACTGATTGGGATAAAGCTATGAAACTTTGGTATGTATACCAAGTTAAGTATCTTACACCTTTTCATCAAGATGGTTATCATTATTTATTTAGTCCTTTTGTAAAAGGTATGAAGAAAAGTCGTATACTAACAGCGATTGGAGCATATTTTGCAAAACATAGAACAAATCAAATTAAACATGAACTATATAAAAAAGCTCCATTTGATATTGTTGGAAAATTAACAAATATATTTTTACATCCTACTGTATATTTAGTAGGAAGATTAAAAAATTTAATGGAAAATAAATAAATGCTTAGACCAGCAGAACTTGCCTCTTTACTAATTGATACAGCAACAGCTATATCAAGAGTAGATTTTAATAATGCTTCTAATAGACAAGCATATATGAAATTAGAAAGAACAGTAACAGAAAATTTACCTTTACAAGTTAAAAAGTTTATGGTACGCAACATTGATAAAACACCTTTTGATAACGAGCAAGTAAATATAGAAGGTGATATGTTTTCTATTCAAGAACTTGTAGGAAGTTTACAACAAGGTGGACCTGTAAAACAAAACTCTATGGGTATACTACAAATGCAAGAAGGAGCAATGCCTCAACAACAAACAGTACAAGCACCTTTAGTTGAAGTAGATGATCCTAATGCACCTAGAGATGCTAATGGAGCATCAGAAGATACTGTTCCAATGACAGTTCGTGAAGGAGACTTTGTTTTAAATAGTTTAGTACGTGTAACAGAAGGTCTTCCTGATATTAGAAAAATGATTGAAGAAGGATTAAAGGCAGCATCAAAAGCAGGAGTAAATGTTTTTTCAACTGTTGATCCAAGTAAGTTTTCTGACCAAACAAACTTAGTAGATGTTATTGTTGGTGATGGAGAAATAGTAATACCTAAAGAATTAATTCCATTTATAGGATTAGATAAGTTAGTTAAAATGAATAATCGTGGATTAGATTTAATGAAAGCGATTGAAGCAGCAACAAAACAAAAACAGGAGCAAGGGTAATGTCAGATGTAGATGTTGATCCTATGGATTATGAAACACCACAGCAGAAAGTACAAAGAATTGATAATACATTAGCTGCTGAAGGTTTAACAAGAGAAACAGCTAGTGCAGAAAAAATACAATCGTTAGCTAGTTTGTATGGACTTGAAGCTTCAGATCTACAAGATCAGTTTACATTAAAACGTGAAGAACAAAAAATACTTCCACGTATTGAAAAAGTTCCACAAAAATCTTTAGTAGATATTTTAAAACCTTTACCTGAAGTTCCTCAATCTTTTTTTGATGGTATTGACAATGCTATTAATGACGCTATAAGTAGGTTCTCAGATCAGTATGTAGCAATGGAAGATAGAAGAATAGAAGTAAAAGAACTTCCTGGTAATGTTGATCTTCTTGGTCAAGTTGAAAAAGAAGAAGAAGTATTCGATAAACAAGAAAGACTAAAACAGCTTTCAGTTCCAACTTCTAGGGCAGCTAGACCAGACATTCCATTAAAACAAAGACAGGATATAGATCCAGCAGCTAGAGCAACTAGACCACAAAAAGAAGTTCCTGATGTTGAACCTATTAAAGTAGATCCTTTAATGGAACAGTTTGATCCATCTGATGAAGAATTTGTAAATGAAGTATGGAGTGGTTATACTGGAGTTCTTACACCAGAAAAAAAACAACGTGCTTTAGAGGATTTAAAAGTATATGATGAATTATCAGATAAAGAAAAATTTCCAAAAAGTTTAGTAAAAGTATCTGATGCTGTAAATGCTACAAAAAATCCTTTTCAAGAAGGTGGGAACTTATCTTCAAGAGAAGTTAAACAAGCTTTATCAAAAATTTCATACATAGAGGCTAAGTTTGAAAACGTAGATCAAAAAGGTGGTGGTCCAGCAAGATCTATGTTCCAAGTTGAACCAGCAACAGCAGTAAGTTTAATTAATTTAGAAAAAAATTCTAAAGAATATCTTCAAGGAAGTAGATACCAAAGAAGAATGGCAAAAGAATTTGAACGTCTTTCTAAAATAAATGAAACTATTAAAGAAAAATATACTCCTAATAAAGATGATAAGAACGGTGTATACAAAACTCTTGCTAGTATGAGTGAAGAAGAGATAGAAAATTTATTAAGTATTAGTCCTATTTTTGCTGGAACAATAGCATATGCAAAAATTTTAACAAAAATGACAGAAGCTCCAATGCAACAACCTATGATGGCTGAAGGTGGGGTGGTGACAGAAAAAAAAACTCTAATGTAGATGGTTTAGTAGAAGATATAAAACAATTTGGACAAAAAGTATTAGATAAACCAGAATATTTACTTGGTCCACATTTAACAAAAGGATTGAGTAATCTTGGATTTTTAGGAAAACTTGCTACTGAATTTTCTCCAAGTGCTGATATAAGAGATATGAAAAATTTTTCAACAAGTACAATGGATAACTTAAAAAAAGGAAATATTCCTCAAGCTCTAGCTGATGCTAGTTATATGGCAGCTACAATTCCTGCATTAGCTCTTCCTATTTCAGTAGGTAAAGTTAAAAAAGGTACAGATGTTTTTTCAGAAGCTAAAAAAGCAGATGAAAATAAATCACTTAAACAAATAGCTGAAGAAACTAAAATAAAAAGCCAAGCACAAAAAAGAGTTCCTGAAGTTCAAGAAGCTGCAATACGTTTAAGAGATAAACAAATAACTAAAGAAAAATATGATGAGATTGTAAAGGCTTTTCAACCTATAATACCAATAACAGAAATGCCAAAAGTAACTTCACCAAAAGGAACAGTAGCAGTTTTAGGAGACAAAGGTGAGAGAAAAGGAGTTATTGGTTGGAATAAAAAGTTAGCAGACTATGTAGGTAAAAGAGTTTCTGCAAGATTAGATATTCCTGCCTATAGCTACCATGATACATGGGCTGTAACTTTACATAAAGGAACAAATGCAGCAGGTGATATATCTGAAACAGGTGCAGTAATAGGTTATGCTCAAACTGCTGTTTTAAAAGATGTATATTTTACTTCAAAGATTGATATTGCACAAAAAATAGCAACAAAAGAAATGGATAAAGCAACTATAGGGAGAATGAACGGTATTTTTCAAGATGTTTCTCCAGAAGATGCGTATGATATAGCACAAAAAGAATTAAATAATCCTAACTCTGAGTATATTCAAGTAGGAATGAATCCATTTAGATATAGTTATTTTTACGATAAAGCAACAGGACAACCAGTATTACAAGCAGAAGAACTAATACAAATTGGTCCTTTAGTTCTTGCAAAAAAACCTAAATATGGACAAGCAGCAGATTTTTCTTTTAAAGAAGGTGGAACAGTAACAAATGGATGATATACAAGTACCAGATAAATTAGCATGGCAACAAAATCGTAGACGTATTGCATACATTTCTATGTTTACAATGGTTGCTACAGTTATAGCTTCATTTGTATTTCCAGAACGTGCAAAAGAAATACCAGCAATGGATGTATTATTTATTTCTCTAGCTGCTATCATTGGTGCGTTCTTTGGTGCAGATGCAATGGTGTCTAAGAAAAAATGATTGGTGGATTAATAGGTCCAATAGCAAACTTAGCTGGAACTTTTCTACAAGGTAGATTAGAAAGAACCAAAGCTAATACAGAAATGAAAGTTGCAGAAGCTAAAGCAAGAGCTACTGTAATGGAAAAGCAAGCTACTGGTGAAATTGATTGGGATCTTGAAGCTATACGTGGAGCAAGAAACTCATGGAAAGACGAGTGGTTAGTAATTTTGTTTTCTATACCCTTGATCCTTGCCTTCGTTCCTAACATGGAACTTGTAGTATTAAATGGTTTTGAAGTATTAGAACAAATGCCTGAATGGTATCAATACTCTTTAGGTGTAATCGTAGCAAGTTCTTTTGGAGTAAGAGCTGCAACTAAATTTTTTAGGAGAAAATAAATGGTTAAAGGTACAACTGAAGATAAAATGAAATTTGCTATGGGTGTAGAAAAATTACCACTAAGCAATGAAAAAAAAGATAAAATACTTGAACTTATTCTTGGAATTACAGCAGCATCAAAAATGAAAAAAGGTGGAAAAGTAAAAGCTCCAGCTAAGAAAATGATGTATGGTAGTAAAGTTAAGAAAAGAAAATAATGCAACTAAAGTCTTTAACGCCTAAAACAATACTTATAAAACCTAGACCTGCTAAATTAGTAAAAGTACAAGCAGGTCAAGACTGGTCAGTATTAAATGATAAGATACGTAAAGGCAAACCTTTAACAGCGAAAAAAGGAATTAATCGTGGCTGATCCAACTAAAAGAATACCTAAAACAAAACCAAAAACACCTTCTGAAAGAATACCTAAGAAAAAACCAAAAACAGTTGAGGCTGTTAAACGAGAAACTGGTAATAAGTTTGCAAGGACACCACCAAAATTAACAAAGACTATGATAAGACAGGGTTTAAGAAGAGAGTTTGTAGATACTGATAATCCTATAAGTGTTAGTGAAGGCATGACTTTAGGAAAAGCAATTAACTATTTTGCTGGTATTATAAACCCTGAATTTAAAAAGCAAGTTGAGGCTGCTAAAAAAGCTAAAGCTAAAGCTAAAGCTGAAGCTAATACTATATCAAAGAAAAAAGGTGGGAAAGTTAAGAAAAGAAAATAATGAACTACGCAATATTATTAAAACAGCTAGAAGACTTTGAAGGGTTAGAACTTAAACCTTACAAATGTACTTCTGATAAAACTACAATA
>VTLG01013131.1_pt1 | contig 23753 bp, 25 predicted proteins | sample 4694571 | NCBI WGS metagenome assembly VTLG01 (sample SAMN12604809, study PRJNA352737) | marine metagenome | biome: ENVO:00000447; feature: ENVO:00000209|ENVO:00000569|ENVO:01000036; material: ENVO:00002151; isolation source: viral sequences binned using virsorter ...
AGATTTGTGCTTCCACTTGCCACTCCAACCCGTCTGTATATGACTGGTTCGTGCCGTTCTTGGATTCACTACATTAATTTGAGATCTGCACACGGTACACAGAAAGAGCATATGGATGTTGTGGAAAAGGCAAGATCTATCTTTACCGAACAATTTCCTTCGGTTTCCGAAGCCCTTGGATGGGTCTAAATAATTTTACCAAATTTGATTATCATGGCAACATACCCAGTAGTAAATAAAAAAACAGGAGAACAGAAAGAAGTAGCAATGAGTGTCACTGAATGGGATCAGTGGAAAACTGATAATCCAGAATGGGATAGAGATTGGTCTGATCCTTCTACTTGTCCTGGTACTGGAGAAGTTGGTGAATGGAAAGATAAACTTAGAAAGAAAGCACCTGGTTGGAATGAAGTTTTGAAGAAAGCACAAAAATCAGCTCCAAGAAATAAAACTATCCAAACACTTTAGGGAGTTATATTGTAATGGCAAGAAAAAAGAAGGTCGAACAACCGATTGGGGTTGGATTGACGACCAAACAAATAAAAAGAAAGAAACCAATTAATACCGATTATCTTATTGATATTAATCCATTAACGGATAATCAGAAAAGATTGTTTGATTCTTATAAAGAACAAAAACATCTTGTTGCTTATGGTATTGCTGGAACAGGTAAAACTTTTATTACCTTATATAATGCATTAAAGGACGTTCTTTCTCCAGATACTCCATATGAGAGAATTTATTTGGTTCGTTCATTAGTGTCTACTCGTGAAATTGGGTTCTTACCTGGTGATCATGAAGATAAGGCAGATATCTACCAGATTCCATATAAGAATATGGTGAAGTATATGTTCCAGATGCCTTCTGATGCTGACTTTGAGATGCTTTATGGTAACTTAAAGGCACAGGAAAGTATTAAGTTTTGGAGTACTTCTTTTATTCGTGGCACAACATTAGATAATGCAATCGTGATCGTTGATGAGTTTCAAAACCTCAATTTCCACGAATTAGATTCTATCATCACTCGTGTGGGCGAAAACTCAAAAATTATGTTCTGTGGTGATGCAAGTCAAAGCGATCTTACTAAAACTAATGATCGTAATGGTATTGTAGATTTTATGAACATCTTGCGAAAAATGCCATCTTTTGATATAATAGAATTTGGTGTTGATGACATAGTTCGTTCAGGACTTGTCAAAGAATATATCATTGCAAAACTTGAAAGTGGTTTATGAGATTTCCTATAGTATGTTATGATAACTTCTATAATAATCCAGACTTTATTAGGGATTTTGCACTTGATCTTTCCTATAGTTCGCAAGGTGGTGTTCATCCACACCTAAGAACTAAATGTTTATCTTCAATTGATCCAAATTTACATTATAAATGTGTACAAAAACTTTTATCAGTATATGGTATAGATGAAGTACCAGGAATGCAATGGTACGCTGATTGCATTTTTCAAAAGGGATGGAGGTTTAACTCGGATATTAATGATCCAGTTAACCAAGGATGGATACATGATGATGGGCAAACAATTCTTGCAGGTATTGTTTACTTAACACCAGATGCACCATTAGATACAGGAACTTCTTTTTATAAACAAATAAAAGAATTAGATGATTGGGAACGTGAAGATGATGAATCACATGATAAAAAAGTTTTTTATGATGTTTTAGGTTCTGATACTGAAAATTTACAATCACCAAGGAGTAATATTGACTCTATTAATCAATATAGGGAAAATATTAAAGGTCATAGTTCTTGTTATGAATCTGTTATGGAGTGTAAAAACGTCTATAATAGATTACTTGCTTATGATGGATCAGTCACACATGGTCAGACAAATTATTGGATGAATAATGATGATGACTTTAGATTAATTCAACTTTTCTTTATATCAAAATTAATTCTTCCAGATATGAAACTACCTAAAAATAGGTGTAATAATTATGCCATTTAATCATGTTGATTTAGATCTCCAACCTCTTGAAAGAGAGCATATTGATGGAGTTCGTTATTATAAGATACCTGATGAGGAAGAACTCGTCAAAATGGTTTCTATTACCTCAGTAACCAGTCATTTTAATAAAGAGATTTTTGTTAAGTGGAGAAAGAAGGTAGGTAATGAAGAAGCAGATCGTATCACTAAGGCAGCAACTGGTCGTGGTACTGATATGCATACTCTTACAGAACATTATTTAAAGAATGAAGATTTACCTAAAGGATTACGTCCTATTTCTGATTTTTTATTTAAGATTTCTAAGGGGCATCTTAATAAAATAAACAATATATACGCTCTGGAAGGACCGCTATATAGTAAAGAATTAGGTGTTGCTGGAACCGTTGATTGTATTGCTGAGTATGATGGCGAGTTAGCGATAATAGATTTTAAAACATCAAAGAAACCTAAACCACGGAATTGGATAGAACACTATTTTGTTCAGTGTATGGCATACGGATGTATGTTGTATGAGATGACTGGAATATCAATTAAAAAACTTGTAATTATTATGGCCTGCGAAAATGGCGAGTGTGTGATTTATGAAGAACGAGACAAAGCGAAGTACATCAAACTTCTCAGCAAATACATTAACAAATTTGTTACAGATAAATTGGAGCTCTATGGAACCGAATAAAGAACTGGAAAAGGCTATAGAGAGTAAATTTCTAAGTCCAGCAAAGTTTGCTATGGAAATAGAAAAACTTGTTGCAGAAGAACAATTTAATTATATTGATGCTATATGTTACTATTGCGAAAGTAATAACATTGAGATAGAATCAGTAAGTAAATTAATTTCAAAACCATTGAAAGAACGACTGAAATGGGATGCTACTCGTCTTAACTTTATGAAGGCAACTTCTAAAGCAAAACTACCAATTTAATTATGCCAACTCATCCTATATTTCCAACTCCAATTTATTTTAATACATGTTCTGGTATGCAATATGATAATATACAGAAAGAGTTGACTAATGCTTTTAATAAATTAAATTTTACTGATACACAAAATGACAATCATGATTTGAGTTTAAATGAAAATGGAGATTTATTCTCGGACAATGATATAGTAAGGTTTAAATGTAATAATTTCATAGATTTTATACATAACAATCTAATGGATTATTTTAATGATTTGGGAATTGCTGCTTCTAATCCTGAATATGTAAATGATATTGTTGAACCAAATGTTGATTATATAATTACAAATTCTTGGTTCACTAAAACTAATAAAGGTCAAAAAGCACCATTGCATTATCATGGTGATACTGATATATCTGGTGTTTATTATTTAAAAACTAATGGTCAGGATGGTAGTTTACAATATCATTCCAATCATAGGGATTATAATTCAAATTTCATTTATTCAAAGATGAATCATAGATTATCTTTACATCTACAACAAGGATTATTAGCATTATGGCCAGGTAATTTATGGCATGATACTCATCCTAATTTAACAGATCATGAACGTGTTAGTGTAAGTTTTAATATTGCAGTTAAAAGAAAAGGATTTAAAGTAGATAAGGATTCATTATATCGTTAATTATGGAAATTTCTGAACTTGATTTATTGCATCATCGTTTACAAGCGATTTTGCGTGATTATAATATGCCTGACCTTGAATATCTTGGTGAACGAAAAAGTTGGAAGACTGGTGAAATGGTTCATTGGTATCGGGTAGGAGAGGCAGAAGTGCCTATTGATGCTATTACTGAATTTGAGACTGAAGAGGATGAAGGTGACACCATTTGAGACTTATCAGGCATATCTTGGTATGAAAAGTCATTTTACTAACCCTAAATATGACTTTTTTAGGTATGCTGGTAAATCTCGTGCTACAATAGCATCGTTTAATAAAAGAAAAGATAAGTATTGGTTTGAGAAGACTTCAAGGAAGTATTCGGATCAAGAAGTGATAGATTTTCTTTTATCAAATTTCGTAAACGCTACTAACCCACAAAATTTATGGATTGGAGAAATTATCAATTCTGGAGAAAGAACGTACTCAGAATGGATGAAACGTCAACAGAGTTTGACTTACTTGTTCACAGAACAAAGCAGCGAATTACTATTGGAGAAAAACTTAGACGAAGTATTCAATTGCTCGAAGGGGCATCCAATAGTTCTAAAAAAATATCTTGGTGGTGATATTAGTTTGGAAACTTTTGCAATTCTTGAAAAAATCTTTTCTTTTAAGAATAAGTTTGATAAAAAACTCCCAGATCCTGTATGGGAAACCGTAAGTGTAAAATTAAAAAAATATTTACCTTTCCTAAATATAAATGTATTCCATTTTAAAAAAATATTAAGGGACATAGTAAATGAGTAATTTCTTTGATTCAGACATTATAAGGGATGAATTGATGAGAATTAATCATCTTCAAGAAAGTATCTACAACAGTGGATTTCATTTTGAAACCATGGACCGTGAAGATCAATTGGAACACATTGATAGTCTAACTGAATTGTTGGATAAACAGAGGGTTATGTATACAAGGTTATCTTTGTCTGATGATCCTGCTGCTAAGAAAATGAAAGGTGAATTAGAAAAATCAGTTCTTATGTTGGGTTTTCCACCAGGTACTGATATATCTGTATTATTCAATGGTATGACACAAACAATTGAATCTCTTAAGTCAAAGATTGACTATTAAGAGAAACTTTGTTATAATAAAACCAAATCCAAATTAATCTAAATTAATCCGAGGTATCCAAATGTCTTTTGCATCTTTAAAGAAGCAATCCAAACTTGGCTCTCTTACCGCTAAACTGGTAAAAGAAGTCGAAAAGATGAACAACAATGGCGGTCAAGGTGATGATCGTCTGTGGAAACTAGAAGTAGACAAAGGCGGTAACGGCTATGCTGTTATTCGTTTTCTACCTGCACCAGATGGTGAAGATCTACCATTTGTAAAACTATACTCCCATGCCTTCCAAGGTCCTGGTGGTTGGTACATTGAAAACTCCCTTACTACTTTGGGACAAAAAGATCCAGTATCTGAGTTTAACTCACAACTCTGGAACAATGGAACAGACGCAGGTAAAGATACTGCTCGTAAGCAGAAACGTAAACTTACTTACATCAGCAATATCTACGTTGTAAAAGATCCAGCAAATCCTGAGAACGAAGGTAAAGTATTCTTATACAAATATGGTAAGAAAATCTTTGACAAACTAACTGCAGCAATGCAACCTGAGTTTGAGGATGAGGAAGCAATTGATCCATTCGATTTCTGGCAAGGTGCTAACTTCAAATTGAAGGCAAAGAACGTTGCTGGTTATAGAAACTATGACTCTTCTGAGTTTGCCTCTACCAGTGCATTGTTGAAAGATGATGACGCTATGGAAGCAATTTGGAAAAAAGAGTACTCATTAGCAGAATTAGTTGCTGCCGATCAGTTTAAATCTTATGATGAACTCAAGACTCGTCTTGGATATGTTCTTGGCAATAAGCCAGTTCGTAACGATGCTGAAACTGTAGAGCAAGAGTTTGAAGATGTTAAAGCATCTGCTCCTGTTGAGACAGTAGAATCAGTATCAAGATCTTCTACTACAGAAGATGAAGATGATGATGCAATGTCGTATTTTTCTAAACTTGCTGCAGAATAATGAAAATCAAGCCTCTTAAACATTGTAGGTTATCCCAGATGAATTTCTTCTACTGGGATCCGAAAGATGATCCAAGAGAGCCTGAATATTGGAAAGACTCACCTTCGGGTGGGTCTTTTTTAATTAAATAAACGTGTATTTTCTGTTGTAATTAATTTACGACTTATATATTGAGAACTTCTATGGTAATTCAATAATTCTTCAAGATCATTATTAAATATCTGTAAATATTCTGGTCTAAGTATGTCTATATTTCTTTTTTGTTCATTTATACCTACTTCATATTCATAGTTAGATATACCTATTGTAGGTTTAATTGTTTCTCCAGAATAATTAATTTTTTCTCCTCCTATTATCCCATACCAAGTATTTGATGTTCCATTATATCTTTTTGCTGGACCATCAATTGTAAACTCTGGTATAGCATCTGCTCCACCATTATTGTCTGCAGTTCTAAAAGTTTCATTAGGTCCGTTTACAACTTTACCTGCTTCTAATATTAATCTGTCTTTTTCATCTCTAATTTCTATAGTTTCATAATGATGAGTAGCATTTAAATTTTCAAGACCGTATTTATTTACAGCATATTCATATAAATTTGCGTTTGATAGTGGCCATTCTGCTTCAATATTAGTGATATTTGCCACAAGAATAACAACATAGTCTAATTCTGGATCACTGTATAAGTAATCTGCAACTATATCTGGTCTTGATTCGTCAGGAATAATGTAACTATTAAATATTACTGATTGTTCTGATACCCAATCTAATAGTTTAACTTTCCTGAAAAGATTTTTTATAGTAATAAAATCTTTTGATGATGTTTTATTTGGTAATGGTGATGGATACCTTACATTAGGTAATTTTCTTATGTATGCCATTAGTATCCAACTCCTTTGAGGTTTTCTTCATCATAATCTTCATCGTAAATTGGGTTAATCTCTTTAAATGTCATATCTACAACTGTATGTACTGGTGTACCATCAGAGTAAGTTGCATAAGTTCCTGATCCAGTATAGTTAACATTCATTTGTGATAATACACATGGTTTAAATGAATTTAAAAAAGGATGATCTTTTCCACTTTGTAGATATCTTAATAAGAAAACATCTGGAGCACCTAAGAATATACCACTATTTTTTGAATTTTTAGATCCAGAGTTTTGATAATCTTCACCTGCTTTAGGAGCCATTGATTGTTTCATCATTCTTATTATTTTTGCAACTTTACCACCTTCACTAGAACTTCTTGGTGAAAAATTAAATCTAAATTGGAATGATCTTAGATTAACACCACTGAATAATAATTCCTTATTTGAGTTTAGGATTTGTCCAGTTGCTTTTGAAAGAACGGTATTTGCGTTAATATTAGCACCAAATTGATTAAGTGCTAAACTTGTCATAGATGCTTTTACTATTCTTGATATTGATCCATTTTGTAATCCTATATCTAAATTTGAATTAATGGCACTAACTGCTTTAGTAAATCCTTCACCAACATCTCCACCTTCTTGCATAGCAAGTTGACCCATTTCTAATGCTGCAAGAGTGAATATATTTCTATCATCTTCTTGGAATTGGGTTGATGATGAAGCACTTATATTTTGAGGTATTGGGAGTTCTACATAAAATCTTGTTTTCTTTTTATATGCACCACCAGTATCAGAATCAGTAAATCTTTTATAACGAGTATGCATACCCGTATTCATTTTAAATTCTGCATCTATTTTTCCTTTACCTCCAATATTTCCTAACTGACCTTTTTCAATATCCATATTAAGTTTAAAATCTGGATCTCCTGATGATGGTGCAAGGTATTTAACAGCTTGTATAAGTAAAGAATCTTCTCCATCAGAAACGCTTCTTTTTTCTGGATAACTATAGAACCCTGGTGATCCATATTTTCCTGGTTGTCCAGAACTACTATCTCCACCATTTACTGGTGTAGTTAGTTCTGATAAATTATTTTCTTGTCTATACTTATTCTGAAGATCTCTGTTTTCTTGCGGATCTACCCGCCAGGTTCCCATTGCCATTATCGACCTATTTTAGTATTATCAGCTATTTATACGAAATCTTGCAAAAGGTATACCATCAAGATCAGTTAATTCAGAATGTGTAATTTCATATAGTCCACCTATTATTTCATTCCATGTATATTGTCTCATTGTATTCCAGTGAAAATTGATTCCACGAAACCCCCATTCAAAAACATCAGTAACTGCTACCATTGGATGTTGATCATATCTTAAGTTGGGAGTTTTTGCTTTATATAAGAATACATAATATTTTCCTTCTGATGGTCTTTTACTACCTTCTGTTAACGATTCTATGATTTTCATCATTAGATCGTCAGGGTGTTCTGTACCAATTAAATCATTAAGTATATGTGATATTCTATTTCTTGATTCTCTTGCTTGCCTTAGTTTTTCTTTTTGGCGATTAATAAAAGATGCCATTATTTTATCCCAAGTTCTTTTTCAGTAACCACTTTAAATTCCAATTGTCTATCAGCACACCATTCTCTTGCTTCTTTCCATTTTGCTTGGTTTTTTGCATATTCGTATGCTTCACGAATATAACCAGGAGTTTGACGTTTTGGTTTTTTAGGTGGAGAACATTGCTTTAAAGGCTTTACTTCAATAACATATCTTTTTATTTGACCATTGGTTTCTTTTACCTTCATATAGAAGTCTGGAAAATATCTATGCGGTTTTCCATCAACGGGAGATATGTATGGAATAATTATTTCTTCACTGTTCCATTCTAATATATTAGAATTTTTATCACAATAAACCATAAATTTTCTTTCCCATAACGACCTAAAGATTATATTTGTAGGATCACCTTTATACTTTCGTGGGTGAGATGGTTGATATTTTCCTTTATAAGCCATCTAAATAGAAATGATATAATAAAACTATTTAGAGTAGTGGCAGCACCAATCCCAAAGAAAATATCTCAGATATTGCCAACATTTCAAAATGTTGCACAAACTTCTAATTATTTGGTGCAATTTAGTATGCCGCCAGGTGGTTTAAGAGATTTCCTTGAAAGTAAAGGAGTTGATTGGAGATTTCATTCCGATCAGATAGGATTACTTTGTAATCGTGCTTCTTTACCTGGAAGTGGATTTGCAACTGCTGATATAGTAGGTGATTATCAAGGAGTTGTTGAGAAAAGACCGCATACAAGAAAATTCACTCAAATAACTTTAGATTTTTATGTTGATAATGAATATAAAACTCTTAAGTTTTTAGAACATTGGATGGAGTATATTAGTGGTGGTTCTCCAGCAAATTCTGTTGATGATGCCTATAATTTTAAGATGAGATATCCAGAAGAATATAGATCAGAGAATACTAAAATAATTAAATTTGAAAAAAATTATAGACAATCACTTGAATATGGTTTTCGGGGATTATTTCCTTATGAATTAAATTCTACAAGGGTACAATATGATAACTCTCAGGTTTTAGTTGTATCTGCTAATTTCTTATATGATAGGTATATTTGCGGAGAATCTAGTTCTTGGTCAAGAGAAAGAGGAGTAGATCGTAATAAAAAGGGAATTGATAAATCAAGATCTATGAATAGATTCATGGGTGGAGAGGCATCAATAACTCAAACTCTTAATGCTAATGCACCAGGAAATAAAGAATTAAAAAATAACTTAATAAGTAATGCAATTGATCCTAATTTAGGTAAAGATGGAACAGTTGCTGGATCTCAATATAGTAGTGGATGGTATGATGCTTATTAACTTATTTTTACACTGCTAAATAAAATTACTGAATTGCGATTATTATGCCTTTACCAAAGATTTCGACTCCTTCTTATGAGTTAATTATTCCTTCTACAAAGAAAAAAGTTAAATTTAGACCCTTTTTAGTTAAGGAAGAGAAAATTCTTATATTGGCTATGGAGAGTAATAATCCTACTCAAGTAGCTAATGCTGTTAAAGATGTTATTTCATCTTGCATTCTTTCAAGGGGTGTTAAAGTAGAATCTCTTTCTACATTTGATATTGAATATATTTTCCTTAATATACGTGGAAAATCTGTAGGTGAAGAGATTGAAGTTATGATTACTTGTCCTGATGATGAAAAGACACAAGTTTCATCCGTTATTAATATTGATGAAATACAGATACAAGAATCAAAAGATCATTCTAAAGATATTAAATTAGATGATAATCTTACACTTAGGATGAAATATCCATCAATGAGTGAATTTATTAAATCAAATTTTGCTGTTTCTGCAGATGCTGTAGATGTAGATGATACTTTTAAATTAATTGCTTCTTGTATAGATCAAATATATTCTGAAGAGGAATCTTGGGCAGGTTCCGATTCTACTGATAAAGAGTTGAATGAGTTTGTTGAACAATTAAGTTCAAAACAATTTAAAGAAGTTGAAAATTTCTTTAATACAATGCCTAAATTATCACATACTGTAAAAGTTACAAATCCAAATACTAAAGTTGAAAGTGAAGTTGTATTGGAGGGATTACAAAGTTTTTTCGAGTAAGTATGTCGCATGAAGATCTTGCGTCATACTATAAAATAAATTTTGCCTTAATGCAACATCATAAATATAGCTTAACAGAGTTAGAAAATATGATACCTTGGGAAAGGGAAATTTATCTATCTCTTCTTCAGCAATATATTGAAGAAGAAAATTTAAAAGCACAACAAGCAGCAGCAAATGGCTGAACCAGCATCACCAGTAGCAGGATCAATACAAGGTATTAGAAGAAGTGTTTCTTCTAGTATGTTTGCAGGTGGTGGTTTACCTGGTAATATGATTACCAGACCAGATCCAACAACTACTACTTTAATACAAAATAATTCATTATTAGTAAGAGGACTTACTGGTAGAATTGGTCAATTAGAAAATAATATTGCTGTATTAACAAGTGGTTTAAATGGATTACAGCAAAGTTTAGCTTTAAGTCAAAGTTTAGAAAGGCAGAGAGAAGAAGCAAAGGCTAAAAGAGATTTTATACTTGCACAACAAGCATTAAGGGAAGGAAAAGAAAGTGCTATAGAATCTAAGATTGTAAATGCACTTACTTCACCTGTTAGAAGAATTGGATCAAAAGTACAATCCAGTTTAGCGAATCTACAGAATTTTTTAGGATATCTTGTTGGTGGATGGTTTAGCGTTCAGGCATTATCAATTTTAAAAGCAAGAGCTGAGGGTAATACTCAGAAATTGGGAGAATTAAGACGTAAATTATATAAAAATCTTTTATTTGTTGGTGGTACTCTTCTTTTACTTAAAAGTGGATTGGGTCTTATACTGAGAACCTTATCAACAGTTGGTAAAAGAATTGCTTTATTTTCTATTAATAGGTTAGTTAAAGCACCTCTTATTGCTTTGACTGGATTATTATCTCGTTTATTTGGTGGTATTTTTGGTAAAGGTGCTGGTAAAGCAGGTTCTTTTCAGGGTGGTGTAAGTTTATTTGGTGCAGCAGATGAAGCATCAAATATGACTAAGAAACAGAAGACAAAACAATTAAAGAAAAATAAAAATAAATGGTGGAGATCTAATAAAAGACCAAGTTCATTAGGTGCTAAGGGTCTTGGTATTAATATTGGTATTCAATCTCTTCTTTTTGGTAAAGATATTAAAGATACTATTGTAGATGAGAGTATTGCTTTTGGTGCAGGTAAAATTGTTGAACGTGGTCTTAGGAAAAAGTTTGGAGTTCTTGCCGATATTGGTGGTATTTTAACATGGATAAGTGTAAGTGAGATTCTAAATTTCCTTAGATTTCAAAATAGTAAAGAATCCTCTTCACAATCTGAGAATCAAACTAGTGATAATAATAGTGGCATAAATGCAAGTCTTATGTCACCAATAAGTGCAGTGGATCTTCAGAATGATATTTTATCAAAAAAACCTCAAGAGGGTGATTATGAAACTAAAGAAGAATTTAATCGTGCTAATGATGCATTTGCTCTTAAGTATGGTGATCGGTTACAATCTTTACAAGAAGAGATTAATAGTAGTGGGGATGAAAAAATAGTAGCAAATCAAAATAATCTTCAAATTAAAAAGAATGATAAGCAGATTAATCAATTACAAGAACCTGCACCTCTTATTGTTCCAATGAATGCTGCTTCAAATGCTGGTCAATCATCTGGTTCTTCTCCTGGTGGATCAACTTCATCTGGATCTGGTGAGATCCCTGATATAGCATCTTCTAATGGTGATAATGATTATGTATTTCTTGCATATAAGCAGTTTCAAGTAGCTCCAGTTTAATATATGTCAGATAGAAATACTAAAAGGGTACATACCTCATTAAATATTACTTCTAAAAGTCTACGAAAGATAAGTGAGACTACTTCTAATCTTTCTCAAGGTCTTGTTAAATCAATTAGAGTGACAAGAGGTATTGTACAAAAAACTAAGTCTCATAATGAATATAAAAGGACTTTAATTGGAAGAGATGATACTTTTTTTAGGAGAAGAAGAGAAGCTGTTTTAAGAAAGGATAGAGAGGATATTATAGAAGCAGGTAAAGTTGGTGGTCCTATGAGGATGCAGGGAAAAATACCTACTTCTAGTACAAGAGGATTTTTGGGAAGAGTACTTAATTTGTTTGGTGTTGTTTTAATAGGTTGGATGGTGAGAACATTGCCAGAGTTGATTAAGAAGACAAATAAGTTTATTAAAACTATAAAGGATGCAGCTACAACTCTTAGTAATTGGATAGAATCTGTTGGTAGTAATATAACTGCTTTTACGAATGATTTTGGTGAGATATTAAGTGGTGTATTGAGATTAGAATTTACTAAAGAGAATGAAACCATCGAAACTGAGATGGAGGATATAAACAAAAAATTTGCATTAATTGATCAGGATCTTAGTTTATCAATGGCAATGTATATGAATCCTAAAATGTATGGTTTGAATTCATTTGATCCTGATGAGATTATGGAATCTAATATGGGAGTTAAGCCTGGAAAAAATCAATGGTGGGACTTTCTTGATTTATTTCCTAATCCTCCAAGTAATCCTACTGATGGGGAAATTGAGGAAGAAGGTGAAGTAGATCCTGATGAAGATGGTACTCTTATTAATAGTGGTGATGAGGAAACTGAAGATAAAGTTAATGTTGAAGTTGATAAAGTTAAAGAATTAGATCCAAAACAATTAATTGAAGATTCTGATGATGAAAAACTACAACAAGCTAAAAAAGAATCTGGTCTTGATAAAACTCCTGATATAAGAGGATTGGATGGTAAAGAACTTTCACCTGAAATAAATGCACAGCAAGAAAAGGCATTAGATGCTAGTGGATGGAAAATGTTTAAGAAGGGTGGGTTTATAAAAGGAAAGTCTCATGAACAAGGTGGAGAAAAGGCATTAGTTGAATCTGGTGAAGGTATTTTAAATAAAGAAACAACTGAAAAGATTGGTGGTGAGGACACTATAAATGCTTTAAATAGTAAATCTTTTTGGAATATTAAAAGAAATGATAATATAGAATCTACAATAAATAATAAATCTAATGAGGAGCAATTTGCAAGAAGAGATTTAAAAGTTCAGAATAAAATTAATACTAAAAAGAAGGTGGATTTGCAATTAGCTGAAAGGGTTAAGGTTGATAGGAAAGGTCCAGTTATAATGGTTAGTTCTCAACCTTCTTCTGGATCTTCTTCTGCATCTCCTTCTGGTGGATCAAAAACTAAAGTTGTTATGCTTGGTAATAATAAACCTGGCAATTTTATTAAACAAGTTCAATCTTTACAATACGCATATACTTAAATGGCAGCAATAGATAAGTCAATTTATGAAAAAATTATAATAGAGTCAGCAGATCAATCAAAAACTGTTGATATTGCTCCAGGTGTTGTTAGTATAGATTATTATGAGGATATTTTTTCACCTACAATTACAGTTAAACTTCAAGTAGTTAATGTTGGTAATGCTATTAAGGACGAGAATAATAAATTTCAATCAATATATAATGGATTGCCTTTAAGGGGTGGTGAAAGAATTAGTTTAAAGGTAACTGGTAATACTGATAATAATCCAGGATTGGATTTTAGTGAACAGGAGAATTACTTATTTGTTTCCAGTATTACTAATGTTATTTCTACTACAGAAGTTGAAGGATTTACTTTAAATTTAGTCTCTCGTGAAGCATTGACAAATGAAACTTCAAGAGTTGGTAGAAAGTATCCAGCATCATTAAAAATATCAGAAACTGCAAAGGATATTATAAAAAAATATTTGGCAACAAATAAAGATACTTATATAGATCCAACTCAAAATCCTTATGGATTTATTGGTAATATGAGAAAACCATTTACAATATTAACTTGGTTAGCATCAAAATCTGTACCAGAATCTTCTTCCGAAGATGCTACTGCTGGATATGTTTTCTTTGAAACTAAAAAAGGATATAATTTCAGATCAATAGATGATTTAATATCATCTGATCCTTATGAAAATTTATATGTTTTTACTGAAGTTGTACAATCAGTTCCAGATAATGATTTTAAAATTATGAAATATAATACTAATAAGAATCAGAATCTTATAGGTAATATGCAAAGAGGTACTTATTGTAGTCAAAGAATGTTTTTTAATCCTTGTAATTTTGAATATACTTCTACAAAAGATGGTAAATTTGATTTGGAGAAATATAAAGAAAAAAGTAGTAATCTTGGAAAGGATATAACTTTACCAAAAGTTAATCCTAATTCTGATTTAACTTTGGGTGAAATACCAACGAGGAATGTAACTGCAGTTTTAGATATTGGAACTATAGAAAAAGGTGTTTCTGTTGATGAAAATGCATCTCCTGCAAGAATACAGTCTCAAGCATTGATGAGATATAATACGATTTTGACACAAAATATATCTATGACTATACCATCAAATACTAATCTATGTGCTGGAGATATAATTAGATGTCAATTCCCTAAAGTACAAATGGGTACTAAAAAAACTGAAGATAGTGAGCAAACTGGTCTATATATGATTAAGGAACTATGTCATCATTTTGATTCTACTGGATCATATACTTCATTGAAATTGATTAAAGATACGTTCGGAAAGGCAGAAAAATGATTGAAGAATCTATTATAAAATCCAATTTTATTGGAAGAGATGGATATGTTTGGTGGATTGGACAGGTTGCACCAGAGAAAGCTCAAGGTGCTCAAATAAATGGATCTGGTTGGGGTAACAGACGTAAAGTTCGTATAATGGGGTATCATCCTCAAAATACTGTGGAACTTCCTGATGAGGATTTACCTTGGGCAACTGTATTGTTACCAACAACTGCTGGATCTGGTAAAGGTAATAAAGCAACAACTATATCAATATCACCTGGTGATAATGTTATGGGATTTTTTGCAGATGGTGATGATGCACAACAACCTGTTATAACTGGTGTTTTTGGTAATACATTATATTCTCCAAATGGTGAATATGAAAGACCCTTTCAACCATTTACTGGATATACAAGTAAGATAAAAAATGATGGATCTATTGTAATAGCAGATGAGACTAATGAGGAGAATGCTTTATCACAAAAATCTCCAAGACATGTATCTACTGATATTGCAAATAAGATTAGTAGTGAAACTGAGAGAGTTGCTTCAGTTGCTGAAGGTAAAACTGTAGTATTTGGTAGTTCTTCACCAACTTCTAAAATAAGTAAGATAACAAGTGAGGTCGAAGGGCTTGTTAGTGATATTAAAGCGATAAGAAATCCTCTTGGTGAAATTTCTGATAAGATTCCTCTTAGTAAAGAAGTTGGATCAATAAAAGGTTTAATTGATTCAAAAATTGATGGGGTAACTAGTAAAATAACTGGATTATCAAATGGGTTAATTGGAGATATGACAGGGGCTCTTTATAAAGATGGAATGGCTCCAGCATTAAATGGTGGGTTAAAGACTTTATATAATGGTGTTTTTGCAACAACTTTTGCAGCAACTAAGAGTAGAGCTAGAGCAAAACAAGCAGGAGCAGCAGCACAAGCAGCGATGTTATTACCAGTTCAAGCAATTCAGCAATTTTTACCTTGTGCAGTACAGAATGTTGCTAATTCAATTGGAGATTCAATTAAAGCATTATTGAAGGGTTTAATTGATAATGTAACAAATTTTGTTTCATGTATTGGAGAACAATTTGTTGCTGGAATTATGAATAAAATTATTGGGGGATTAACTAATGTATTGGGACCACTTATGGGAGGAGTTTCTAATATTTTAGGTGGTTTTAGTTTAGGTGGATTTCTTAGATCAAAGGCAGCAGGATTAATTGCTATTGAGAAAGCATTAAAATGTCGTCCAACTTTTAATTATGATGCTTCAAGTAATGAATGGGTAATTGGAAAAGGTCCAAAGAGTGCTGTTGGTGTTAGTGTAGATGCTATCATGGAAGCTGCAAATGCTGCCGATGCACTTACTAAAGGTTTAGTTGATAAGATTCAGGATCTTAGTATTGCAGGTGGTTCATTAGGAATGTTTGATTTCTTGAATCCAAGTGTATCTGCTCCAGGGTTTAGTAGTGGTCTTGGTAAATGTTATGCTGGACCACCATTAAATTGTGCAGGAATAAAGGTTAATATTTTTGGTACTAATGGAAAAGGTGGGATAGGAAAAGCAATTGTTGGTGCTATTGTTGGTCAAGGTAATCTTGCTACTGGTAGTATTATTGGAGTAGATTTAGTAAGTGGTGGATCTGGTTATAATGCTGCACCATTTATAGAAATAACTGATGAATGTAGTAATGGATATGGTGCTATAGCAAAGGCAGTTGTTGATTTTGATGAGGATTCTCCTACTTATCAGCAAATAATTGACATTTATATTGTTTCTGAAGGTGAAAACTATCCTGTTCCTGAAACTGAAACTGGTGAAGATATTGATTATGTTCCTGGTCCTGTTGTTATTCTTGATCCTGGTGTAAAATATGATCCTGATGATAAAGTTACTGATAATGATGGAAATGAATATACAACTTATATTGACGATAATGGTAGAATAATAAATGTAATTCCACCAGATTCATCAACAACTAATATTAAACGGGTTGAAAATCTTCCAGAACTTATTATTTCTACTAAAACTGGTAGAGGTGCTATATTAAAACCAACTCTTAGGAGAAGAGATACTTATCAGGGTGAAATAAAGCAAGTTATTGATTGTGTGAGCTAAGATAAATACTTAATACTAAGATATTGTAATATGGCAGAAAGACCAGATCAAAATTGGCAAAACCGAGAGTATGTTAATTTCGGACCTGGATTTAGGATTGATACTGGAAATCCTCAGATGGGTTTGAATGGATCTACAGTCTATGACCTTTTTGGTTCTGGTGCTGATAATAACACTAGTTCTCTTGGAATGACTAATGGTGGATTGTATCACATATACAATGATCAGTGTATTGATATTGTTGGTGGTGCTAAAGCAAAAGATGGTGAATGTTGTATTAATATTATTGGTAAGAATGGGGATGTTACCATAACTGCAATGGCAAATGGTCAAGTTAAAATAACTGGTAAAAATATTACAATTGATGCTGATGAAGATATTAAAATAGATGCTGGAAAAAAGATGACTTTAAAAGCATCGAATGAAATTGAATTGGATACACCTGTTTTAAATACCACTGCTATGGCTGGTAATCTTGCTCCTCGTGATGTAACTTTTGGTGGATTGGTCTTTAGTGGTACTGAGGTTGGAACACCTGAGATTGCAAAATCATTTACTGGTGGTTCTTTTAAAAGTCCATTTAAAGATATGGCAAGTAGTATGGAGAAAATGGCAGCAAATTCTGGTATTAATGCTGCATCTATTGAGAGTGCTGCTTCCAGTCTTGAGGATAAACTTGGAGGACTTCTATAATGACTCAGGAAGAGAATTTTGGGGGACTGGATAATTTTAAGGTAGGTAATGTTGCCGAATTTTATAATGATGTTCATGTTTATGGAAAATTATATGCTGATTTAGAAGGAACTGCTTCTGGAGGTACAGGAACAGGTGGTGATGGGACATTTATAAATCTTGACGTAGAAAAGAATATTACTATTGGTGGTGATTTAAGAGTTGAAAATCTTATTGATACCGATTATTTGACAGTAAGACACAGACTTCATGTAGGTGTTGGTGGTACTGTATTAACAGTTATATCAAAAGGTGAGATAGCTGATGGTGAATATGGTAATAGAGTAGGTATAGGTACTACCCAACCAGATACAAAATTCCAAGTAGGAGATAAATCTTTTGTTGTTACTGAAGGTGGTTCTACAGGTATAGGTACTACTCAACCTGATGGAATATTCCAAGTAGGTAATGAATGTTTAACTGTTACTGTTAACCCGTGTAGAGTCGGAATAGCAACTACAGTACCTGATGGAAGATTTCAAGTTGGATATAGAGAAAAATCGTTTATTGTTGCTTCTGATCCAGTAACTGGAGTATCTTCGGTAGGTATAGGAACTACTCAACCGTATCAAAGATTCCAAGTTGGAAAATGGGATGACTCTTTTGTTGTTACTGATACTGGTATAGTTGGTATTGGAAGTACAAATCCTGGTAATATACCTGGATACAATGCTTCGCAAGAAGGTCCGATTAAACTTGATATTGAAGGATCTGTAAAGATTGATAAAAATATTATTGACTCTGCAGATTCTCCAGGTGCAAATGGATGGTATTTAAATCGAGATTCTAATGGAATTAGGTGGGTAAATGCATCTCCTGTAAATCTTGATGGAATATATGTACAGGATGAGAGTGTTTATTTACCTATTAATGGTACTTCTCAGTTATTCTCGACTATTAATTTTAGACAGGTTAATAGTCTTGGATTAGGAACTGATACAGTACTTCCTATCCCTGATCCAGAAAATCCAACACAAATTGCAAGAATACAAACTCAAGATTTGTGGGGTCATGTAGGATCTGCTAATGATGCACCAATCTATAGGATGACTAAGGTTGGTATTAAAAATGATAATCCAAGTACTGATTTAGATATTTCTGGCACAGTTCATGCAACAGGTGCTGTTGATTTTGACACTACATTGAATACTGATGGTGCTGTTACATTTAATTCTACATTAGACGTAGATGGTGCTACAACTCTTAATAATACATTAGATGTAGATGGAATAGCAACATTTAATGATCTTACAGATTCTACAAGTCCTACTGCTCCTGCTTCCGTTCAAATTGATGGTGGTGTTGGAATAGCAAAGAGATTATTTGTTGGTGGAGATACTAAAATTGAATCACCAACACAATCCACAACTAAAGACATTGGTGCTCTTGTAGTTGATGGTGGTGTTGGTATTGAGAAAGACGTTAATATTGGTGGTGATCTTCATATTCATGGTACTACACAATCTCCAACTAAGGATCTTGGTGCTTTAATAGTTGAAGGTGGTGTTGGAATTGAGAAGAACTTAAATGTTGGACAGAATACAAAACTTATTGGTACTTTAGAATTAGAAAGTTCTTTAATTGATTATAATAATTTAATACCAGATCCTAACGATGCGTCTAATCCAAGAAAGGATTGGAGATTAACTTCTATTGGTGTTGGTGTATCTTGGAGACCATCTGGTGTTGAAACTGAAAATATTATCTTTGTTACATTGGATGGTGATGATGATAATGAGGGGCTATTAGAGGGTGATGCCTTAAGAACTATTGGTAAAGCAGCAGAAAAAGCACAACCAGGAGATACAATTAAAGTTCGTTCTGGTGTATATTATGAAGATAATCCGATTGGATTAAGAACAGATGTTACTGTAAAGGGAGAAGATATTAGACTTGTAACAATTATACCTAATAATCCTAATTGGGATGTATTCCATGTTAGAAGAGGATGTTTGATTGAAAATCTAAATTTCTCTGGTACATCAGTATCACAAGATAATACGGATTGTGCTGCAGTTGCTTTCCCACCAACACAAGCGTATATTAGTGCTGGAGTTTCACCTGCAGCTGTAAGTGGTTTTCTTGATGTTGGTCCTGCAAATGAAGGACCAAGTGGTAGATGGAGATCTCCATATATTAGAAACTGTACTAATTTTATGAGTAAGAGTATTGGTATGAGGATCAATGGTCATCATGTTGATGCTTCATTTACTGGAACTAATGATCTTGGACAAGATTTAAAGAGTATGGTTTGTGACTCATTTACACAATATAATGAAGCAGGTATTGGTGTTTCTATTTCTAATAATGGATATGCCCAATTAGTTTCTATTTTTACGATTGGAAATCAAATAGGTATTGGTTGTACATCTGGTGGGCAATGTGACTTAACAAACTCAAACTCTTCATTTGGTACTTATGGATTAGTTTCTGACGGTACTAGTGTTGTTGAATTTGATGGTAATTTAAATGCTGATATAAACGGTGAATCTGATATAGTGGTATTAAATCAAGTTAGAGATTTTAATACACCCAGACAATTTAGAACTCCATTTGATGGACAAGGTGCTTATTTCCATTTAGATATGAATGATTATCCAGATAGTCCATCTACTGCATCAATTACCAAACCTTTACAATTTATAAGAGGTGTTACTGTTGTTAATGGTGGTAATCCTGGTGATTATGCTGCATCTGCACCTCCTCTTGTTACTGCTACTCTTCCAGAAGGTCCAGAATCAATTTTTGCTGAGTTTTCTCCTAATGTAAGTGCTGCTGGAACTATTACTTCTGTTGATATTATTGCTAGTGGTAGGAATTTCTTACCAACCCAAAATGTTGTTTTGAATATTTCTGGAAATGGATCTGCACAATTAACAGCAGATATGGATCCAATTTTATATACTATTGATGAAGCAACCACAGTTTCTTCAGTTACTGGATTATCTACAGTAACTTTTAATGAGTTTATACCTTATAAGGTTAAGTCTACAAGTAAGATGGAATTTGTAAGACTGAGTAGAATTATAACCAGTTCACATTCCTTTGAATATATTGGTGCAGGTACGGATATAAATATTGCGAACCCCTTCCAAGGTGGAAAACCAATACCTGAGAATGAAGTTGTTGCTATAAATGGTGGACAATGCCCATTCACAAGTACCGATCAGAAAGGTAATTTTAGAATTGGTGATGGTCTAACTATTGACCAGACAACTTCTACTATTAGAGGAAGAGACTTTAATAGAGCAATACAAGCACAAATGACCCCGTTAATTTTAGCGTTGAGATAAGATGGCAATAGCACCCGTAAATAAGTTTATTAATATTGCTGTTCCAGTTTCTCCTGGATTGCAAAAAATATATGAGGTTCCAACTGGTAGTACATCTTTGTTGTTATATGCTCAAGTTGCAAATGTTGGTGTTGGCATAACTTACCCAAAAGTTACATTTTTTCAAAGAAGAGAATCAAGAAGTACTGGTAATACAAGAGATGTAAGAATTATACAAGATGCAGAAATACCACCTAATGATGCTTTAATATTAGTAGATGGTAGAATAGTTTTAGAAAAAACTCCTATAGTTCTTGATAGGGTTTATATTAAAGGTACTCAACAGAATGTTGGTATAGTTACTGGTGTTGATTATGATGAACCAACAGGAATTGCTACTGTAATGTGTAAAGAAAATCATGGATTTATTGCTGGAAATGAAGTTACTTTAGGTGGATTGTATTTTACTTGCTCATCATATTCTGGAATTACAACTAATGTTTTTCCAGACCCTCAACAATCTTATACTGTTGATAGTATAGTTGATAATGTTGGTATATCAAGAACATTTTCAATGACTGTTGGAGGAGCAAGTGGTAATCCTCATACTTATAATTCTGCTTTACATAGATTCTCAAGAGCAAATTTTGAAGCAGTTGAAGTTATAAGTGGTGGTTCTTCTGGGTCTAAATTTAATGTTACTCATGCATTGTATAATGGAGATAATATTGCAAAAACTATGGAGGGTATTACTTTAGCACCTGGAGAATTGGTATTGACTATAGGTGCTAATAGTTTATCTAATGGTGATAAAATTAAGATAGTGGATAATTCAGTATTCTTTAGATGCTCTATGGATGATTATTATACGGAACATTCTTATCCACGAGATACTGATCCTGCTGGATCATCATCAACATCTACTAATGAATTAACAATTGCCGTTGTTGCTACTAATAGTAGTATAAGGGTTAATGTTGGTCAGAGTCGTGCTGGTGGATTTGTTGCTCCTTTGGAAATGGAATTAACTGCGAGTGTCTTAGAAAACAGTAATGTCTAAGAAGTATATTAGCGGTAGGGCTAAACGAACCCCCCAAGATCAATTAAAGGACGATAGGTATAGGTATCTTGGATTAGAACAGGCAGAGCCTAATCTTGCCGATCCTATAACTAGCCCTCCTGTTCCTTCTGGACAACAGTATCAGTTGGTTTCTGTTCCTGGTTTTGAGGGTAAAAGATATTGGGTTCCTGTTGGTGGTGGAGTAATTCCAGGTGCTATTAGTGTATATGATGAAGGTATTCTTGTTAGTGCTGCAAGTAGTATAACCCAACTTAATTTTGTAGGTGCAGCAGTAACGGCTCAAGTAGATGTTCAACATCCTTCTGGTCATCCAGGTATTGCTGCAACTGTAACAGTTATTCCTGTTACTATAGGAGAAGATCCTCCATTAGATCCAAATCATGGTGAATTGTGGTGGGAAAATGATCATGGTGATTTGTGTATTTACTATGATGATGGTGATAGTAGTCAATGGGTAACAGTAATTGCTGGTGGTGGAGTTGGTCCTCCAGGTCCTCCAGGTTCTCCTGGACCAGGTGGTGGTCCTCCTGGACCTCCTGGACCTCCAGGTTCTGGTGGTGGTGATGGAAGTCCAGGTGAAGATGGTCCTCCTGGTCCTCCTGGTCCTCCAGGTGGTCCTCCTGGACCTCCTGGACCTCCAGGTTCTGGTGGTGGTGATGGTAATCCTGGTCCTCCTGGTCCTCCTGGACCTGGTGGTGGAACCATTGATAGTGTAAAGCAATACAGAACTCCTGGTGTAGAGAGGAGTTGTGAAAGTCCAGTATTTGTAGTTAATAATGATACTATTGGTATTGGATCTACAAGTAATGCTTACGGAAATAGATTTTCTCAAGAGGAAGATCCAACAACTGCTCCTGGTGGTAGTTGGACTGTTTGTGATGGTGATTTATGGTATGATACTTCAGCAACTTCAGGATCTGCTTCTGGTAGCGGTATTTCTTTAAATATAAATCTTCAAGATATTTTATCATTATCTAATGATGGAGAACTTAGTGCTGATGATGCAAATGCGGATAATATAGTTTTTTGGGATGATTCTGAATCAAAATTAACATATTTAACTCTTGGTACAAATTTATCAATCACTGGTAATACAATTAATGCTTCTGGTGGTGGAGTAACTGATGGAGATAAAGGAGATATAACCGTATCAAATGCTGGTACAAATTCTGAGAATTGGAATATTGATGCTGATACTGTTGGTACTACTGAATTATCTGCAACAGGTACAGCAGACGCTACAACATTTTTGAGAGGAGATAATACTTGGCAACCTATTAGTGGTATTGGTGGTGGAGGCAGTCCTGGTGGTTCAACAACATTTCTTGGACTTACTGATACACCAAATTCATTTACTGCTAATAAGTGGTTAAAGGTAAATTCTAATGGAGATGCTCTTGAATGGACAGATGCTCCTACTGGTGCTACTGTAACTACTGATGATGTTCCACCAAGCAATCCTTCTGATGGCGATCTTTGGTGGGATTCTGTCAATGGTATTTTAAATGTATATTATGAAGATGCTGATAGTTCACAATGGGTTAATGCCAGTGGTAGAGGTATAGGTGGTAGTGGAGGTAGTGGTCTTAGTGTAGTTACTGATGATGTTCCTCCAAGTAATCCTTCTGACGGTGATCTTTGGTGGGATTCTGTCAATGGTGAGTTAAAGGTATATTACGAAGACGTTGATAGTTCTCAGTGGGTTGATGCTAGTGGCGGTGGTGCAGAAGGTCCACCTGGTCCTCCTGGTGCTGATTCAACTGTAGAAGGTCCACCTGGTCCTCCTGGTGCTGATTCAACTACTCCTGGACCTCCAGGTCCACCAGGAGGTGGAGCATTAGTAACTACTGATGATGTTCC
>VTLG01014861.1_pt1 | contig 23744 bp, 25 predicted proteins | sample 4694571 | NCBI WGS metagenome assembly VTLG01 (sample SAMN12604809, study PRJNA352737) | marine metagenome | biome: ENVO:00000447; feature: ENVO:00000209|ENVO:00000569|ENVO:01000036; material: ENVO:00002151; isolation source: viral sequences binned using virsorter ...
GTTATTAGTTAGGTATATAAAGAAATTTGTCTCCTCTAATCTCGAATCTCATGGTAATGGATAAAGAACTAAACGAAGTGTTGGAGAAGAAGTTTCTTTGTCCATCCAAATTTGCACAGGACATTGAAAAGATTGTCATTGAGAATAATGAACTCAACTACATAGAAGCTATAATTGTTTATTGTGAGGAGAATAGTATAGAGTTGGAGGCAGTACCTAAGTTACTTTCGAAACCACTGAAAGAAAAACTTAAATACAATGCACAGGAATTAAACTTTTTAAAACGAACCTCACGAGCTAAGTTACCACTATGAACCCTGACGAAAATCCTTTCTGGGGTGAACCAACTCCAACAGATGTTTGGGATGATATGCAGAAGTTAGATCATTTATATGAAGAATTACTTTGGGATCACAGAGATAAATTAGAGTTTGCAATAGAAGGAAACCACATTACAATTAGAAACAGATCTAGAGAAGGCAGGTGATGCCCTTTGAAACTTATAAAACTTATCTGGCAATGAAGAATCATTTCACCAAGGATAAGTATGATTACCACAAGTACTGTGGTCGTTCTCGTGCTACCTTACAGGCATTCCATAAGCGTAAGGATAGGTACTTCTTTGAGAAGATGTCTCGCGCACGTCCTGACAAAGAGATAGAGGATTACTTCCTAGCAAACTTTGTAACGTGTGAAAATCCAGAGACATTATGGATAGGAGAGATAATGCAGGAGGGGGATAAGAATTATACACAGTGGCAGAAGAAGGTGCAGTCACTGTCTTATGTGTTTAGAGAAGACATAGATAAACTCTTTGATAGAAAGGTGGATGAGGTGTTCGATTGTAGTAAGGGACACCCTCATATATTACGAAGTTACTTGGGTGGATTCACTACCTTGGAAACTCTAGTGATATGTGATAGAATATTTGGGTACGTTAAAAACTTTGACAAACAGTTGCAGGATCCTGTGTGGGAAACCGTCAGCAGACGGATAAAAAAGTACACACCTTTCCTAAATATTAATGTACCTCGCTATAAAAAAGTCCTTAAGGAGATCGTATTATGAATTTCTTTGATTCTGAAGTTGTCCGAAAGGAAATGACAGACATCCAAGAGCTTCAAGAAGAAGTTTACGGCAGTGTCTTTAATTTTCCTCAGATGGAAACAGAAGAACAATTGGATCATATAGAACTTCTTATAGAACTTCTTGAGAAGCAAAGGATTCTCTATACTCGTATGAGTTTATCAGATGATCCTGAAGCAAAGAAGATGAAGGAGAACATCCAACAGTCTGCTGTGATGATGGGCATGCCCAAAGATGTTGACATGGCAACCGTCTTTGCCAATATGGAAAAGATGATTGAAGTTATGCGACAGCAGGTTGACAATCGTTCTCGTTGATTCTATAATATACAGGTACATACAAGCCAAATCTCAAAACAAAAGCCAAATCTATGTCTTTTTCAAGTCTAAAGAAACAGTCTTCTCTTGGTTCGCTCACCTCCAAATTAGTTAAGGAGATTGAGAAGACAAGTGCCACCAGAGGTGGTGCTGATGAGCGTCTCTGGAAACCAGAACTGGATAAAACCGGTAATGGTTATGCAGTAGTCCGGTTCCTTCCTGCACCTGATGGTGAGGATTTACCTTGGGCAAAAGTATATTCACATGCTTTCCAAGGTCCTGGAGGATGGTACATCGAGAACTCTTTAACCACGATTGGTGGTAAGGATCCAGTATCCGAATACAATCGTGAGTTGTGGAACAGTGGTAACGATTCTGATAAAGATGTTGTTCGTAGACAGAAGCGTAAGCTTTCTTACTACGCAAACATCTATGTCGTAAAGGATCCAGTTAATCCCCACAATGAAGGAGGAGTCTTCCTGTTCAAGTTCGGGAAGAAAATTTTCGATAAGTTAACAGCCGCAATGCAACCGGAGTTTGAAGATGAAACACCCATTAATCCATTTGATTTCTGGCAAGGAGCAAACTTCAAGCTTAAGATACGCAAGGTGGATGGTTACTGGAATTATGACAAGTCAGAGTTTGATGCTCCTGCACCTCTGCTTGATGATGACGACGCTCTCGAAGCAGTCTGGAAAAAAGAATACTCATTGGCAGACTTTACTGCCCAATCTAACTTCAAAAGTTATGACGACCTAGAAAGGCGTCTTAAGTCCGTGCTTGGACAGAAAAAAGCACAACGTCCTGTTCTTGATGAAGAACTAGAGGATGAAAGTGAAGGCCGTAGCGCCGCAGTACAACAAGTTGCAGCAGCAACTAGTGTTGATACTGATGAGGATAATGCTCTTAGTTATTTCCAGAAACTTGCTGAGGAATAACTAACCTAAGTTAGGATTTGATCCTCTCTTTAATTTCGGGTTGATATATTCACTCGACATCTCATAGTCAAGAACGGTTTCCATTTCGTCCATGACTTGAGCAAGAAAACCAGACTCTAGGATGTTGATATTTCTTTTATCATCCTGGAGTCTTTCTTCATATGTACGATAACTTATACCACTAACAGGATTAATTTCAACAACTCTATTAGTTCCAGAGTCTAAGAATTTAACTTTATATGTTGAGTCAACAATCTTACCTTTAGGTACAAATATTTTTCCTTTGGAATCTTTTACTTCTATAGTTTCATAATGTTTTATTTCATCAACTGCTCCTTCGGTTCCATACTTTTCAATAATATAATTATTAAAATCTGCTTGTGTTAAAGGCCATTCATTTCTTACATTGATGATATTATTTGAAGCAAGTATTACCCAATCTAAATCTTCATCACCATAGACTTCATAAGCGACAGCATCTGGACGCATATCACCGATGATTTTATACTTGGTGAATGCCATAAAGTCTGTGAATATATCTTCACGTATGATGGCACGTCTGAATAGATTCTTTACTTTAAGAAAGTCACTATTAGTTTGTCTCTCATTAATACGAGAGATGTATTCAAAGTTTGGGAGTTGAGAGAAATAGTTAGACATTAGTATCCAATAACAGTTCCATCTGGATCAGTTGAGTCGTCATCGAGGTGACTGTAATCACTATCCAAGATAGGTTCTAGTTCTTTAAATGAAAGTGACATTTCATATGCAGTCATAGAAGAGTCTGGTAATGTCATGTATGAGTTGTCTGGTGTATAGTTGACACCAAAGTTAGTTAGGGCAGCAATTTTAATAGTATTTAAGAACTCATGTTGATTACCTTTACCATTGTAGTATCTAATATCAAATATGTTTGGTGATGAAAGGAACATTCCGTTGCCAGTTGATTCCTTAACAGACATCCCTTGCTTGAACATACGAATGATTTGCCTGACTATTTTAGTTTCCTTCGCATTTCTTGGTGTCATTCTAAAAGTGTATTGGAATGAACGTAGAGTAGGACCAGTGAACAGCAGTTCCATATTGGGGTTGAGTACTGCTCCTTGAGAACGACTCAATGCTTGGTTAGGAGTGACACCAATGTTAGGTATCTGTGCAAGGATTGCTAACTTTGCTGCTGTTCCAAACTCACCAGAAGAAGCTTTTGCTTCTCCAATTAGATTTGATACTGCTTCTCCTGTTGCTGCAAATGGTGCATTACTATTCATTATACCTAAACCACCTTCTGCGATTGCCATTTGCAATCCATTCATACTATGCTGACCCCATTCAACAGCATTGGTATCTCTAATGCCAGCAGGTATAGGAAGGATGACACTACCATAGGGTGGTGTCTTCATCATTCTTTCACTAGGTCTTACACCTCTAGAACCAACTCTTTTAAATCCACCTGGCACCATTTTGAACATTGAAATCTTCATGAAGTCAGTGCCATCAAGAAGTTCAAAAGGATATCTTAGGTTTCTCCAGTACTTTGTTCTTTGTAATGGTTTTATAGCAGCAGTACTCATTGATTTCAAATTCAATGAGGGTTCACCTTTATCTTTTCCTCCTGCCATTCCGGACCAGTTAGGATCCGCCTTTGTCATATCAAGATCCTTCATGGTGCCGGTATTATTATATGCTTCCATTACTTCTGGAGCTACACCAGCCTTATTAATTGCTTGTCCTTGAGCACTCCTTACTTGATCTGCTGCACCATTTGATTCACCTGCCCATGGTTCACCACTTGATGTACTATAAAATCTTCCATCATCATACTGTTCATATGTTGTTGTCTTCTTTGATCTGCCAGTACCATTTGTTACACTTAGTGATGCACCTTGATTTGGTCCACCTCCAGGAGTGAATGTTAATGAGGCTCTTTGATTAGCCTGATTAGTTTTTATACTGATAGTTTCTTGCACTATTAATATCTTTTTAGTTATTTAGAACGAAATTTTGATAAGGAATTGTTTTCATCTCATCTATCTCTACTGGATGTACATAATATAACTGTCCTACTACCTCTAAGAAGGTATAGTTTCTCATAGTTCCCCAGTGAAAGTTAAAACCTTTGAACCCTGTTGGATGATATTCTGTGACAGCAACCAAAGGATTAGTATCGTATGTAATGTTAGGAGTCTTTGCTCTGTAGATAAAAGTATAGTAGTTTCCTAAATCTGGTACTGGTGTTACAGTATCAGATAATACTTCTATAAGTGACAGCATGAGGTCATCAGCATCCTCTGTTCCTATTAATCCTTTTAGGACAGGTGTTATCCTATTCCTATGAGGTTTTTGTAGGAGTAAACTATCAGTCATATACCTAGTTCTTTTTCAGTGACTATCTTAAAGGTTAGTTGTCTATTTTCACAGAACTCTTGCGCTGCCTTCCACTTTGCTTGGTTCTTTGCATACTCTGCTACTTCACGGATGTAAGTTCTCTTTTGTTTCCTTCCTTTTGTAGGAGGAGAGCATTGTCTTTTTGGTTTAACTTCGATTACATATCTCATTGTCTTACCATTATTTTCTTTAACTTTCATATAGAAATCAGGAAAGTAACGGTGAACACGTCTATCAAGTGGTGATAAGTATGGGATAGAGAATTCCTCACTACTCCATTCAACTATATTTACATTTTTATCACACCATTTCATAAATTTTAGTTCCCAAAGGGATCTATAAATGATGTTTCTTACGTCTCCTTTGTACTTATTAGGGTGAGTTGGAAGAAACTTACCTTTATATGTCATACATAGTATAGGGAAAACACCATATGGTATTTAGATGGCAGGCAACATACCTGGTACTCGATATAGTACATCGGCTTTTCTGAGTAAGTTTGGAAACATTGCTCAGACGAGTCAATATAGATCTCATATTGTATTTCCGCAGGGAGTTTATAACTTTTTGAGGGATGCAAGAGATGTACCACAAGAATTACTGATGGAAGCAGGTATGTTGTGTAAGGCAACTTCCATTCCAGGTTCTTCTTTGATGACACATGATGTCAATGATTATTATGGAATCACTCAGAAGCATGCATATCGTCGTCAGTTTGATGGAACAATTGATTTAACATTCTATATTGATAGTAATTACTCAGCACTTTATATGTTTGAGGGTTGGTTAGAATATATCTTGAGTGTTTATGGTAAGAATCCTAAGAATAGAAACTCATATTATGTTGCAGAGTATCCAGATAATTATCGTTCTTCTTTATTCCTCTATAAGTTCAATAAAGATCAGAATGCACGATGGGATGTTGTGAATCCATTCTTTGAGTACAAAGGCAGTATTGCATATGAATTCATAGGAGCATTTCCTCAGAATATTTCATCAACTACTGTTTCATATGATCCTTCACAGAACCTTGAGTTTACCGTTACCTTTGCTTATGAAAGGTATATAACTGATAGGACTGGTGGTAGAATGGAACAAAGGAATCCTTCTAGAACAACAGGAAGACAGAGACAACCTTTACTTAATGCACCAGAACGTAATCCTTCTAATAGAATACCAAGTAGGGGTGATGATACTGCAGGTACGACATGGGTAGGAGAGAATTCTACATGGGTTGATAGAAATGGTAGAGTCATTGCTCCTAGAGTAGGTGGCAAGTCTCCAATGGTTAATTCTGAAACGGGAGAACCCATCTTACCTAGCATGGCTGAAGAAGGTAATACTATTAATCCTTCTACTGCAAGGAAGAGACAACAACAAAGTACTTCTACACAGACATCTAGAAGTAGATCAGGTGCTGTAAGGTAACCCCTCTAAATAAAAACATAATATTATATTTGTAATGCCTTTACCAAAGATAGCTACGCCAACTTATGAACTTGAGTTGCCATCAACAGGAGAGTCAATAGAATACAGACCTTTCCTAGTTAAAGAAGAAAAACTTTTAGTCCTTGCTATGGAGAGTGAGGATACGAAAACTATAACGAGAGCCATTAAAGAAGTTCTTAAATCTTGTATAAAAACTAAGGTTAAAGTAGAACATCTTCCAACTTTTGATATTGAATATCTATTCCTTAACATCAGAGGTAAGTCTGTTGGAGAAGAAGTAGAAGTCACTGTTATATGTCCTGATGATGAGAAGACAGAAGTTGATGTTGTTATTCCTATTGATGAGATTCAAGTTCAGAAGTCTAAGGGACATAGTGATACTATTCCACTAGATGATACTCTGTCAATGAAGATGAAGTATCCTTCTTTAGATCAATTCATTCAGAGTAACTTTGATACTGCTGCATCTCAAGGTTCTCAGATGGAACAGTCATTTGATTTGATTGGTTCTTGTATTGATACCATCTATAGTGAAGATGAAGCATGGCCTGCTTCTGAGTCTAGTAAGAAAGAACTTAATGAATTTCTTGAGCAATTAAATTCTTCTCAGTTCCAAGCAGTTGAGAATTTCTTTGAGACTATGCCTAAGTTATCTTATGAAGTTCCTATTACTAATCCTAAGACCAAGAAGAAGAGTACTGTTACTCTGGAGGGACTAGCAAGTTTTTTCGCATAGCACTCTCCCACATGGATTTGGAGAGTTATTTTAGAATTAACTTTGCTTTGATGCAGTACCATAAATACAGCTTGACTGAGATTGAGAATATGATGCCTTGGGAACGAGACATCTACGTTGAACTTCTTAAACAACACCTCGAAGAGGAACGAGAAAAGCAGAAACAAGATGGCAATTAAGTCCAACAAATTTTTCAATCTTTCTAATGAGCTTACAACTCAAGGGACTCTTGATGGACATAAATTAAGTAATGCTGAAAGAATAGAAGCATTTAAGAAGAGGAAGGATCCAATTAAGTTTAAAACTTTTGTTGAAAAGCTTTTAGACAAGAAGGAATCTGCTGCACCATTAGAATCTTTGCCAGCACCTAAGAAACCAAAGGCACTTCTTCCTGAGGGTGATACACCTGCAAAGAGAATGCGTGAAGCATTTGATAAGAGACTTGATGATCTATTAGAAAGTATTAATAAGAACGTTGGTGGTATTCTTGCTGTTATAGAGAAACGTGCAGACACAGAGGAAGATAGTTCAGATGAGTTAAAGCAGGAGAAAGAAAAAGATAAGAGAGCAAAGGGAGAAGAGAAGAAAGAGAAGAGTAAAGCAAAGGCACCAGCAATGCCAGGGTTTGTTAAGAAATTAACAGCACCTGTTGCTGGTTGGTGGGAGACTATTTTAAAAGGATTTACAATGCTCCTTGCTGGTTGGGGTATTGATAAATTGTTTAAGTGGTTAGGTAACCCAGCAAATGCACAAGCAGTAGAGGATCTGAGAGAATTTATAGTGGTTACATTGCCACCAATATTGAAGGGTATTCTTGCTCTGGTTGCTCTTGATATTGGGTTAAAGGTATTTGCATTTGTAAAGATGCTTGCCTTAGGTTCTGTTAAATTATTATTAGGATTGAAATCATTATTTGTGAAGACTATGGCTGCTCTTGCTGCTAATCCTTGGTTAGCTGCTGCCTTAGGTATTGCTGCTATTGGTGCTGGTGCTATGTATATGGGAAGTAGGCAGAAACAACAAAGACAAGCAGATAATGAGCGAGATGATGATAGTACTTTAACTGTAGATGAGTTCAGTCAGCAAGAGGATAAGAGTAAGGTTAATGTTCCATTAAGTCAAGCATATGGTGAGACAGGAACTTTTCCTGGGATGATGAATTTTAATCAAGGTGGTTTTGTATCAGGACCTGATGGAAAAGATAGAGTACCTGCCAAGTTAACTGCTGGTGAGTTTGTTATGAGTAAAGGTGCTGTAGAAAAATATGGTACTGATACTCTTGAAGGAATGAATGCTGCTGGTGGTGGAAAGAATAATGGTTCACCTTTGCGTGGATACAATGAAGGTGGTAAGGTTGAGAGAACTAATCAGGGTGGAGGATTGTTAGGTAGGACTGGTAAGGTAGGATTCATAGGGGATGATAGAAAGGTTAATAGATTCCCAGGACCTAAGAAAGAAATGTATTTCTTACAGGTTCAAAAGAATAATGGTAACATTGAGATATGGAATGAAGAGTTTGGTTCTGATAAGTATATCGGAACAATGGATCCGAAGACTAAGAATATACAATTCAATCAGAAGTGGTGGGGTGGAGCGAAACCATTTGAGGTTGCATTCTTTAGTCAGCAGAAAAATAAACAGATGGTTGCTGCTCAAGCAAATAAATTAATAAAGCAAGCAGCATCTGCAAAAGAAATAACAAAGAAGAAAGCAGATCAACTTATGAGTAATCCTCCTGGTAGTGGAGGAGGATCTATGTCAGATGGTGGTGTGAATATTGGTGGTGGTAGTCAGGGTGGTGGACAGGAAGGGCCAGACTCTGGTACACAACCATTGTTCTCCCCTATTGATACTTCTAATCTTTCTTCGTTAACAACTAAGGCACTCTATAGTATCTTACAATGATGTTAGGAGCTCTTACTAAAGGCGTCGCTGGCGCATTAAAGAAACCTAAGCAATCTAAGAAGATTGATCCGAAGAAGTTTGCTGGTCAAGTAGAGGAGACTAAGGCTAATGCAAAGGGTGGAGCATTAGTACCTCAACCTCAACTTTCTATCATTAAAATTGTTGATGTAAAGGTTGGTGCTCAGAAGAAGAGTACTAAGGGACCATTTGAAACTCTTCGTGAGAGAACTCATGATCTTTGGAAAGCATTACGTAGAGAAAGTAAAGCAAAGAAGATTAGAGCAAAGAAGAAAAAGGTTAATGAACAGAAGAAGAAGAGAAATTACTTAGAGAATCTTAGAGAGAGTGCTGTTGGTAAATTTGCTGCTGGTGCTACAACGAAGTTAACATCACCTGTCGCTGGATTCTTTGAGACACTTATTAAAGCTATTGCTTTAATATTTGCAGGGTGGTTGATGAATTACCTCCCTCAAATACTTGAATTTATTAAAGGTTTTATTGGTATAGTACAGAAGATAATAGCACTTGCAAAACCTATAGTTCTTGGAATTTTAGCAGTAGGTACATGGATTACTGATAAGGGAGTAAAACTTATTGCAATGTTAGTTGGGATTAAACCTGATGAAGCATTAAACAATAGTATTATAAAGAATATTACTGAGATTCAGAAGAGAATTCCTCTTATTGAAGCAGCGTTTGCAGCTTTCGCTGTGTTCTCAACGCTAAAGGTTCTTGGGATAGGAGGTGGAAAACCTCCTCGTGGAACACCAAAAGGATCACAAGCACAAAGGTTAAGACAAACAGGACAGGGTGGTAATAGATTCAACTCAATGAGGAGAAGACTTAGGACAAGTAGTGCTACTAAACAAGTACGGAATAGATTTGCTAGAAGATTTGGTGCACAAGCAGCACGTAGAAGATTTACTGGGCAGGTAGCAGGTAGGGTAGTTGGTAGAGGTCAAAAACTCATGACTGGGTTACGTGCTGGAGCCTCTAAGTCAAAAGCACTGCTAGGTAAGTTGGGTAAATTTGCTAAACTTCCTGTCATTGGTGGACTTATTGTAGCAGTGACTCAGTTAATAGCAGGTGAACCACTTGGTAAGGCATTGTTTATGGGTGTTGGTGCCGGATTGGGTGGTATTCTAGGTGGATTAATTGGTGCTGCTGGTGGTCCTCTTGCTGTAGTTGGTGCTATTCTAGGTGAGATGCTTGGTACATTTGTTGGTGAGTTATTATATGAAGGGTTTATGGGTAAAGGATGGGGTGCTGCTGGTGAGAAACTTAAGGGTGTTTTGGTAGGTATCTGGGATAAGATGCTGGCACCATTAGGTAAGTGGATTGGTGGTGTATTTGGTAGATTTGTTGAAAAATTTAAGGAAGAGAATAAGTTACCAAAATGGATGGGTGGTGGTACTAATTGGTTGCAAATAATAAATCCAATTATTACTACACCTCTATTGTTTAAAGCATTTTTTAGTGCTCCAAAGGATGAGAAGGTGAAAGATGTGAAAGATGAAAAAGATGATGAAGTTAAGAATGAAGAAAATAAATCAGCAGATGCTATTAAACCAGGAGATTCTTCTAGTAAGTCTAAGGATGCAGATGCTATTAGTGAGTCTGCTTCTTATGATAAACCAGGTGCTGGTGGTGGAGGTGGTACTATTATGCCTGTTAACATTCAACAAATGCAAGGAGGAGGAAGTGGTGGAGGTGTATCCTCTAGAGGTGGTAGTGCTAGTACATTAAATACATATGAAATTACTAATACGTATAAGAAAGCACTTACCCTTGCTCGTTTTTATAGAGATTAATAATGTCAATATACGATTATCAACCTAGAGGAGGAATAAGAGGTAGAGGTATAGGATCTTCAGGAGATTCTGGTGCTGGTGATAGTCCTAGTGCTAGTAAGTCTAGTAAAGAGAAGAAGAAAAAAGAACAACCAACTTTTAAGGAACTTTCTATTCAGAATCCAAAGACAGGTAGATCTTCTACTTTATATGGAGGACTAGTTGAGTTCAATTATTATGAAAGTATTCTTTCTAATCATATTACTGCTTCATTAGTTGTTGCTGACTCAGGTAATACTATAGGTGAAGGAAAGAATAAGAAGGATCTTTTAAATGGTTTACCAGTAAGAGGTGGAGAACCAGTAAGGGTAAGAGTAGTAGACACAAAGAATTATGAGTTGAGATTTGTTGGTGGTGATGGTTCTTTCTATGTGAATAGAGTTAAAGATATCATTACAGATCCTAAGAATACTATTATGACTATGGATCTCTGCACTAAAGAGTTTATAGGTAATGAACAGGCAAGGGTGGTAAAGAGATATAGTGGAAAGATATCTGAATCTGCTAGGAAGATAGCATCAAGTGTTCTTAAGACTAATAAGTCTTTAGATATAGAGGAGACATCTAACAGTTATAATTTTATTGGTAACATAAGGAAACCCTTTTTTACTTTGACATGGTTGGCAACAAAATGTATTCCTGCTGATGGTGCTTATGGAAAGACTGCTGGATATTTTTTCTTTGAAACTCATAAAGGATTTCAGTTCAAATCTATTGAGACTTTAGTTGGTCCAACTAAGGGTGGTGGGAGTGCTGACTCAAAGAATGCTAAGAAGTATGAGTTTACTCTTACAGATAAAGTAAGAAGTGGGTATGATAAAATCATACAGTATAATTTGAATCAGAATATTGATTTACAAGAGAAGTTAGCAGTAGGTGCTTACAATGCTAGGTTCTTATTCTTTAATCCCTATACTTATAATGTAAAGTCAAGTGACTTTTCAATGTCTAAAGATCAGGATGGTAAAGTAAAGAGTGCAGGAACAGAGTTGTCATTTGTTGCAGAAGAGTTCAGACAAGGACCTACTAGAGGAGTTAGTGCTGTATTGGATGTTGGTACACTTCCTAGTGGAGAAGATGCTAGGAAGCAAACAGAGCAGTGGAAGAAGAAAAAGGATGAAACTAATGATAGAGTTAAAGAAAGAAGTGTACAAGCAATCACTAGATACAATCAACTCTTCTCTATAAGTGTTGATATTATGATAGATGCTGACTTTTCTTTGAAGGCTGGTGATACAATATACTGTGAGTTCCCTGATCTTTCTTCTGAGACTAAGCGTCCTAGTAAGGAGACAAGTGGACTGTATTTAATCGCGAGTCTATGTCACAAGGTTTCACCAGCAAATTCATTCACTACTCTTAACCTGATTCGTGATTCGTTTGGCAAAAAGAAAAGCTGATATATTATTTCAGCTTTCAATTACAAAAAAGCCCGAAAAAAAATCGTGGTAATTTTTTACCCTATTACTTTTTCAAAATTCCCTTCTAAATATCAAAGTAAGGAACTAAACTATGTCAGAAATCAAACACGACTTAGACCATGAGGTCTATATTGAAGCAGATGGTAAAGAGCATGTGAACCATGGTAAGATGGAGTATACTAGGGCAGACTTAGAATCTGCTCATGCTTATTATGATGAGTATCATAAAGGGGAAGAGGTTGATCCTGGTGGTGGTAAAATAAATGATTGGCATACTAGACATCAGGATAAGCATCTAGAAGTCTATTGTGATAATCATCCTGACGCAGAGGAGTGTAGAGTATACGACGAATGATTGATGAATCCCTGATAAAAAAACATTCCATTGGACAAGATGGTTTTACATGGTGGTTAGGCCAGGTATGTGAAGCCAAAACTTGGGCAGCCAATTATCCAGTTGTAACTACTGATAAGAAAGCAGAGGAAGAATTACCAGGGTTTAAAAGGAGAGTAAAGGTATCCATTCTTGGTTATCATACTGAGAGTAAGGAAGAACTAAAGAATGATGAATTGCCTTGGGCATATTGTTTGATGCCTACTAGTGCTGGTGGTGGTTCAGGGGGTTTCTCTGAATCACTTGCCTTTAGTGGTGGTGAATGGGTGTTTGGTTTCTTCCTTGATGGTGAGGATGGACAGCAACCAGTTATCATAGGACTGTTTGATAAATCAGCACAAGAGGACTTTAGAAATGAGGTACCTCCTGCAAGGTATGAACCTTTCTCTGGGTATACTAATCAGAGAGTAGTACCATTAGGTAGTAGGAAAGATGATGAAAATGTTGATAAGTCTGCATCAGGCGGAGCAGATATAGCAGTAGGTACTACAGGTGTTAAGAGAACGGGTACTAAAACTGAGTCAGCAACTTATTCTGAGAATGAAGATACTGATCTAAATTTAAAAGGTACTACTGCTGTAGATAAATGGAATGAAGCAACAGGTGATACATTAGTAGCAGATAATTCTGATACTAGAAATCCAATGGAGACTATTGAGGTAGCAAACCTACGTCTTTCAAAGGTTATGGCTCTTTGTAAGGAGTATGATGGATATTTTACTGATGTAGGAAGAGATGATATTGTACAGGGGTATGTTAAGTATGAACAGAAGAGATGTGCAAATAAAATAAGCGAAGCCCAAAAGACTATGATGTCTCAGGCGAAGAGGGCTCAAGAAGAAGCAATGGGTGATGCGTTTAGTAATATTGCTACAGTTGCTCCACTAAGTAAATTACTTTCTGCAAAGGTTGCTAATAATAAATCGATTAATAAAATAATCAATGTCTTTAACAGTCAAATAGCAGCAATGCCTAGTGAGGCAATGAGTTTTGTTAAACAAAGTTCTGGTAGAATGGTGAGTCAACCACCATGTGTTGTTGAATCATATACTGGTGCTCTGTTGGGTAAGACTCTTGGTGGATTTGATTCTGCCATGACAGATATTATGAGTGATGCTAATAATATAATGGCGACTGTAGATAAGGTAGGTTCTCTTGCTCAGATGGGATTGGGTGCAGCGAAAGCACTTCAGAGTGGTGGAATTGGTGGACTTGCTAAAGGATTGTTGGGTGGTGGTGCTAGTTCTCTTCTTACAGGTGGATTGAATGCTCTGGGTGGCATATCAATTCCTATAGATGGACTTCCCAAGTTCAAATCATCTTATAAGAAATTATTTGTTGGACACAAACCATTACCTCCTCCTGAAGTAAAGAGAAGAAATATAAGTAAAGGTGGTGCTGCAATAGCACCTACTATGGCTAAGATGGGCGGCGCTATTGAGAGTTTTGCTAACTCTAGTAGTGCTTTGACACAGTTGTCTAGTGGTATTAGTAATTTCACTCAGAACAATTCAATCTTTAGTACGGCTGTCAATCTTGCAGGTGATCATATAGGTGACTTAGGTGGACTGGGTGCTGTTACTGACGTTTTAAGTAAGGCAAAGAATTTACAATCATTCAAAGATTTACCTGGAACTATAGGAGATTCTGTTTTTGAATCTACTAAGACTATGTTGGATGGTGGTGCTACATTAGATGCTGCATTACAGGCAGCGGATGTTATCTATCCAGGTAGTGGTTCACTTGTTAAGGGTGCTTTTGAAGCACAGAAATTAATATCTAGAGATAGTGGTGGTGGATGTGAAACTGGACCATCATTAAATGGACCACCATTAGTAGAGATATATGGTGGCGGTGGTACAGGAGCGACTGCTAATGCTGTTGTTGGTAAGAGTGGTTCTATTCTTGCCATTCAAATGACTAGACCTGGAAAGGGATATCAAACACCTCCTTTTGTAGTTGTTAATGATCCAAGTGGATTGGGTAGAGGGTGTATTGCTCATGCACATTTAAGTAATGCAGAGTTGAGAACAACAGGTTCATCGGGTGTTATTGAGATTACTATTGATAGTGCTGGAGTTGGTTACATTGCTACTCCTGATGGTAGTGTTGGTGGGCAAGGGATTTCGTTTGCAAAAGCAGGTGACACAGTTATAAAAGATAAGCAAGGTAATTATTATGCATTTGAACCTGGAACTGGTATTAAGATACCACCTGGAGGTGTAGTTTATCTTCCTGCTGGTACAAAATGTCAGGTACCTACTAGCACAATCAAAACTGATGGTGAATCAGTACTTGGAGATACATCAAGTCGAGTAGTAAATTATGCTGCTATTCGGTTCATGCATACCTTTGATACCAATAGTGGCGATGTTATTATACCTGGACCTCAAGGAGCAGAAGGAAAGAATAAACCTGGTTTCGGTGCAGGTAATGATTTGAAGAGAGCAAAGGAAGAAGGTTATAGTGATGCTGATATTAGATTTTTCCTTGAAGGTGATCCTAATAGAGGAAAGCAGGGTTACTTTGTGACTCGTATGAATGGTGCTATCGGACGGAATATGCAGAAGTTGTTGGACAATCCTAAATGGGGACAACTTCCTGTAATGAGTAGTGGTGGTAAGAATCCAGGTAGGATTAAGTCATTGCAGATTGATTTGAAGAAGGGGTTTAAAGGTTATTCTAAGGTAACAGATGGTTCACGTTTGGGTGCTGGTCCTGTTTTAAGTTTACGTGATGCTGTTACTGATAGAAAGATTAGTAATGTTCTTGAGAGACAGACAGGTATTTGGTTGAATGTTAATGCAGATCTTGGAGGTAACACAGAGATAATAGATATGTTTAAGCAAGCAGAACTTGTTAATATTGAAGGAAGGACAGAAGAGTTTGGTAAGTTTGGTACTGCAGGTAGAAGAACATGGGCTCAGACAAGACAAGAAGTAGGAGCACAATCAGACAGTAATCTTAGTGGTGGTGGATTAGTAAAGAATATTTTAGGTGAGCAGTATAGAACTCTTGATCCATGGAGAGCAGATCTTGCTGATGGAACAAGGTTGACTTTTAGAGGAGCATACAATCATAATACTGGGTTAACTAAAGAACAGATGGCAAAACCTTATGATCTTTCTTTAAATAACTATCGTTATTTTGTATTTGATTATGTTGTAGAGGTTTATAGTACACCATTTGGTTATTCATATGCTGCTGGTAATTTAGATCCAGTAAAGACTAAGTGGTATAAACTTATTGATATTAAGTATGTAACTGGTACTGAGGATTGGTTTAATGGTGAGACTGTATTAAAGAGATGTCAGGACAAAGCAGGAAGATTATATGAATTGAATATTAAAGTATGTACTTATGATGATGAAACAACTGAGGCTATTGGACAAGGACTAGCAACTAATTCAGAAGGGTTTGAGTTAGTGAAGACTCCTTTACCATGTGCACCTAAGATAACAAAGGATAAATGGGCAGACTATAGGCCTACTAGATGGTATAGGGAAAAGAATGGTGAACGATCATTCACTGAACAAGAGGGACATATACCTGGTACTGAGAGAAATATATTAGTTCGTGAGATTGTTAAAGTTTATAATGAGTATGGTGATAAAGATAAGGCACGGTTGACAGACTTCCATAATGCTGAACCTTACAAGTATGCAAGGAAGTATGTTGATAAGAAAGGACTGAGTGCTCAGGTAGAAGGATACTTGAGGTATCTTAAACAGATGACGAAGGGTATTAGTTGTGAGACAGAGGAGTATACAGTTCCTGGTTCTACAGGACAGAGTTCTTTACCAATTATCTATGAGAACTTATCTGGTTTGCGTAAGCATAGTAATACTAGACTTGAGTATGATGATAATCCAACTGGTGGATTTGATGTTAATGGTGCATTTACAATTGAGAGTACAACAGGTGGTGTAACTGCTACGTTTAATCAGGATGGCACTAAGTTAGATGTTAATGGTACTGGAACAGTTACTTTGAAATATAATTGGAATGATATTCCTGGGTATAAGAGTAAAGCATTGGATAGTATTACGATTAGTGGTACTAAATGGACACAAGCAGATGTCAGACGTGGTACTGAGATTCATACTATTAAAGTTAACTCAGTTTCTAAACCCGCAACAAAGAAGACAAGAGCAAAGAAAATTACTCCATTAAGTCAGGAAGAATATACTAAGTATCGTAATAATTTAAATCAGAAACCACATCCAGCTGCCTTTGCATGTTTGAAGAAAGATATATGGAAAGGATTTATTGCGGGTGCAAGAAAGGCTGGCCCAATAGTTAAGGAAGAACATTATTGTGAGTGGGCAACACAATTTGTTGATGAGGTAAGAAAGGTATTCAGGCCTACTACAACTATAGGATACGAACTTCCTTGTGGTGGTGAGATTACGGCACCAAGTGAGACTCCAACTCCACCACCTACAGCAGGAACTCCTACTGTCCTTAAGGTAAAGGATGTTATAATAGGACCTTGTGGTAGTGGATATAATCCTGGTGATTCAGTTATGATTAATGGTATACCATGTGAACCATTACTTGGACCTAACGGTGAGATACTTGGACTCAATCGTCCTAATATCACGGGACTAGTTGATTATCCTGTGATAAATATTGAGAGTGAGTTTGGTTCTGGTGCTGACATTGAATGTACCTTGGAGGTAGATGACACTCCACCTGATGGAGGATTACTACCCTCTCAAATGGTTGAGGTTATTGATTGTGTCGGCAAGAACATCTTTATTAAAGAGAGTTAATGAAAAAAACTAAAGCCTGGGATGCATATAATACCATCTTTGCATGGGCAAAGACTACTCCTGATGCAAGGATATCTCTTGGTGGTATTGATAAGAAAGAGCAGAAGCATTCTATTCTATTAGAGAATAGATATGATACTCGCCATCACATTTTGATGGGTGGGATTGATAGTGAGATAGGATTAAGAACTCAGATTCAAGCACCTGAAGGGATAGACGTTAAGTGTGGTCAAATGATGACTCGTGAGGCCAAGAGTGAGGAATTTCCTGACTCTAAAGGTAACGGAGCATTTGTTATTCAGGTAGATAATGGTAATCTTGATATTGAGGTAGCGAATGGTGACTTAAATATCAAAGCAAAAAATATTAACTTTGATATACAAGGTGATGCAGATCATGATAAGGATGGAAACTTTACTGTAAACTGTAATGAAAATATTGAATTGACTGCAGGAACTGAGTGTAAAATAATAGCAACAGATCTTACTGACATTGAAGGCACTAATATGCTAAGATTGTTTAGTAATGTTGAGACTGATTTTATTACAGGTATTTGTCATATGACATCATATAGTTCTCGTCGTGGTAAGAAATCAGATTTAATGGAACCTGAATGGTATGTACCTGCTTCTATGAGTGATCCTGTAGAGGAACCACCTATTGGAGATACGACACCTTCTTTGAGTGATAAGATTATGGATAAGGCGAAAGAAAAATTTAATGATGCTAAGAATCTTGCTTCTGATTTGAAAGGTAATCTAACTAATAAGTTACCACAACCTCCTGGATTAAGTGCTTTTGATGAGGAAAGGATTAGTCAGATGTCAAATCAGGGAATCTCTAGGGAGAAAGCCGTAGAGTTAATTAAAGAGCATGGTTAAGGAGGATAATTAAATGGCTTGGTTTCAAGATAGCGTTGTTGTACTAAAAGATTTAGTAGTTGGTGGTGGTACATATCAGAAACCATCTCAACAAAAGGCTATTGGAGCAGGTAATGACCTCCTTCAAGGTAGTTGTGATATTGATGGTGTTGTTCATGTAGGAGAGGAAACATTTGATAAGGGTGAAGCAACATTAATGGTTGCTAAGAGTCGTCAGCAACAAGGTACTGCTACAGTAATACTTCGTGATCCAGAGAGTTTAAATGTACTAGTTGCAGAAGGTGGTACTCAAGAAACAGTTCTTATTAAGGGAACAGAAGCACCTAATGCATTGGTTGTTGAAGGGCATCAAACTATTAATAATGGTACCTTACATACTAGTCACCTAACAGTAAATACTTTTGCAGGTCTTGTTGGAACAGGGTTTGTTGGTACTGGTAGTGTTATTAATGTACAAGGATGGAAAGGATTTGATATTGAGCACCCAACTGAGAAGGGATATAGACTACGACATGTCTGCCTAGAGGGACCAGAGGGTGCCATCTATACACGTGGACGGTGTAGGAATAAGAAAGAGATTGTTTTGCCAGAGTATTGGAAAGACTTAGTTCATACTGATAGTATTACAGTACAGTTACAACCTATTGGATCACATCAAGATATTATTGTGAAGAGATGGGATGCTGAGAAGATATATCTTCAGTCTAATGGGGGTATGCCCATTGATTGTTTCTATCACGTGTATGGCGAGAGAAAGGATGGTGAGCAACTTATAGTAGAATATGAAGGTAAGACGCCTGAGGACTATCCTGGGGACAATACACAGTATTCTATTGCCGGATACCATTACGATAGGAGGACTTTATAATGGCAAAGTATTATACAGGAGTATCACCAGGGACTACTTTAGATAGTATGTTGGCCAATGGTGGCGACTATGGAGTGAGTCCTAGTCTAGACATTGATTGTCAGGATATTGCTTGTGAGAATGTTGTTGGTGCTGCTGCTACGTTCAGTGCAGAAGTTAAATGTACTTCTATAACTGCACCCTTCTATCCTCCTGTTGTTACTGCAGCACAAATAGGTGCGATGACTGTTACTGCAGGTGCAATTGTGTTCAACTCTACAACTAATAAACTTAATGTTTATACTGGTTCTATTTGGGAAATAATAGAAAGTGCTTGACAATAGTTTGTTTATCGTGTAGGATATGGATATATTAATGGTTTAAGATGAGAGTTACTGGAAGATTACAGAACCAATCAGTAATTAGAATCCCTGATGAATGGTTTGGAAAAATTAATCCTGATACGTTTGTAGTTCATCTGACTCCCTACGGAGTAGCACAGGATTTGTATGTAAAGACGATTGATTATGGATATTCTGTTGAAGTTAGATCTCAGTCTGGGACTGCGATTAATTGTTTTTATTCGATAGAGGCTGAACCACTTCCAGAAGTGTCACAAACCTGATTGACAGATTTTCCATAGTGGTTTAATATATACTTGTAGTGAAAGATACTCTATGTCTGATGATGCTTACCTAACACGGTGTGTGGTGGATACCACGGCACGTACTTACTATCTTTACAGTAGTGACGGTAGTGAGAAGGTAATCACTTGTGAAACTCCAGAGCAGTTCATGGATGTCTTGAAACTATGTCGTGAGGTCTTGGATGATATTGATGATGACCTCCTTGTGTACACACAACCCGCTGTAAAATCATGAAAATTGCACTTGCTGCTCTTGTTGCCCTTAGTGCCTGCACTCCAGCAGTAGCAGGTGACTATCAACCTGGTTGGTCTGAAGAACGTACTTGTTTTAAAACTGAATATCGTGAAGAATATGTACCAGGTACAGAAAGAGATCCTGGTTATGTAAAGTCATGGAAGGAGACTGTTGAAGTTAAATGTGAGTCTACTCCACAATATCATGAAGAACAATATCCTGATGTAGGAAGACGTACCTATCGTAGACACACTACTGTTTATGAGGATGTAGATACTAATGATTGTTCTGATGGAACAGTTGTTGGTGGACTTCTAGGTGGAGGACTAGCGGGGTTTGGATCTCGTGGTAAGGATAGATGGTGGGCAATACCTACTGGTATTGTAGGTGGTGCTATGTTAGGATGTGCAGTTGACGGAGGTTAATTGTATTTGCCATCATAGCACAGTGGTAGTGCAGGGCTTTTGTAAAGCCAAGGTCGGGAGTTCAAATCTCTCTGATGGCATCGCGTATATTATTTCGATTTTCAAACAAGAAAAAGCCCGCAAAAAAATCCCAGCTATTTTTTGCCCTATTACTTTTTAAAAAAAATGAAAGAGGACAATCAATTCATTTTAACCCCTGAAATCTATGAGGAGGTTTTGAAGTATTATGGGTATAAGATGGAAAATGGCAAATTTGTGAAAAAGCCCAAAATACCGGAATTTGAGTATTTTGGAAAATGGAAAAATGGCGGATTTCGCATTTAAGGAGAAAAAGTACCTATATATTAAGCACAATATTTTATCGAGAATGAAGAAATTAGTACTAATTACTTCATTATTATTTTTAGGAGCGACATCAGCACGTGCTGATATTACGTCGCGAATGACGTCTAGTGTTCAGCTGACAGTGAATTCTGCTGCAACACATATGCAAAGAGTTGGAAACTCATATAGTATCTCAGGAAATAACGTAGATACTACTGACGGAACCACAGCAAATACAATTACTGCTGGTGCTATTAGTAGTGGTGTGTATGGACCTGGTACTATTTCAGCTACCCAAGATGATCCAGGAGAGTCATTTAGCTTCTCGACTTCATTCATCCAAGGTGATGCTTTGCATACTGCTGGACCTGATGTAGGTGATGTTTCACCATTTTCTAATCAGTTGTCTACTGCGGCTGGAACTGCTGGAAACTTAGCTGGTACTGTTAATAGTCAGGGTGCTCTGACCGTAACGGCCGGAGGTGCTGGAACTACAGCTACCGGACAGTTTGTAACAGAACTGCAAATCAACTAGGTTCCATGAAAAGGTTAATACCTTTAATTTTGCTTTTTGGTGTAGGGACTGCTGCTAGGGCAGTCCCCGTGGTCCCTAACTTCCAACAGGGCTCGATGACGAGCCATACGGAAACTGAATCCACAATAACTGAAACTATAAACTCAATTGACTACAGGACAGGATGGGAATACAGCGTGACTGGAACAGGGGTAGAGAACAACGGAGCAGCGTTGAATCCTGGTGTCAACCAGACAACGGTGACAATCTCTCCTGCAACAGCATCAACAGGAGCAACAGACGGAGTAACAGGAGCAATGACAAGTTCCTTCGACTCCTTAGATCTATCAAATGCAGGAACGTTTACAATATCAAATCCTGGCGGAGCCTTTCAATTTACCCAGACATATTCTGGGCCCGGGATGACCAACCAGACGATCATACAAAGAGTAACTCAGGTACAAAGTGTCACAGACGTAACAAGTACGTTTACGCAATAGCAGCAACTTTTTTAGGTGTAGTTAATCCAGGTGTTGCATTAGCAGAAAGTGTAGGTGGAGTATCAGCTACTGCTAATCCGATCGCGAACTCATCTGGCTCGGTGACCAATCAAGCTATCCAGGTGCTTCAAGGTCCATATGTAACTAACACCTATGGCAACCAGATTAGTTGTCAAGGACCTACCGCTAACTTAACGCCATATATTCAATATAGTAATTCATGGAAAGATCCTTTTGAAAGGACTTACATGGAACCGCAATACAATAATACCGACTTTACAGGACGTACTACTACCCAAACAGTAACGGTTAAGAATTACCCTTGGGAAGATTGGTATGATAATAGAACTTATGTGAATGATGATGGAGATACCGTACAATGGTTCCCAGATGGTTCAGATATGCAGATTGAGGTTGAAGTAGATGGACCTGATGGTATTCCTGATAATCCTGGAGAGGTAGTTTGGGAAAAACCAGTTAGGACCGATATGGTTGCTAATAATAATTTTAACCTTGGTTTATCTGCTACTTTATCTCTACCACTTGATAGAAAATTACAGAAACTTTGTAAGGAAGCTGCATCAGTTCAGATAGGGATGCAACGTCAATTAACAGCAAATAAGCGATTAGATTTTGAGATAGCCCGTTTGAAGAATTGTGGTGAACTCATGAAAGCGGGAATAATGTTCCATCCCAAAAGCCCCTATGCATCTATTTGTGCGGATGTTATTTTAGTACAACCTCCAGGTCAATTAGCAGCTCATAGTCATGATCTGCCTAGACCTCTTTTTGAGACTCCTTCTTCTGAGACTCCTTCAACTTCTTCTCAGCCTGAGAATGCTGCTTCGCAAAATTTATCCCCAACATCCCTTTCTTCTCCCGATAACGATTCGTCCGAATCTCAGATTGAGTTGGGCGGTACGGTGTCTTCCCAAGCTTCTTCTGGATGGTTCCGATGGCCTTTTTCACGACAGGCTTCACCACCTTCAGAAGAAGATCAGCCAGCGGCTTTGCTAGGAGGGCCGATCCAGTTGCCACCGTCGCAATCACTGCCGTAGTAGTTACAAGTTGAGGTGCTGGAAGAAATGCTTCTACTGGTCCAATATCCTCATATAACGTCACACATATTTTTACACCATCAGGGTTCTTAGGATCTCTTTGTAATTCAAACCCACTAACCTTCTCTTTTTGGTTTTGTGCCACGTCTCCTATGCGCGGTGCCATAGGTCCAGGACATGGAGGGTCTTCTTTTGCGTCTGTAGGGGTGCTAGGAGGTTCTGGAGTCTCTGGGGTGGGTGCTACGGGAGGTTCACCTACATCTATGCCAGAATCGACTACAGGCGCTTCTCCATAGATAGTTTTCCAATCAAGTCTATTTGCTTGATAGTCAGGTGGTTCAAAATATGGCATTCCACCATCACACAAGACTACATTCTGTTTAGGATCGTCATTTACTAATGATTTGTTCCTACTTGCTGGATTTTTAGCGTTTTCTTTGTGTGCTTTAACGCATCCAGGCATATTTACAACAGGAGTGCCAATTCTAACCGTTACAGGAACAGGCATATAACCAGTATATGGTTGGTTAATCATCCATATACGAGTATCACCAATTTGTCCGATGTAAGGTTGTGCAACACGTACATTATTAATATTATTAATACCAACTGGGTTGATACTCTGATTTTCAATTTCAGGTATCATTGTCTAGTTGGTGCTGTCTGACGATAGTCTTCATCAGGTTTTGGTACTTTCATACCTTTTACAGGACCAGTTTGAGTAGGCCATGCATCCCACATTGCTCTTTGAACCTCTTCTCTGATTATCATTCGAAGTTCAGTTGCTTCTGCTTCTGCCCTTTTCTGAGGGCCACCAGTCTGTTGATCGATGATATTACCACCCCCAACAATGCTTCCAGTACCTACGACAGCAGCTGCAGTTCCATAGGTTGCGATTTTTTGTATGTCCATGTAATAAATAGGCACCCAGTCTATTTACTAAATAAAATATAGCAAATACCTGGTTATAAAGAAGATGCCTCTTAGTCGTCTGCAAAATTTCCTTAAGAGTGTCAGGGGAAATATACTATATGTTAACCCGAACGATCTGGATGCGA
>VTLG01006094.1_pt1 | contig 23736 bp, 32 predicted proteins | sample 4694571 | NCBI WGS metagenome assembly VTLG01 (sample SAMN12604809, study PRJNA352737) | marine metagenome | biome: ENVO:00000447; feature: ENVO:00000209|ENVO:00000569|ENVO:01000036; material: ENVO:00002151; isolation source: viral sequences binned using virsorter ...
CTGTTCTAAAGACGCAGTTCAGCGGTCTTTCAGGGACAACTGCTGTTACCGCTTCAGAAGCGGAGATGAATTATCTTGATATTGCTACTCTTGGTACGTCAGCAGATTCAAAAGTTCTTACACAGGCGTCAGGTGTTGTTACAATTGTTGGAGATGTAAAAATTACCGGCACAACCCCACTGCTCACTATTGGTGATGCTGGAGCAGAAGACACAACTATATTGTTTGATGGAAACGCGAAGGACTTTCATATAGCCTTAGATGATAGTGCCGATAAACTAATTATTGGTGAAGGCTCTACAGTAGGAACAAATGAAATATTAAGCATTACTGATGATACAGTAACAATAGGCGATGGAGCAGCCGTTGACACTTATCTTAATTTTGACGGGAACGCTGTTGATTATCGTATAGGTCTTGATGATGGAACAGACAAGTTAGAGATTGGAGCGGGTGTGGCACATGGCACTACTGCTGCAATTGCTATTGACTCGTCAGCAGATATGGTTTTAGGTGGTTATATTAACTTCCAAGACGAGCAAGCCATAAGACCGGAGATAAAGGATTACGCTGAGACTGTAAATGTTTTAGGTGATCTTGGGGGAGGCACTGACGCAATTGATGTAAGCGCAGGAAACGTTGTTACCGCAACAGTATCGACAAGCACACAAACCTTCACCTTTACCAATCCTTCTGCAACTGGCAAAGCCTGTTCATTTACATTGATCTTAACTAACGGTGGAAGCCAAACGGTTAATTGGCCGAGTTCAGTAGATTGGGCTGGAGGCTCTGCACCATCATTAACATCAAGTGGAATAGATATTTTGACATTTACAACGGTAGATGCGGGAACCATTTGGTACGGCTTTGCTGCCGGGACGGACATGAAGTGAGGAAAATATTATGCCATTAGGAGCAAACAAAGCCGCCATTATGGGAGTGGCCGGTGTATCTACCGGAGATGTCGTTCTGATTTCGTCGCAGACTGCTTCCGGTGATTCAGCAATAACATTTAATTCTGGAATTACGTCAACTTACGGGGAATACATTTTCAAATTTTATAACATCAATCCTGCTACTGACGGTGAAAATTTTACATTCCAAGCAAATGCAGTCGGTGCATCAGGCTATAACGAAACAATGACGACAACGTATGTAAATGCTTACCATTTTGAAGATGACAGTGCGACGTCTTTGGCCTATACAGCTGCAAGGGATCAAGGACAAGGAACAGGTTATCAACAACTATCCGATAATGTTGGTAATGAAGCAGATCAATCTTGTGTTGGTGAACTGCACCTGTTTAATCCAGCATCAACAACATATGTAAAACATTTTACTGCAACAACACAAACGTATGCAGATAGTAGCGTGTCTTCCCAAAAATTAGTTGCTGGATATTTCAATATCACCGCAGCAATTGATGATATTCAATTCAAAATGTCATCAGGGAACTTTGACGGTAAGATCAAAATGTGGGGAGTAAAGTAATATGGCAATGACACTATTAGCAGATAACACTGCCGACACGACTGATCTTGCTACTGTAGATTTTACTTCCAGTATAGACAGCACTTATAAACTTTATATCTTTAAATTTATAGATATAAATCCGGCTACAGATAACACGGACTTAACTTTTCAGGTCAATGCTTCTGGTCAGTCTGGATACAATGAAACAGTAACGAGTACATTCTTTTTCGCTACTCATTCAGAAGCAGGTTCTGATCCTGCGGTGACTATTGAAGAATCTAAAGATCAAGGGCAGGGAACCGCCTTTCAGCCACTTTCATTTAATACCGGAAACGGCTCAGACGAAAGTTGTGCTGGAGAACTGGTTTTGTTTAATCCGTCAGATACAACCTACGTCAAACAGTGGTATTCGCGGGTTCAAAATCTTAGAGGAAATAATGTTTGTATGGATTGCTTTGCGGCGGGATATTTTAATTTTACTGCGGCGCTTACTAACGTTCAGTTCAAAATGTCGTCAGGAAACTTGGATGGAACTATAAAAATGTATGGAGTAGGCTAATGGGTATACCAACACTGATTTCGACGGCTACGCCAAGCAATGCATCCAGCGTTGATATAACTTCTGGAATAGACAGCACCTATGACGAGTATATGTTTGTGTTTTCTCTCCATAACGATACAAACGATAATGTTTTATGGTTTCAGTTTAATGCGTCAGGTGGGTCAGGCTTTAATGAAACGATAACATCAACTTATTTCCAAACCAATCATGCTGAATCCGGGGGAACACCCGGACTGTCCTATAGCACTGGTGCTGATTTAGCGCAGGGAACTGGATACCAATATATTACACACAGTAATGACAGTTCAGCGGATGCTATTAGTAGTGGCGTATTGCATCTTTTTAATCCCAGCAATACAACCTATGTGAAGCATTTTTATGGAAGAGGAATCATACAAACAAATACACCTTACGCGGGTGAAGTCAATTTTGCAGGTTACATAAATACCACTTCGGCAATTGACGAAATTTCCTTTGCGCCAAGCAACGGAACATTTGATGGGTTTGTTCAGATGTACGGTATTTCTTAATTATTAGGAGCAACAGATGGCAAGACATAAAATGGTAAACGGTGTAAGAATCCAATTTACGCCGGAAGAAGAAACAGCAAGAGATGCTGAAGAGGCCGCATGGGAAGCCGGTGCTTTTGATCGCGCAATTGCGAGATTAAGAGAAGACCGTACCCGCAGACTGTCTGCTACAGACTGGTACGCCTTACAGGACGTCACCATGTCGGACGCAATGACCGCGTACCGTCAGGACTTGCGTGATCTTCCAGCGGGATTAACCACCGTCGAAGAAGTCAAATCCGTTAGCTGGCCGGTCCAGCCCTAACATGGCTTTAATCCCGATTGATCAGGTCGGGCAGATTGGGATTGTCAAGGATATAAATGCTTGGCAACTGCCCAATAACGTCTGGACGGATGGCAATAATATAAGGGCAGAGCATGGGGCTATACAGAAGACCCCCGGCTATAAGGAGGTTATGGCCTCTTGCCCTGTTGCGCCCTACTACATTACTAACTTAGTAGCAGGGTCTGCGTCCTACTGGATAATCGGTGGATTAGCTAAGATTTATGTACACAACGGTTCGGCATGGACTGACATAACCAGATCATCCGGTGATTATAGCGCCACAGCCAGAGGTGGTTGGATATCCACTGTATTGGGTGGTGTTCTCATTATGACCAACGGTGTTGATGACCCGCAGTTCTGGGCATTGAGTTCTGGCGTACCTGCAGTAGGTACTAGAATGGCAGACTTGAGCAACTGGCCAGCCTCTACTGAATGTAAATCCATTAAGGCGTTCCGATCCTTCCTGATTGCCCTTAATATAACAGAGTCCGGTACTAAGTATTCAAATGTGGTGAAGTGGTCACATGAGGCGGCCATACAAGCTGTCCCATCTTCTTGGGATGAAACTTCGGCAACGGTTGATGCTGGTGAGTATGAACTTGCTGACTCAAAGGGAGCCATATTAGACGGACTTCCCCTGACAGACAAGTTTATGATCTATAAGGAGGACTCAATTTACCAGATGTCGTATGTGGGCACTCCATTTATCTTTGCATTTCGTCAACTCTCGCCAAATATTGGCGCATTATCCACAAATTGTGTGGCTGAATATGGAGATAAGCATTTTATCTTTGGTAATGGTGATATCTATATAAACGATGGTATAAAGGTTACATCGATTCTTCCTCATAAGATGAGGGATTATTTGTTCGGTAATATGAATGGTGATGAACATGAGAAAGCATTTGTAGTTGCAGATTATGGAAATACAGAGATGTGGGCTTGCTATGTATCCGCTGGAAATACAACAAATGTTCAGTGCGATAAGGCGCTGGTTTGGAATTGGGCAAATGAAACATTTACAGAGCGCGACCTTCCAGAAACATCAATGATTGGATATGGAATTGAAGGCGATCCATTATCCTCTTCCTCATGGTCTGCTGACACATCCACATGGGCTAACAATTCATTGAATTGGAATACAGCGGGTGCATCTGCCTTCTCTAATACGGCTGGTAAATCTCTGGTAATGGCATCTGCAACCGATACTAAAATGTATAGGCATGAAACCGGAAACCAGAAAGATGGAACTAACATGACATCCTACATTGAAAGAACAGGGTTGACTATGGATGAGTCGGGTCAGCCTAATCCAGCAAGAGTAAAGAAAATTTTATCTGTATGGCCCAAGATGTCATCTTCAGACGCAAATACTGTGAACGTCTATGTAGGCGCACAGATGTCAGCGGAGGAGAGCATTACATGGGAAGGCCCATATACCTTCAATCCTGACTCACAATCAAAAGTTCCGGTAAGGGTTACAGGAAAATATATCGGTGTGAAATTTGAATCCACCGGAGATCAAACATGGAGATTGGACGGCTATGCTCTGGACGTTAAGAACGCAGGGAATAGAGGCTCCAAGATGAACTGATGGCTACCCATGTAGATAGAGTAGAGCGATCTGTAACACATTATGAACCCGGCCCATTACCTGCAGACCCAGAGAGTCTGGGATTATATCTTGTCACTGAACTAAAAAGACTGGGAGACATCCTATTAAACCAAGCAACATTCAGACTAGAGAGAACACATGAAGCACCGGCGAGACCAAGAACCGGAGACATCAGATTTGCAGATGGATCAGACTGGAATCCGGGATCGGGTGAAGGAATTTATTGGTACGGTACAAGCTGGAACAAACTATAAGATTCTTTTAGTTTCTCCTGATGATGTTCCCTATATTTGGGAAAAGATTCACCCCCATTTAGAGTTAATGGAACCACATTCAGAGGGTGAACTTGCCCCTGAAGACTTTTATGAAGCTATTACTAATGGTGATATGCAGCTATGGACGGCAATAAAGAACAATGAAATCATGGCTTCCATGGTTACTCAAATAGTCCCCTACCCCAGAAAGAGAGTATTGAGAATTATTTCAATAGCCGGTGAAGAAATGGATGGATGGATAAAGTATCTCCCCTTAATTGAGGATTGGGCTTTATCTGCTGGCTGTACTTCCCTTGAGTGTTGGGGTAGAAAAGGATGGCTAAAAATATTAAGGGACTGGAAATGCTCATACCACATACTAACAAAAGACCTAACGGCTAGGATGCACTGATGGCTAAATCACAAGGAAGACAAACGGTTACTGTGCCTAAATTTTTTAAGGGCAATAAACCAACAAGTCATTGGACGGAACTAATTTATGCAACACCAGAAGAGATTGGGTTATTGCAGGATTTAGACTTACATAATAGTGGTATTGGCTCTGAAAATCATTATGGCCCCGGTGGTCTTTTGAGTATGAATGATAGCGGCGGTATGTCTGATTGGGGCTGGACAGAAGTAACCGATCAGATGGCAAATGATGCTCAAGCATTAAATGCAATGCGGCTTGGTAATCTTGCCGCCGCAGAGAACGCAAGGGCAGTAGAGGCGGCAAAATGGGGTGGCCAAAATCAGTATATAGATAAAGGTAGAGATTTAGTACAACAAGCATTTGCAGAAGAAACAGCATATAAGGATTCACCAACTGCATGGAAAGGCTCTGGGCCTGTGTCATCTACTGGTCAGCGTGGTAATGTTGAATATACAACTCCTACTACACCAGTTCAGGCTCCGGTTTGGGAGGGCGCTGTATTTGATGATGATGCGGGAACCGTGACGTGGCCTGATGAGGATGGCGGCCCTAATGGCGGCCCTAATGGCGGCCCTAACGGCGGCCCTAATGGCGGCCCTACCCAAGATGATGGTAGCACTGTCGTAGTAGACACCACAACAGGAACATTACGCCGTATTCCTTTTGGCATGGGGAGACTAGCACAGCGCCCAGCATGGACGCATCCAATGTCATTGTTGGATTATGAAACTCCAAGTATGCAGACAGGTGGTCTTTGGGAAGGTCTTGGGGCTGAATATCAACCGGGAACTGTAGAGGGATTGGGCTTAATTTCTCAAGCACTAAGAACACCTTACCAAAGGCCAGATATGAGTTATGTAAAACCCGGCTGGATGGGGTCTGATATTACATATGATCCAGAACCTGAAATACCCGAAACAGAAGAATTAACACAACAACAATCAGGTCAAACAGCAGCAGAATGGATTGATTTTCACAATCCCAACGCTGGCCACTATAAGGCGTTTCCTAAGTTATACAAGTGGAATGGTTTTATGTGGGTTAAGAGATAATTCTAGGAGAATATGATATGTCTGGAGGATCAGTTACACAAACGCAACCTTGGGGCGCAATAAGTCAAGGTCAAAATGTTGACGTAGGCGGTGTGCGGGGTTGGGGCCAACAGCCATTTCTACAGGCAGGGTTTGAAGAGGCGGCTAGACAATTATCTGGTGGCGCTCCAGCATATTTTCCCGGTGAAACACTAGCTGGTTTTAGACCTGCTGAACAGAGGGCTATGCAGGATGTTATAGGTTATACACAAGGTCCACGACCTGCACGTATGCAACAGGCTGCTGAACAGGCTTTAACAGGTGGATTGGGTGGTCAGGTAGATTATGATGCGGGGCCATTTGGACAGCTTAGGGGCGCTTTAGAGGAAAATGTTCTAAGTAGTTTAACTAGACCCGGAACGGGTATGCTTCCAAAACTAAGGCAAAGCTTAGTGGACTATCAACCCGGTGGAAGCAGTAGGGGAAACATGCTACAGCAACAGGCAATCTCAGAAGCGGTGACCAAAGGCATGACAACTCCTTTGGCACAGGCTTATATGGGTGCTTATACAGGTGCACAGGAAAGAATACCTCAGTTCATGGGGCAATACCCTAGTATTATGGGTGCGCCTCTTGAAACTATGGCTGCTCTGGGTGGTGTGGGTGAAGAGCAAAGAGCGATGGATCAGGCTGCTCTGGACAGACAAATGGCTCAATATCAGTATGAGACTACAGCGCCACAGCAACAGCTACAACAGTACCTTGGTAATATTGCTGGTCAGTATGGGGCAACCCAAGAGACTACACCAAGTGCTATGAGTCAAATAGGTAATCTTGCACAGCTAGCTATGGCTGGTAAATTCTTGATGGGGTAATAATATGGCTTTAGGCGACTATGGAAGAAGAGTAGGGTTTAGAAATCTTGGTAGGCTAGACCTTGAGGAAAGGCGCTGGAGACAACAGCAGCTTGCACGTAACCAATTGGCCAGACAAGAGGCAGAACTTGCCCAGAGAATGGCTCAAGAGGAAGAAGCTATATCTTTATCTCAATGGCGGCCAGAACCAGAAGAACAAGAAGTAAAGATTAAAACCAAGGCAGATGGCACTTCTACAATAGTAAGCACAGAGAAGTTCCCTGCTCAAAGTCTTCTTGATGACCCCATGGGTTTGGAAGGTACTGGAACTGGTGATTGGGGTCTTTCTGCTGCCTCAGATCAGGCAGAATTAGATGAACTTCGCCGGATTAATGATTTATATGCTATGGGTGGTCAAGGAGATGTAGGTGAGGTTTGGGCCATGCCGCCGGTAGTTGCTGAAGATCCGTTAGGATTGGGTAGGCCAGAGAATCAGTGGGATCAAGTACCAGCAGATATAGCGGCAGAGCAAGATAGAATCGCTTATGAGAGACAATTTACTCCAACCCAGCCGGGTCATCCTCTTCATCAGTATTGGGATGGGGAGAAATTTGTATCTACATTAGAGGAAGAACCTATTATTTCCCCTGAAGGCACGCCAATTGCTGGTTTTGATATGGGTGGTCTACAGAGGTTTGAGCCGCATATCATACCTGATGAAGCATACAGACAGGCATATGGGGATCAAGAAAGAGTGATGGGCGTGAGGGGATTGCTGGAAGAAGAGGTTCCACCAGTTATTGTTCCGACGCCAACTTTTCAGGCTACTATAGAGCCACAAATGCCAATGGTAGATAGGGCTATTGAACAAGCAGATAGAGGTACGGCTAATATCCTTCCACCGTTAGATGTTCCTTCAGGGTCTAATATCATTTCAACCATGGAAGAGATACCGCCAACCCTGCCAAATTGGCTTACAGGCATGGGTGAGGCGGAAGCACCTTTTGTTGCACCCCAAGCAATTACTCCAGATCAAGGGCCGATAGGTCCGCCGGGAACCTACTCTGCTCCACCATGGGACAGGATGGGTTTACTGACAGATGCAGAGATTTTAGCTGGTGGTCTTCCTCCTGTAGAGGGAGCGTATGATCCGCGAGATTTTGATCCAATAGCTGGTGGTGTTCCAGAGGTTGATACTACAGATATATTTGCAGGTGTAGAACCTGAAGCACCCCCTTTAACTTCAGAAGATATCTTTGGAGGGGTTTCTCCTATCACTCCGGTTGATCCTGTTGATCCGTCATTAAGACCAAGAGGTAGAGTAGAGACAGATATCCTAGAGAGTCAGGCTCAAGGTTGGGTTGATCCAGATACTGGTTTGAAACCTTCTCCGGGCAAGATAAGAACTAGAGAAGAAATTAGGCGTGATGCTGTTCCTGCTGGCGCTATGGGAGGTTGGAATCAAAGGCAAGATGAATCAAGAAGAGAGTTTAATGAATTAGTTCAGAAGGTTAGTGCTAAGACTGGTCTTTCTGAAGAAGATATTGACACTGACATGATTCTTGATATTAAGCCTATTGAAAAGACTGTAGACAAGATGTATAAGATGCAAAAGCAGACCGCAATGATGGCGCTCGTTGAGGGTATGAAGAAGAAAGACAAGGCTAGAAGTGTAAGGGGTGTGGGAAGGCGTAGACAAAGACAGCAGATGCAGTTACTTAATCCAACACCGCTTCAGATGGAGGGGTAGATAATGGCAGAACCAATTTATATTCCTGAAGGGGCTAGAACGGCTGGCGCTGCTTCAGCCACGACGCCAAAAACATCCCCCGGATGGTGGACAAGGTATTTAGAGAATAGGCGTAGGTATAGGGCAAGCCCCGGATATAAGCCTATGCGTCCTCCGGGCTGGGGGACTGCCAAGTTTCTTACCAAGGTTCCATTGGGCGCTGCTAAATGGTTAGGTACTGGCATGACTGGTGCTGTAGGCGGCACTTTAATGCCTACCCCAATGTTTCCGTGGGAAAGACCAATAGCTACAACAGAGCAAGAATTTGCCCCGACGGGTCTTGAAGGATTACCAATTAGTCATATGGAAGAAACTTTTTCCCCTAGGGCTGGAGAATATACCCCATCTTATCAACCATATACTAGGCCAGCAACTTATGGTGCTGATACTTCCTTACCCGGTTATGATGAACAGTTTTTATCTGATCTTATTGCCTCTAGGGGAGAAGAGCAATTCAAAGAAAGAGTAGCTGGAGAAGAAGATTCCAGATTTACTGATGTGCTTAGACTTGCTGGAGGTAAAATTGAGCAATCAATTAAGGATTGGGCTTTAGGTGAAGCCGGAATAGAAGCGCCAGTTGAACCGCCTGCTGTTTATAATTTAAATAAAAGAGGTAAAGAGGAAGATACAGATAAGCCGCTTACTACAGGGTCAACTTCTATTAATGAAGCCCCAATGAAAATTGTAAATAAAAGTAGTTTTAATAAAATTTTAGATTTGATTGGCGCACAGAGAGGTGGAATAGACTGGGAAGATGCAGAAAAAACATTTAATGGGTTAGCTGGTTTGGGTATTTTATCTGGCCAAGGAACGGCTGCGGCAAATAGCTTCTTAAGCGGTACTATAGATTTAGCCCGGATGAGAAATGACCAAACGTGGAGAGCCATACAATTAATGTCTCAGCCAAAAATAACATACTACCCTATTGTTAATGAAAATGGTGCAATAAGATTACACCCAGATAAAGATATATTAAATCTCCATCCTGTAGATGATGTTCCGGCTGGTTATAGTAGAGACAGACCTTCAGAGAGACCATCCTCTACCAAGATGGCTGAAGTAAGAGAAACACAAAGACTTTTACAGTCAGAAAGTTTATCTTCTGCATGGGCTTATAAAATAAATATGGCTGATGAGATGTTGGGTGGTGGTAAAGATTTTCTGGGTATAGGTGCTGAAATAGCAGCAGACTATGTAGCCCTACATCCAGATATGAGAAAGATAAAAGTCATGCCGTACACTACAGAGATTAATGATATGTTAGAAGCGTTGAAGGGTAGATCTCCACAAGAAGCTATAGCGGCTGGAGATTTAGAAAAAGAAAATTGGGATTATTGGGTTGCTACTTTTGGTAATTGGATTCCTGATCCATCAATGCTTAGATAAGAATGTCTAATTTAGACTTCAGTAAATATGCTTCTCCAACCCCACAAGATCAGGGACTTCTATCTGCAATAGGAGTTACTGCTAAGAGGACTGGTAGCAGGTTATTAGACATCCTGATGAACCTAGACCGTCCTAGACGGGCGCTATGGTTAGGGGTAGAAGCTTCCCTTGGGGAAGATGACATCTTGAAGGCTATGAAAAAGGGCTGGAACCTTGAGGATGACTTGAGGACTATGGACTTCTTCTCTGAGGAATTTAAAGAGGAGCATAAGATCCTTGCCCCTGTTGCTGGCTTTGTTGGGGATGTTCTTGGAGACCCTTTAACCTATGTAGGCGCTGGCGCAGCCAGAGCAATTGGGAAGGGGGTTTCTGCTGTAACTCCAAATGTGGTAAAGAATCTTGCAGAGAACCTTGGCCGTACTGATGTGGCAAGAGGTTTAGGTGTATACAGAGGGGATGTAAGAGTAGCTAAAGAAGCCGCAGATAAAGCAAGACTCAGTGCTGCTGGCCAGCGTTCTGTAATAGAACAAGAAGTCAAGCAACTCAGAAAAGAGATTGACAGAATGGCTGGTGCTGCTGGAGTCTCGTATGATGATGCGGCTAGGGCATTTGCAGAAGCTATAGAAAACCCAGTTAAAAAGATGCAGGGCCGTGGAGTAACTGAAGAGGGATATCCTTTTTATACAGCCCCTACTCCAGATGAAGCCATGCGCCTAAGAATGACAGAGGAGTTAGAGGCTTCTGGAGGTCAGTTTAACCAAGAACTTTTTGATCTTGCTAAGCGTCATAAGATTGAGTATGAAGATTTCCTTGAGTTGGAGAAGAGAGCGGGTGTCAAGATCACGGACATCATGGATAACTCTAGGGATTTGGGAGTTCAATCATACCTTCCTCATATCTTAGGACCGAAGGGAAGAAGTGCTTTAAGTGGTAGTAAGTCTTTTGCTGACTGGTTTAGAAGTCCAGCCCAACACGCAAGTGCATTGCCTAGAGATATAAAAGGCACGATAAAAGAAATCAATGTTGAGTATGCTCAGAAGTTAGAAGGGCAACAGCTTTTACACCTTGATCCAGCGTTGTTAATGGGGGTCAGAAAGGGCCGACACATTACGGGTATGGCTGGCGCTCAATATCTAAAAGATGTTGCTAAAGCATTAGGGCATCAGAAACAACTGATCTATGACCCTAAAAGTAAAAAAATGATTAAGGGTGTAGAGGTAAAGGGGTATAAAGATTTCCCATTAGAGGAAGGCGGGAAGTGGTTTGATCCACAGGTCGCTAAGTTAATAGAAGAACAACATAAGCTTCTGGTAAACCCCAGAGTAACATCCCAGTTCCTTAAACATTTTGATGAGTTACAGGGACTTTGGAAGATGTGGTCTCTTGGAGTGCGTCCAGCATACCATGTCAGAAACCTTGTAGGTAATATATGGAACGCATATTCTTTAGCCGGGGTAAAAAACCCACTATCATATAAAGAGGCAGCAGAAATTCAGAACCAAGCAAGAAGGGGAACGATTTCTGAGACTGATAAGCTAGGTGAATACACATATAAGGAACTGTACGACGCCGCTCTAGAAAGAGGGGTAGTTGGAAGGGGTCAGTATGGCGCAGATGTAACGCGGAACCTAGAGAGAACTCTAGAAGGTGAGATGGGGCTTGCTCCGCTTGGCGGCATGGGTGGTAGGTTGTATGGTACTGAATCACTCCCGTTAAGGTATGGGTTTAACTTTGGCGGCATGGTTGAAAACAATGCTAGGCTTGCTGTGTTTCTTGACAAAGTTAAGAAGGGAAGTAGTTTTGACGAAGCTTCCATGTTTACAAAAAAGGCATTGTTTGATTACTCTGATCTCTCAGGGTTTGAGCAGAACGTGTTTAAACGCCTTATACCTTTTTATACTTGGTCAAGGAAAAATATTCCAGCCCAAATAGAAGGAATATTAACTAATCCCCAAAGATACCAGAAGCTAACTACAGCTAGAGAACAGATAGAATATGGTGAAGGCAGACCTTCCGCTGACGCTACTGATTGGTATGGAAAGAGAGTGCCTATTTATCTAGGCAAAGAAGGGGAGTCAGATGTATGGAAGATGATCGCCCTTCTAAACTATGCCCCTGTTGCTGACCTAGAAAGATTAGGCAGACCTAAAGATCTCATCTTTGAGATGGTAACCCCATTTCTTAAAGAGCCAATGGAGCAACTGACTAACTATAGTTCATACAGGCACAAAGCTATCCAGAAGTATAAAGGACAGACAGAAGACTTTTTAGGGGTCAGGATGCCAAAGAGAATGGCTCACTTGGCACAGCTTCTGGTTCCTATTGCCGAATTAAATAGGGCTAATCCTTTTGGTGTGTTTGGTGAGGCTACATTAACATCAAGAGGCGTTTTAGAAAGCACTAAGTCTTTTGATACTTTACAAGGAAGGCTTCCTTTTGTTGGGGACTGGGAGATTGATCTTCCGGGTGAGGGATTAACTCTTAGAGAACCATCCACTGGATATGATCTGGAAAGAGGATCAAGGCTCTTGCGTTATCTTACTGGTTTAAGAGTATATCCAGTTGACGAGCCGCTGGGAAGATACTGGCAGAACAAGAACTTTGAAAGTGATCTGAGACAACTTCAGTCTTACCTTAAATGGGCGGCATTAAAAGGCAAGCAGGTTGAGGTTCAAGAAGTATCACGACTAATCCAGCAGTACCTTGCTGGAGTAACAGCTAATCCTACGTTAAGATAATGAAAAAACTATTAATACTTTTACTATTACTGCCTTTAGCTGCCTCTGCAAGAATGTTTCCTAGTCAGTTTGAGCTTAAATCAGTTTGCTGGGATAACGCCGAGGACGCAATTGCATATCACCAAGAAGTATTAGGTGAGTATCCTGTTGGCAAGGGGTGGGTCACAAATAAGAATGGCCCCACATTTGCTGCTGTAATGTTTAATCCCAATAAACCATCTTGGACACTCCTAAACTTTCATCAATCAAATGAGGGTGATGTGATAGTTTGCGCCATCACCGGAGGTACAGAGTGGAAGATAATTAACCCCGGAGATGAGGGTGAGAAGCTAGAATTATGAGCAATGGGAACCAACTGAATAAGAGCCTGTCTGTAGGACATATAGTAGCTACGGTAGGTTTGATTATCGGGGGTTTTACATTCATATATGATCTAAGAGAGAGCGTAGCAATACAGTCATTCCAGTTAGAGACTGTTGAGGATAGATTGGAAAGAGTAGTTGCAAGAACAGATGACCAGTTCGGGGAGATTATGGATCACTTAATTAGACTAGAGGAAAAGTTAGATGCAATTGTTTTACCCGGTACAACATATCAGAGACCGCGTTGAGTGGAAAAAGGTTGCTTTACGCGCCTATTTATGCTGGTCTGTCTGCGTGGATATGGCGGCACTTGCGGGTATTCTGTGGTATATATTTAAATGAAAATAGATGCTAAATTCTTTGGTGCAATATTATTCTTGGTTGCTCAAACAAGTGGGGCTATATGGTGGGCTTCATCATTATCATCAGAGGTGGAAAGACTGGCTGGCATTCAAGGCACATCAATTCCGGCGCTGGAAGAAGCAATTGAAGGTCTTGATGTAATGGGGTTTAGAGTAGAGCAACTAAGCAAAGAGTTAGAAAAGATAAATGACCGTAACGATGCTATAGAAGATCAGCACTCAAAATTATTTGATGTTCTTCAAGGAAACCAAATACAGCAAAGCACCAAGGGTTATAGTTACGAGTAATGAGCGACGCGATTGATGTAAGCGATAAAACTAAATTCGCTATGCCGGTGAGAAACCTGATCTCACTGATCGCTTCTGTTGCTGTTGGAGTGTGGGCTTACTTTGGTATCATTGAGAGGCTCAACCGAATAGAAACAAACAACATCTTGATGCAAGCAGATCTTATAAAGAACACGGAGTTCAGAATAAAATGGCCACGTGGCGACCTCGGGAGCCTACCCGCCGATGCAGAACAGTTCATGTTGATAGAACACCTATCTGGGGAGTTTGACAAACTTCTACAAAATATAGAAACAGGCAAGGCACCGTTTGACCAACAACAAGCCCTCACACTAGACTTCTACAAGCAGAGAATAGAAACCCTTGAAGGGAAGGTGGAAACATTGAAAGATACAGTCGCAGACCTGAAGGCACACAATGGTAATTAAAACAATGTTTGTGCTTATGTTATTCCTTAATGGAAACCTCATTGAATTTATGGGTCACCATGAGAAGGATGGAGAGTGGGTAGAGATGGGAGTACCCGGTTGTCTCGCCATGAAGAGAACCTTGTCTAGAAACGGCTGGAAGGATAACGCTGATACAGACACAAGGTATGCTTGTGAAAAGCACAAGGTAGCAGTAGAAGATAATTGGGAAGGCAGAGAAGTAGTGAGGAAGATACTTGACTAATGACAATAACGGAAGCAGCGCAGAACAAAGTAAACCAAGTGCTAAATGGAGAAGGCTTCTTAGGTATAGTGCTAGAAGGTGGAGGATGTTCAGGCTATCAAATAAAGCTATCGCCCACTGGAGACATACCCAAGTGGGCCAAGATGATTTCAGATACTATTTACTCTGATGCAATTTCATTGGATTTATTGGGAGATGCAGAGATGGATTGGGATGATAACCCGTTCAAACCATCATTCAAATTCACGCCGCCAACGGGTTCACATTCTTGTGGGTGCGGTTCAAGTTTTCAACTAGACTAATGGAGATTTTAAATGGACAAAATCAAGGCTTTGTGGGAAGAAGTGAGGAGCAAGCCGTGGATATGGGGTGTAATAGTTCTCATCATCATAATCGGCGGATTCTTTGGGGACTGATACTAATATGTTCAATGAGTCTGTCGGGTTGCGGGACTCTGAAGTCGAGCCTGATAACGGGAGCGGCGACGTCAGCCGCTGTCGGTGTGACGAGTGTAGTCGCACCGGGTGTCATTGTTCCGGCGGCGGTCGGAGGGACAACCGCTGCGGTTGCCTCTGCCCTGACTGCGGGATCACAGACTAAAGGTGAACCCATTGCAGTCACTGCTGATACGGTGGTCAACAAGGCTCCAGATAACTTCTTCACACTACTTGGTAAGTTAGTTGGGATGGGCGGATGGCTATTGGGCTTAGTGATATTACTTCCGATGATTCTGGGGTGGATAATTCCGGGGCCGCTGAAGATGCACAAGAGAAAGAAAAAGAGTTAGTCATCATAACATGGAGAGACATCCTCTCTTGCTCCGGCTGGGAAAAACCAGAAGATGTTGAGTGTCCAGAATTTCTTACAGTTGGATGGCTAATCTCTCAAGACAATGACACTGTAAAAATAGCCTCTACCCTTGACCCCACTGACTCTATTGGTGAGGCCAAGGGAGAGGTCTTACCAGTTCCCTACGGTATCACAGCCTTCCCCAAGGGCTGTGTTATCAATATCAAACATCTACCTTAGAGAACTCAACCAAATCTAAGCTGCAACAGTATATAGCTTGCCTGTAGTCCATATATCGACTGTCTTTAACTGATTGGACATACCACTTATCACTGGTGTTGCCGTAAACCTTTGCAATGTGGGTATAGTCTTTATTAAAAGATATTAAAATATCTGGTTTAGGGTCTGCTTTATCCCAAGCGTGTTTGGCCATTACAAAGTAATTTCTAAAAGCCCAGTCTTCTCTTGATGTGAATGTTCCGCTCAGATGTTTGACCTCTACGCGCCGCCACTCATCATCCTTGTAGTATTCCAAATCCCCATCATCAACATACTCCATCCTCACTTCATAGGATGGAGATTTTTTGTTTGTGGGGTTTTTTTTGTTTTTCTTATTTCTGACCTTATATCCTAAGCCTTCTAGGTACTCTCTTGCAAGCTTTACTGCTGGCTTACTGGCTTCTAGGTGAGCGTGAAACCTTTTGTGGTTCTCCGCTATTTCTTCTGGTGAATGTGTAGCCGTGTAAGATTTTTTCATTTGCCCTTATTCTTTATGCTGTTAAGGGCATTGTACAGGCCAACAGAGTGTTTAAACGCGCTGTAGTATTCATCTATATCGGATGATCTAACAGCTTCATGCTTGCCTGTCTTTTTGTCCAGCCGAAGAATATAAAAGGCGTCAACATCCCTGCCGTAGATGTCCTCAATAGTTTTAGCGTAAGCCGCGCACTGTAGGTACATCTCTTCATAAATCCCAGAACCTGTCTTCCAGTCTATAACACAAAACTCATCATTGATCTCAGCTACAGCATCTACCGTGCCAGCAAACTTCAGTTCCCGGTTGTAGATCTTTTCCTCTGAGGATAACCACTTGATCTCATTGAGGTTTACCCACTCTCTGAAGGCGTTGACAGAGTTCAGGGTCTGCGGGTCTGTGGGTAACTCCGGTATATCAGTGGAGTTCCCTAACTTCCAAGACACAGCATCTTCAGCATACTTGTGGAAGTCTTTTCCTACCTTAATGCCGCTATTAGATACCTTAGTGTGTGCTGTCTTTACCCCTGTTTTAAGGGCGAGGATGTCATCTTGACCAATATACATGGTTGAGTCGGCGTTTCCCACTTCCCCAAAGAACTCATCCACAAAGTTACCGGCGCAGTTAGCAACCCAGTACATCAAGGCTGGCTTGGCTACAGTAGCGCGGAGTATCCCGGTAACAGATGGGCGAAACTCTCCCTCAACCTTGTACCAGTGTTTTACTTCATCAAATTCTAGACTTATGGTCTGGCCATCACTGTACTCAATTTCATGCACGGTATTTTTCCTTTAGTTTGCGTTTGTTAGCGTATGCTTTGTATTCTAACAGAGTCATACCGGAATGTCTACTGAATACCTCACCCCAAGTCTGCTTCCCGCTAGGCGCATACTGATCCTTGATTGGCCAGCAGTGCCTAGCGAGGAAGTAGATCTTTTCTTCATAGAAATCTAACCAATCAGAACGGGATTTCATCCTTGATGGGCTGGCTTTCTTTTCTGGCCCCATTGTTGTAAGGCTCCTCTAGTTTGATCTTGAGGTACACTTTACCAGCTTTACTGGTGTTGTGCCAGAGTGAAGCGGCCTTCTCTTTTCCGTCAATAAGACCCTTACCCTTGTAGGCCGGAGCCTTGGGGTTCTCAGTCTCATTCTTCCAAAGAGTGACCTCATTGTCCCTCATATCCATATATGCTTCTCCGCGTTGGAGTTGATTTAAGTCGCTTTCATGCCACTGGCCATCATCCTCTTCCATCTGGATGATCTCTCTTGGCATTTATACGACCCCTGCTCGGTGGTTAGCCTGTATGGTTCGCCACACTTCTATCTTGGCATCTGCCGCCGATATTAACTGGCGCAGTCTTTCATGCTCCTGAACTGCTACCGCTAATCCTTTTACTACCTCTTGGTAATCTTCATGGGCATAGGCCCATTGTTCCTTCTCCCCGATTTTAAATTTTTCGGGAGCCTCAAAAAACAAAAGGGCTAGTTTAGACTTCCTAAAGTTTTCTAGTTGAACTCTATCGTGCATAGCTTGCGCTATAGGCGTTGCTGAATCACGCTTGAAGTCTAGACACTTCTCTATTTCTTCTTCAGTTATCATAGTACATTGTATTCATAGGGTTTATATTCTATAGATATTACACCATGTTGGGTAGCTTTGTCAAGCGTCTGTAAGATAAAGAGACCCTGCCAGTCAATAACATTCCTGTCCCCCCTGTGTAGGCGGTCATGGCACTCAAAGCACAGCGGCATGGCAAATATATCAGAAGCCTTAATCCCTGCTCCCCCTGAAAGTGGTGAATATATGTGCTTTAAGTGGTGAGCCACTACTGTACCATCTTTTAGCTGGCAGTTGGCGCAAGGCATCTCGCTGACAAACTTTAAGTAGTCCTTATTTTCCCACCTCTCATGCTTCACGTCTGGCCCCCTAAGTTCTTCAGGCCATTCATATTTCACAAGCATCCGCTGTACAGGCCGCTTCTTGGCTGGCTGTGGTGGTATCTATTTCCTCTTTTACCGATTTCCAGTCTATTTCTTTTGGGAAAGATTTACACATATCAGTGTATTCTTCTTTACTAATATCCTCATATGGAGCCTGTTGATAGATGTGGCCTTCATCAGAGGATGGTAGAAAGGAGATCCCATTCACAACATCCCAATTGTACCACACCCAATCGGCTACGTCAACCCACTTATCTTCTGGAACGTAGCAAGTCATGCTAGGCTTATGCTCACACCAATGTTCTGCAAAAGTTTTCCAAGTTATTAGCTGAGACCTTGGGTCAATGTCGTGCCGAGTTATTGCTCTGATTGGGGATTTTATAGGAAAGGAAAATACCCAAGCTTCCTTATTGTATAAGTCTTCTTCATAGGGAACCCCGACATCTATTAATAGAGCGGAGATAGGGTCTTTCTTGTCTCCCCGTACAGCCCTTCTATAAAAAGAACTGTAGCGAGGATGTATACCGCTGGAGGAATTGCAAAGCTGGCTCACCGTTCCACTGGGCTTGACACAAGTAATTGCAGCAGACGGGTTAATACCTAACTTATCTGCCCAATGCTCATTGGTCTTGATGGCTACCTCTTTCAAGCTTTCCAGTTCTTCGCCTGTGGCGTTGTATAGAATCTTACAATCATAGATGCCAGTAAGGGAAACCCCAAGCAGCCTCTCCTCTTCACAGTTCTTTTTCCAACCGTTCCTGAGAAATTTAAAGTCTGTCAGACATGACTGTAATGTTCCTAGTATAGTGGCCATTACAATCTTTTCTTCTAAGGTTTGTAGGGTATCATTTGCTCTGGCTACTACTTCGGTCAGGTTGCAAAATTGACCGCCCCCGCTACCAGTTTTGGTGTTACCCCGAAGTATTATTTCTGAGCATGGATTAGTACCGAAATCGTAGTCTGGGTCTCTCCGTCCGGGGAGCATACTTCTACATGACGCACGGTTGAAGATCCCACGTTCTCCTGACCGACTTTCATAAATTGCCAGCCATTCGCGCATGAAAGCACCCATGTCGGGCTGCTCGGTGTAGCATATTGAATTATTTGCAAGACTTCTTTGGGGATTTTCTGTTTGCCAGTTGCCCATTTTTGCATGGCGCATCCTCTCGTCTGAATGGTTAGACAAACTGATGAGTGACGTTCTCCTTACTCCACCAACAACAACGCACTCTCCTATGTAGCACATAGCGTCATGCACTTCCAATGAGTTTAGTTTCCTTCCTGCCGCGCCCTTCCATATCCCAGTTAAGTTATCCAGCATCCTCTTAAAAGGTTCCGGGCCAGACGCCCTGCCCCCAAAGGTTTTTAAGGGAGCGCCAGCGGGTCTTACCTTTGAGGTGTCAACTTGAGGGATCTTGCCGCTATACAGAAGCCTCACGTACTCATCTAGAGCAGTCGCCCAGCCAAGCTTGCTATCACGCACCACAACGGTCGTGTCAGAAGGGTGAAACTCCTCCGCCACCTCTGGAAGCTTGTTAATGTTTTCTCTCTCTACTGAATAACCTAATCCTGTACCATTCATCTGGATGTAAAGGGACTCCCCAAACACCCGGATATGATCTACTGCTATGTAAGCACAGTTGTAAGCCGCGATATTCTCACGCGAGATGGCCTCACCTGCCGCCATAAGACAGCGCATACTTGGCATAACATCTTTATGGTAGATGGCATGGTAGATGTTAGAGGAAAGGCTCGGCTCAAGATCAAACCTGTCCTTAAAGAAATCTACATACCGCGCTACGGTTTCTCCCCATACCTCTCTTCTTTTCTGTTCTGGAAGGTATCTAGCATAGCGGGAGATTGCTATGTAGTCTTCATAAATTTCTGCTGGGTTAGTCAGAGTTGGTTCCCCCGTATGATGTAAAGCCTTCGCCAAAATAAAAGTCTGGCGGGTTGGTAAGGTGTTCTGGTTCATCAACTGCCTTACATAAGATTTTAATTAATTCCTTCAATTCTAATACAACAAATGTTTTCCTGCTATTGTATTGCCCGACACAAACAATAGGAACTTGATCTGTGGATGAACCGGAAACGGCCTGACCCCAAGCGTGTTTAAACAGCCAGTCAGGGAGGGTTTTTCTATACTTGCACTCTATACCTAAGTAGGGGTGCTTGACATCAAGTTCTTTGCGGCCATTGACGGGTATGCGTTTGCCGCCGCTGATCTCAGCCACTCTTCTTTCAAACCGTTTCCAATTCATGTCCATATTATATCATACCTATTAAGAAAATCAAGAATAAAACACTCCAGATTACGCCTTCAGTCGTCATTATTCATATCCAGTGCCTCCGGGGGTTCATTAGCAAGGTGGTAGTTCATTGAAGCCATGTCTAGCCACAAGTCCATGTCACATTCTGCGCCATCAAAGTGTCTAGCCTTGGCTAAGTTAAGGTAGGCATCGGCGTTCATGGGGTCATTGTCAAACGTCCGTCCAAGCAGAAATATATTGTCTGCCCGGTCAGCAATAGATGATGCACCCCTAATACTCCAGCGCGTTAGCCTTTCCCGAATGTCAGTGCCTTTCTTGGCATGGCATACAAGGATGATGTGCATATCTAGTTCCCTAGCAAGGTTAGCCAGAGTGGTGATGCACTTCTTCTGCCCGTTGTAGTCATCCTCTGCTATGTTTAGCGTCATTAAGGAATCTACAAGGACAAAATCTATCTTGCAGTTATCTCTAGCCCATCTTATCACTGCATTTAATGTTCTTAGGTCAACAGACCCTTGCTGGTCATAGAACCAAAGCTTGCCGTTAGTCCATCTGGCAAAATCCAGCCCAAAGTCTAAGGACGGATTATGGTCTAAAGAAGCTTGTCGCCACATCCTACTGAGTGTGGCTTTAGGTGACATCTCAAGTGAGATAACCAGACAGATGGCCCCATCGGCCATGGCCTTTATCAACCACTGATTAGCAAGTAAAGATTTGCCGCTGCCATTGATTCCGGCTAACACGCTGACCTCTTCATTCCTGAATCTGAATTTGTTATCCAGTATGGTGAAGGGTAGTTTACGTCCGGCGATCTGATCACCGTGCATGAAGTAATCCAGAACCCCATCGGTGAAGTCTGTGGCTGGCCTGACTTTCCTCTCGGCGTCTACCTTATCATATTCGGCTAGATCATCTGCTTTTAACTCAAAGCTTTCGGTCTCTACCCAATCGACAGCACTCTTACCTTTGTACTTAGTCCAGTGAGCGTCGCTAGCCTTCTTTCCAACCTGCTCTACGGCTAGGTCATAAGGAGTCTTAATCTTTTTGGTCATAACCAAATTTCTCTACCTCCCCCCAGAACTCTTGTTCCAGAAGCCCATCTATTATCCCAAGCCAACTGTCTTTTCTTTTTTTGGGTGGAAAATAATCGGGGTGTTCCAGAGACTTCTCTGGCATTTCACCCTTCCCATCCCATGTATTATTCCTTACCATAGTTCAGCTTGTCAATCTCTTCTTTGGTGTACCGCTTTACAGGTTTTATCTTGGCCGCTTCTTTAGGATTCCAGTACCCCTTTAAGGGGTTATGTTTGTCCTTGGTTGAGGCCATCCAGTAACTGGCATCCCAGTTCACTGTCCTGAATCCAAGCCCACCACTAAAGGCTTCAGCCGATGGGATTGGTTGGTCATTATTTTTCCACACTTCTTCAACAAGTTCATTCCAAGAGACTTCACGGGTCGCTTGTGCTGGCCAGTCGTGCCGCTCTGGTGAATTGTACTCTTGAAGCATTAAGTAGATCCCCCACAGGTACTCCAGTGTTATTCTTCTTTGTTTTCCGCTTATGCCTGTAAGAGTTTTAACCTCTTGAACATAATCCAGACATGAATTTAGAAGTTTCTCCTTCGGGATGGAACCGAGCCGCTTCCGGTCGGCCCCAGCCCTATTGAGTAGGCCGTTGGCGCGTTTAACTAGAACTTCTAACTGTGTAGCGCGCCTCTTTTTGCGCCGCATCTCTAATCATCATAGAAATGCTGGTGCGTGATGTCCTCACCCCACTTGTTGCCAACCTTTTCTTGCTGGCAACGGTTGTGAACCTGAGAGAACTCACCCTGCGCCTGTTTGAACTTGCTCCACTCTGAGGCAAGGAAATCCATCCCAAAATCCTCAATGTGTTGGGCAAAATCCCGCGCTACATGCTCCATATGAAGGGCCGCTTTGATGAATTCATCAAAATCCTTCTGATGCTCCTTCGGGCCTTTCTTCCGGGGACGACTAATCGTCTTCTTCATCTTTACCACCGTCATCTGATTTCTCCTTAAAGAAATGTTCATCCTCAAAGCATTCTACCAGAAATTTTGGTTCTTTGAGGTTTATTTGCCAGTATGCTTCTGGCGGGGTCGGATAATCAGCGTGTTTAAACGGTGCGTCATCCGGTATACGGCCAATGTAACTGTGTTCTTTGGTATCTGATAAGATCTTCCAGAATATCTCCATGACCTTGGTTACATTGAGAGTCTGGTCGCCCTCATCAAATGCGCCGCAGTTCAGGTTGATTTGTATCCAGCCCTTAGCCATATTTGTATTATACCTATTTTTTCTTCTTCTGCAAGCGGTTGGCTTGAATTATTTTCCCGGCATTATACCATCCGCGCCGGTATCTTTTGGCTCCTTCCTTGTCGTCGCCGTAGAGTGCCTTTATGTGCCTCTCATCGGGGCTTTTTATCTTTTTTTCTGTAACCACTTGATTTTCCTGGGGTTTTCGCCCCGAATATTATAGGTTATAAGGGAGTGTCCGACTTCTAAATTATGAGGGTTGATGCTCCCTCCATCGGACGCATAGGTATTGCTGGTGGGTGCGCTTAGAGGGCGGCGCATTGGAAAACGCGGGCTTAAGTGATAGTATGGATCCATGGTAAGCCATGCCGCGACAATATCCATCTTCGCCAAGCTGGGTTTTATAGGGTCTATCACACTGGCCCTCATTAAGACAGGTGCAACCATTTCTGAACCAATTCTAGACCAAAGTAAATCCAGACGCGCCGCCAAAAGACGGCGAAATCTGGTAGCCAAAAACAACAAAAATAAAGGCGGGGTTCATAGAGCCAAAAAAGACTACAGGAGGAAAGAAAAATACCCTGTAGATTTTGTGGTTTAATTTTTAGCGTGGACTTCTCTCATAACTTTATTTGTTAGAAAGTAGTTCCCGCCGTTACTCATTATGGGAAATTCTATTACTGACGCATCCCCGACTACTCCACGCGCTAAGACTCTAGAATCACCCGCGCCGTGGTGCTGTACCATTCTGACCTCAAACATATCTCGGTCAGTTTCGGCGTCGTACCACAAGCTGGTCAAGATGCCGCCCTTCCATGACGCGCCGATAGTCTCCACTCCGGTGGACTTGTGCCCACGCGCCGTTGGTACAGTCTTTCGCGCCGAGGTGGGGATTGTTGCATAAAAGTGACTCATAATTCCTCCTTTTGAGGGGGTTCCGGGTACGGCTCATTTAGCCGGTCTTTAATTTCCTGAAGTTGTTCTAGGACGCGCTTCTTGTTGCCGCGCAGTCCAAATTCATCTTTAACTATAGCGT
>VTLG01007097.1_pt1 | contig 23733 bp, 42 predicted proteins | sample 4694571 | NCBI WGS metagenome assembly VTLG01 (sample SAMN12604809, study PRJNA352737) | marine metagenome | biome: ENVO:00000447; feature: ENVO:00000209|ENVO:00000569|ENVO:01000036; material: ENVO:00002151; isolation source: viral sequences binned using virsorter ...
CAAAGAACTATAAGATGTTACAAACTTGTATATGGTTTATTATCTTTTGATAAAGGTAAAACTGCACAAGGGCAATCACATTCTGTAGAAAATTTACCTGTATTGTATAGAGTTACGGGTACAGCTTTCTCACCTGTTAGTTCTGCCTTAGATCAACTAAAGAAAAGAAAAAAATTAATGTTTAATTGTAATTTTTCTTTAGATACTAAAAGACAGAAGAAAGGTGGTAATGTATTTTATGTGCCAGAGATAGGGGTAAATGCTGATGCTAATCTACAATTATCTGATAATGATATGGAAACTTTAAAAGTATTTCAAGATTCTATTGATGTTGAAAATAAAGAAGTCATAGATTTATATAACTCTGCAAAATCTAAAAAGTCTAATGGTCATGATGCTGCTGATGCTAAGTTAGTTGAAGAGATAACTCCAGAAGACGTGTTATCTGCATCATAATGAATAACATATTATTGAAGGTACAGAAATATCTTGACAGTGTATCTCAAAATCCTGTACGGCTAGACAAACGGCTAGTAAAGGAGTTTAGTAAGGCGTGTGAAAACGCCTTATTAAAACAGTTTGAGGGTGAAAGAAAAGATAAGTTTGAGCCTAGAATGTCTAATATAGGCAGACCATTATGTCAATTGCAAATGGAAGCAAAGGGTATAAAAGGTGAGGGTCAACCTTATAATGTTAAGATGAGAAATACTTTCGGAGATATGGTAGAAGCACTTGCTATATTTGTAATGAAATCAGCGGGTGTTGATATACAGAATGAACAAAAAAGTTTAACTTATAAATTTGATAAAGGTAGTATTGAAGGGAGACAAGATGTTGAGATTGATGGAAAAGTATGGGATATTAAAAGTGCATCGCCATATTCATTTGAAAAAAAATTTGGAGAGTCTGGAGGGTTTAGTGAAGTTATTAAAGATGATTCCTTTGGATATGCGTCACAAGGATTTTTATATGGAGAAAGTCAACAAAAAGAATTTGGTGGTTGGATAGCTATAAATAAATCTACAGGTGAGTGGACTGTATGTGAAACACCTGCCGCAGTAGATGATCATAAAAAGAAAGCTATTAAAACTGCAGAGGATAATTTAAAAGCATTGAAAGATGGTAAACCTTTTAAAAGATGCTATGATGATATAGAAGAAACTTTTAGAAGTAAGCCTACTGGTAATAGAGTTTTGGGTTTTGTATGTTCATATTGCCCATACAAACTTCCTTGTTGGGGGAGAGATAAATTGCAGTTGTTACCGCAACAGCAATCTAAAGGTAAGAATCCTAAATGGGTTTGGTACACTTCTGTAACAAATCCTAAAGAGGAGATAGAAGAGTATGGTGGGGATTAGTTTAAGGGGTCTAGTCTTCACCGACTCTTTTGATGTTATGTCACATTTATATTTTGTTGTTTTTAAAAGTAAAAAAGATAATGATTACAAATTATTTACTAATGAAATATTTGATAGTGAAAAAAAAGCAAATGAGTTTGGTAAAAAAAGTATGAAAAGAGGTTTTGAACACAAAGTTTTAGAGTATACAAAAGATAACGTAGATAGGTATTGGTATGACTAAAAAAGATAAATTAAGTTTAATTAACTCTGTTAAGGTAATAGTTAGCCCTTGGCAAAAAGGTTTTACTTGTGGTATTGTTATGGATTCTAAATCCAGAATGGATACCGAAGAATATGAATTATGTTCTACAATAGCTAGAGGCATGATAAAAATGGCAACATCAGATCCCCATTCAACGTTTCTATGGGGTCTTCGTGGTTTTGCTGACGATAGAAACAAAAATAAAAAGGACTTGAGTATTAGCTCCGTTGCTGAATTTGACGAAGAGAATAATATAATAGACTTTTTAGAATTTTTAAAAAAGAAACGGGACAAGGAGTTAAACTAGTGGCAACACATTTAGTTATTGGTGACCCCCATTGCACACCTAGAACAAGCAATGAAAGATTTCTGTGGGCAGGTAGACTAGCTGCAGATTTTAAAGTTACACATGTAATATGCATGGGTGATTTTTGTAGTATGGATTCTTTATCTAGCTACGATCGTGGTAAAAAATCTTTTGAAGGTAGAAGATATCAAAGAGACATGCAACATTCTCATGAAGCATTATCTTTATTTAATCAAGGTTTAGGTAATTACAAACCTAAGAAGATTATGATTCATGGTAATCACGAAGATAGGATTGATAGATTTGTAGAGGATAATCCAGAGTTAGAAGGATCTATAAGTATAGACGATCTAAAGTTTAAAAAGTATGGTTGGCAAGAAGTAAGATACAAAGCTATTAAAGTAATAGATGGTGTACATTACTCACACCACTTACCATCTGGTATTATGGGATCAGCTATATCTGGTGAGAATATTGCACGATCTATCTTGACAAAACACAAAGTTTCTGCTACAGTAGGACATAGTCATTTGTTTGATTATGCTATGTCTACTCTACCTAATGGTAGAAAGTTACATGCTGTATCTGCAGGTTGTTATCTTAACCATAAAGAATTTTTTGCTAGAGATACACAACATATGTGGTGGAGTGGTTTAATAGTTAAAAGAGAAGTTAAGAATGGTAATTATAATCTAGAAACAATTGATATCAAAACTGTTAGGAGAGAATATGGAAGCTGATAATGTAAATAGGCCAGTGCATTATATGCATGGTAAGAAAGAAACTATTGATGTTATATGTGACTGCATGACTAATGATGAGTTTCATGGATATCTAAAAGGTAATATCTTGAAGTATGTTGCAAGGTATAAATTTAAAGGAGAACCATTGGAAGATTTACAAAAAGCACAATGGTACTTAAACAGACTAGTAAAGGAGGTCAGTAATGGGGCAGGTTAAACAAGCAGTGCTAGAAGTAGAAGACTTTGTTTCTGCATGCGTTAGAGATGGTAGAACTCTTAATCAAACTATAAGAGATGCTAGAGAATCTAAAGCTGCAAGACATAATCCATATCTTGAAGATGAAGATATGGTAGAAAATAAATACTATCAATTTAAAGGAGTGTGGTAATGGACATAAGATCGTTAATAGTAAAAGCGTTAAGAAAAAAATATGAAGCAGATATAGAACAGGCAAAGACAACTGTTAATATATATCTTGAAAGACCTGTGGGTATAGGTGAACACCCACAACATTTAGAAGAAGTAGATAAATTACTTAGTGTAATTGTTGATGCAGAAGATAAGATGAGAGCATTAAACAATCACTTTGATGATGATATTCCATTTTAATAGGAGGATATATGGAGAAAGAAAAAGGACAACCTAAAACATATCTTGTAACATCTGAGTTACTTATGGATCTTATGAGATATTTAATGACAAGGCCATATGGTGAAGTTCATACTGTTATGAATAAACTAGCAAGCCTTACACCTCATACAGGAGAAAGTAATGAAGGAAAAAAGTAATATAGATAAGTATACAGGTATACTATTTGAGTTAAAGATAGGACTTAATAAAGACAATGCAATAGTAGTAGATTATGGTGGTAAACCTGTAGGTAAAATTAGAGAAGCATTAAAAGGTTATCCATATCATGGTAATCTATGTGCTGCTGTAATAAATCATGCTAATTCTGTAGGGAGAAAATTAGAAAATGATATCAAACAAATTATACAAAAAATATAAAGTTTATTTAGTGCAAAAAAAAAGACACCCAGAGTAACTTCTCTGCGTGTCTCGTTGTTGCCTGCTCAAGGGGGGTCGTTCTGGCTCCCCTTTTTTATTTTAACTTATTCATTTGCTCATTTAAAGATTTTTTAACTGGTAATATTAATCTGCCAGTATCATCCTGTGGGTTCATTAACTTAGCAATTCTCGTTATATATACATCTTTTAAAAATTCTGTATAATCTTCTTTTTCAGCGTACTTACCTAACCCATCAAAGTAATTAATTGTATCGTCACCTCTAGCAATAGATTCTCTAACACCCTGAAAATTAGAACCAGTTTTTATTAAATTTAAAAAGTCTTTAATACTTTCTTCTGGGCTGTTATATTTTTTTACCTTTGCTTGTTTATCTGGATCTGATGATAGTATGTAAGGTTCTTTACCTATAGCCTGTATACCAAAAAAATTATTAGCTGCTTTAGCTGTATCTGCATCTTTATATTTAAAGTTACCTGTTTCAGCTGTAGCTATAGTTAAAATAAAATCATCATTAAGATTAGCTTCAAAAGAATCTGGAGCATAAGTAGATTTTACTTCTCTTATTTTTTTTAAAAAGTTTCTGTGATCTTTAAATTCATCCATAGTTGAATGTATAAGTAATAAACTAACAATTCCAAGCCCTAAGAGCTTTATTAATTCTTGAATTAGGGTCATTAGCAGTTTTAGCAGATGTAAGTTTTTTCTTCATACCTTTCATCCTCGCACAAAAGCTAGCACGTCTCTTGTTGCCAACCTTTTTACTAGGTCTTTTTAAATTAGCACCAGTCGTTCTTTTAAAATATCTACGACCTGCTTCATTTAATCCACCTGATGGGTTCTGATATTTTTTTGCTACCATTATTTTTTCTTTACTGTCATTGCTGCTCTTCTAAATTGTTCAGCAGTTGGTGCACCTTTAGCACCTTTCTTTCTCATTTTACCACCACGCTTTCTTTTAGCATGGATATTAGCATAAAGTCCTTTTCTCATTATACTTTCTTAGCTAGTTTTTTATTTATTTTTCTTTGAACTGCTTCTGGTAATTTAGAAAAACCTTTAAGTTTTTTAGGTACATTTTTACCTTTTTTACCATTCTTCATTTTCATACCATTTTTCATCATTAACTATATCTCCTGTATTTAGCTGTTTTTTTTGCAATCCCTTTCGGTTGCTTCACAAATTGTTTGCCCTTTTTTGTTCCTTTTCGTTTTGCTCTTGTCGTTGCCGCATACTCCGCAGATGATAGGGCCTTGATAGCTTTCTCTGGCAAATAACGTTCCCCCGTCTCCGAAGATTTCTTGCCAGACTTCGTTCTCCATTTTTGTTTTCCCCATGCTTTAAGACTCCTTTGACTTTTTGCAAGTGCCATTATGCTTTTCTCCCTTTTCTTATAGATTCTTTACCTTTTCTAAATATAGCTGCTACCTGCGTTTTACCCATGACCTTTGCTCTTTGCTCTCCTACAGTTAGGATTTGTATTTTTCTTGCAAATGGTTTAGATATCTTCTTAACTTTTGCAACAGTTTTACGAGCATCAGTAGGAGTCGCAAACTTAATTCCAACAGTATCCTTAGGATTCTCATCTGTATAAAGCCTCCTACCAGATCCTTTTGGTTTTTTACCTGTTCCTACTTTAGGATCTCTTTTTTTTGCCATAAGATTTCATTTCTTTAATATGCTTTTCAATAACTTTACTCTGCTTCTTATGTAAAGCAGATGCTTTCTTTAATGCTTTAGCTACTTTTTTTATTTTCTTAACCATTATTTATATCCCCCTCCTGCAGCCTTGTACTGTTTGGCTAGCATCTGGGCTTTTCTGGCTGACCATTGTCCACTCTTTCCACCCTTTGTTCCTGCCATTATTTTATTAAATAATCGCTTTCTCATTCCAGGTTTAGTATAGTTGCCAGCTTTATTTACTGTGCTTTTTTTCTTAGTCATCTTTTAACTCCTTAAAATGATAGTCATAACTACCTTCTTCATGTTCATCAGTTATCCATTTAGAACTAGTTTCAACTGTCCATCTTCTATTATTAACTAATCTATTAATAAGGGGTTTCTCATTTGGATCAGAGCCTGTTGATGCATCAAAGACTCTTAGTCTATTGTTGGGTTGTATTGCATAATTACCATCATCTAATTCTAGTACATGGCCACACTTATGTTGATCTGGATGTTGTGAATATCCAAAATCTAATTCGTTAAAATCTCCTGGCCCCCAATCTATGGTAAATAAATATGTACCTGTACGTTTTACTTTACGTCTAGATATATATTGCATTTTATTACCTGCTATTTCATAGAATGTAGTTACACTTACATTGTAACTAAAACTATCCCACATAACTAACTCATTAAGTGGTAGCTCTTTTACATTAGGTTCTTTACAAAAAGCAGATATAGGTGCTCTCCACCATAATCCACCATCTTCCATCATAAAGTGAAATAGTGGTACTTGATTTGGTATAGAACTAAAACCAAATATAGCACAGCCAAAGTACTTATCAAAAGAATCTTTTTGATCTCTTAAATAATTACCTCTGACATAACACTCGATAACAGGTATATTAGCATTTAAATACATATTAATTTAATATTTTTAATATCTTTTTTTGCCCCATATATATTTCTGTTTTTGCCTTTACTTTTTTACAAGAAAATACTACTCTGTCAGGGTTTACTTCTCGCATAGCAACCCTTTTAGATTTTAAACATGTGCTCATTTTGTCTTTATAAACATGTTCTATAATACTACCATTTAATGTTAATATTAGTGCTACTACTATTTCAGTCATGACTTCCATTCTCCCTAACTTTATCTTTTAATTTTTCTAATTCATTCATTAGTCTATCTACGTCTTTTTGTAATCTTGATATATTAGTAGCGTTATGTCTACTTTCTTTTAATTCTTCTTGTATATCCTCTATATCTTTTATAGAATCCTCGATTAATAAAAATTGCTCAGAATCTGCGGGCAATGAACCAAGTTCACCTCTAGGCCATTTAATAGAAAACTCTACAGCTTTTTCTAAATCTTTATGCATTAATCTATTATCAGACTCTAGACGATTTAATCTTTCTACTACCCCAAAATACGCCCACACACCGACAGCTACAGCACCTACTATAGAGATTAAATTTTTAATAGGCATACTAATGCCAGACTCAGAACTAACCTCTATTTTTTTCATTATGTATCTTGCTCATCAATTATTTTATAGCATCCAAATTTAATATACATATCATATTCGTTTACTTCTTTTGGACCTATCTCTTTTATTTTTTTAAGTGATTCCTTATATCCAGTTATCATACACTCATAGTTTGTATCAAACTGCTCATGATAAACAGCAGGAGGCAAACAAGTGTCTGCAACGTATGAACACAATATAAACGCTAAAGCTATTTTCACTTCTTAAAAGTAAAGAGCCAGTCTACAAATTTCTGCCAAAGATTTTTAATTTTTTGTATAATTTTTTTTATCACGATCTTCCTCCAATTATTTTATTTTTTTCCGTTACGAAATATTTGTGTTCCTTTTATACCAAAAATGCTCGCTACGACAAGTATCCACAAATTTGTGAACCATGACGGCAGCTGTTGAAACTGATCGAAGAACTCTTTTATTTTTGCAGATGCATCAGGATCCTCCGAGAAGACACCCCAAGCAATCACCAGGATGGGCAACGTTAGCACGATAAGAACAAACTCATCCTTCCAATCTGACTGTCTTGCCTCTAGTAATTTACCTTGATACTCTGTTTCACCTTTTGCCATTTTAGCAGCGTGCATATTTTGTGCATCTGCCATAAGCATTTGAGTTTCTTTACGTTTCTTATATATATGCGTTCCAGCATTTATTGCAATTTTTGCTAAACTAAACCAAGCCATTTTTATCTAACCATCCTTGTACATCAAATGATGGACATTGCTTTGTGCTTTCTACTTCTGAATGTCCTATAATTTTTTGTATACTATACTTATCTTTTAGTTTTATTATTATGCTTTTTAATGTTTCAAATTGTATAGGTTCAAAATTATTCTCCCAACCCATATCTGCAGTGCCGCCACCAGCTAATGCTACACCTATTGATGTCCCATTAACTGCGACTGCATGTGCACCCACAAGACTTTCATCTCTTCCAGTTTGTAATGTGCCATCTCTTTTAATTAAATAGTGGTATCCAATCGTATCAAATCCACGATCTTTATGCCACTCAGTTACTTTTGCTACATCAACATCCATATTTGCTGGAGTTTGTGTACAGTGTATTACTATTGTATCAGTTATTTCACGTTTGTCCATTATATAAATAGTCCCAGTATTGTTAATATTGTTGCACCTAATCCACCTATTAGTACATATAATATCTTATCTATCTTACCATGTAGTTTATCAATATCATCATGCATGTGTTTTAAGTGATTATTTTTTATTGTGTTAATTTCTTTTTTTAAACCTGTTATATACCCATAAATGGATATAAGATGTTCGCTTGTTGTTTTAGGTTGTTTAGCCATTATTGTTCTCTAGGGTTTGGTCTAAATGTATCATCTCGTTCTCCAAAAATAACGGTTGATAAAAATCCAGGGATTACTCCTAATTCTTTTACATTATCAGTAAATGTTTGTTGAAATAAAAAATCTACATCCATTTGTGCTAAACTATCTATTATAAGTTTTAATTGTATATTTTCTAATTCTATTAAAGCATCTATTTGTTGTCTTTTTTCATCCCCAGATATTGGTAAAGCCATAATTCTATTTCTTTCTTGTCTTGAATCTCTTAATATCATCTCACCTTCTTTTAAAAATTCAGATACACCGTAGAAAGCCATAACTTCTTTAGACATAACTGGATTTTTATCATCTTCAAGAAGTCTATCTTTTATATCACCATATAAAGCAGTTAAAAATGCTTCATTACGTCTACTTAAATCCATTTGCCCTACATCAATTTGTTTTAAATCTTTAGCTCTTTTAATTAATTTTTGCCATTCTTTATGATACTGTGAATTTGTAATGGGACTAGCAACTTTAAATCTTCTTGTAACAACACTAAGTGCGTTATTAAAACTAGAGAAATCAGCTTGATCTTCTCTTTTAGTAATTCTTTCTCCTGTTAATTTATCTTTAGGAATTAAATTTTCTACTATATCAAAAGGATATTGAAATATTCCTGTAAAATAAGCACCTATTAAATAGTCTATTACTATAGGACTTACTTGAGTTTTTTCTTGACCTTCTTTTGACCTAAATAAAAACGAACTTAAATTAGTACTATAGTTAGATAATTTTTTAGCTATCTCTCTTGTTGAAGCTCTTGTTTGTAGTTGACTTATTTTTCTTAATTCATACACACCAAGGACTGGTGCTCCAGAATAAAAATTAGTATTTGTTGCTAATTCAATAAATGGTCTTAAACCTGCAGGTATTGGTGTGCCTGGTAGAATTTGACTAAAAGATTCTGCAATATATTTACTAGTTACACCATCACTTCTTTTAAACATACCATCTAACAGACCTACTGCTACATTGCCAAATACACCTAAGTCATATGGTTTTGGAAAAGGTATAAAAGGAACTTCTTTATCTAATACAATTTTTTTTTGTAACTTAGATTCTTTATGATCTATATTAGGTAATAAATAATTTAACTGTTTAATTTGATCATTAACAAGTGAGTATTCTTTAAACTTAGAGTTAAACATGTACAAAGATATTTCTGGTGCTATGACAGTTGCACTTATTAATGCTGCAGCTTTTGCTGGATTTTCACCAAATAATCTACCTGTTCTATATAAACCTTGTATGCTTGCATTTAAAAACATAGTGTTCCTACTAAATGCATTTAATAAAGCATTATTACCACGCATTCCAAAATCTGTAGAAACTTCTCTACCTAAAAATGCAGCACCCATATCGCTAAATCCTGCAGCTTTTGCTAATTGATACTCACCCATACGAGTTGCATATTCTGCAGACTCTACAACTTTTTTATATCCTCTCCATCCACCAGCTAATTTTTTACCAAGATTTTTTAATACATTTGAATAGTAATTATTAGCATCACCTAAAACTTTTGAAGTGGTAGTAACATTTTGTGATATTAAATTTTTAATATTTTTAGGTTGAAGTTCTTCAGTTTCTTTTCTAGATGCATAACCCATACCATTTATTAATCCTTTTTTATAATTATGAGTTTGTTGTATTGCATCTATAAAACCTTTAACACTAGAATATACAGGTTTAAAACCTTTTGGACTTATACCAAATGCAGAGTTTACAGCACCTGCAAGTGTATCTCTAAGAACGTTAAATACAACAAATGGTGGACTATATGTTATAGCTCTTGATGCATATCTAGCGTATATAGAAAACATTCCTTTTGTTCCAAACCCAAACGCTACTCTGTCTGCACCTTGCTGTCCTAAAGCATCAAATACACCTGCTAAATTAGGATCGTTTACTTCATATATTTCTGCTTTACCATTTCTATACACAATATCTGCAAATTCTGAAGCAGCATCATCACTAGCTTTAAATGTATTAGAAAATGTTATAACATCAATACTATCTAAATTACTTAACTGATCTTTTCTTTTAGCACCAACTTTTTTTGCAACATCTTTTTCTGGATCAAACTTAGTGCCTGCTTTATTATATGCTTTTATAACTCTATCAACTGCTACATTTTCTATTCTAATACGTCTTTTATCTGTAGGTGACACAAATGTTACAATATTACCAAATCTATCTGGTCTTAATTTAGCAGATTGATTTATCATATTATACAAAGATAGTTTTGCTCTGTTTCTATCTCCTGCTAAAACAGTTTGATAAGTATAAGTTAATAAATTTTTGTATAAATTTAAATCACCTTCTTGTTTTTGTGTTGCAAGTTTTACAGCACCTGGTCTAGAAATACCTAAAAGTTTTCTAGTTTGTCTACCAGCAGCTGTTATAATACCCACTTTCTCTGTTTCTCTAGTAAGTGGTATAAAGAAAGGATTTTCTTTTAAAATTTTTCTTGCATCTTTTCTAGCTATTAGTCCAGATTGTACTTGATATTCTAGTAATTCATCTGTAAATACTTTGTATTGTTCAAGTGCTTTTTTAAAATCACTTTTTCTAGTTAGTGTTTCACCATACTTTTTTTTATAAGCTGCAGGTGTCATCTCTGCAAAGTCTATATACTCCTGCCTAGTTGCTTTATCAATTGGTAATGTTTTATCTAACTTAGGTCTTCTTTTAGCAATAGCTTGCATTCTTTTTGATGCAACATAATTTAAAAATTCATTTACTTCATTAACTTTATCTAATGGATCTAATAATTCATGTAATCCAATACTCTTACCTTTAGTAAAACTTGCATTTTTTGCATTAGCACTTGGTGGCAAGTATACACCTTCTTGAATAAAACTATGTGCTCTAGTGCCAGAAGATGCTAACATTCTTAATTGAAAATAAGGTTGTAGTATAGGGTCAACTTTAAAATCTTTTGAGCTATATAACTTTCTTAGTGCAGTAACATCACCTTTTACACCAGTCATTTCTTCTTGTAATACTTTTATAAAATCCCACTGGTCAGCTAAATTAGATTTAAGTTTACTAGCCCCTCTACTAAATTTACCTATATTATCTTCAGATTTGCCAATATTGTTTGGCTGTTTTTTAGAATGTTTTTTTAAATTATTTGTAGGTAAATCATTATTTTTTGCAAGTCTTAAATTAGTAAATTTACTACCTAATTTACCACCTAAGTATGGTACAAAAAATCCTAAACCTGTAGCTGTTAATGCTATAGTTCCAGTTCTTACAGGATCTATTCTTTCTCTTAATTCTATATCTTTTTCTACAAGTTGGTTAGCAATATCTATTGTCCCAAATCCTGCACCTTCTATACTTGCCATAGATAATGAACCTTTTACAAGTGCTTCATTTTTAACTTTAGAACTTAATTCTGCAAATTTTTGTGGACTGTTTACTATATCATCTATAACTTTTTTCTTTTTAACAGCATCAAGAGTTTTTTTCTTAGTTTGTTTTTTAAGTTGACTTTCAATTAATTCTTGCCCTGCTTTTTTAGCAACACCTTTACTTACAATACCACCAACACCAACACCAATTATATTTAAAGGATCTAATATTCCTACTTTTAAATTTTGTGCTACTCCAGAAATAAAACCTCTACCACCTTCTTCGTAAAAATTAGGTAACTCATCCCAATACCTAGTTAAGTAAGATAATCTAGCTCTTTGATCATTTGTAAAATCATTACCAGTAACATATATAAACTCTTTACCCATTGCTAATGTATTAGCCTGATTCCAAGTTCTATCAGATATAAATTTATCTATTGCTTCCCTATCAGTATAGGTTTCACGATCTCTATTTGTATAATAATCTCTTGCAACAGCTGCTAATTTTTTATTATCATATATATTATCAAAAGTATATTTTAAAGATCCATCTTCATTATACTGTATAGGTATTACATTTTTTGCAGTGTCTGGTTTTTCCTGTATATTAGGGATATTAGGTTGTTTTATCTCTGTATCATCATCTGCTGGTGTTATACTTTCAGCTTCTTGAAAAAAAAGATCTTTATTTTTTTGTAGATCTTTATTAGTTAAAGCAGCGTATTGATCTACAGATGCTGATTGATTAACAGCTAAATCTCCTTTAGAAAGTTTATACATATTAAAAAGTGCTTGGTACTAATCTTAGTAAATATTGTCTTAATGTAGTTTGTACTGTTTTTGTACCATCATCACTTGTTACAATAAACGGAATACCCTCTGGTGCACTTAATGCAAAATATCTTTGCTGTGATGTTGTACCTAATGATTCTAATTTTTCTTCAAAATAATTTTGTTTATCTAAGTCTGTAGGATAAAGTTTATTAAAATTATCAGTAAATCCTTCAGCTTTATACTCTGGTTTTCCAGGTCCTACATTTTTATCACCTTGTTTAATATCTTTTTTTCTATATCCCTGCCCAAATGCATCGCTGTATGTTCCATGAACTCTAATGTTTATACGTCTAGCAGCTTCTTCTACAGCTTGACCTGTATTAACTTTTTGATCCTTATCTAAAAACTCACGAAGAACTTCGTTAGTTTCAGCTCTTAATGCATTGTATTTAGTTCTATCCTCTCCTGGAAAAGTAAAGTCAATACCACCACCAGGTAAAAATTTTATCGCATTTCCAAAACCATAATTTTGTGCAACTCTAGCAAACTCTGTTTCTGCTAATTGAAATGTTACTGGTTTAGATATTAAAAAATCTGATATGGTAGTAGTAGCAGCTGGTGCTGCATCTGTATCTTTTATATCAGTTTGCTGTGCCATATCTGCAGCCTCTGTAGGTTTTTTAGCAGTTTGGGTATCTTTACCTGTTACAAAATCTTCTTCTACTAAACTTTTCATTGTATTTGGACCCATAGCACCTATACCAAATCCTAATTCTTTTAACATAGGTTGATACATTTCATCTCTACTTTTTACTCTTTGATTGTATCTATCTTCAAAATTAGTTTCAAATGTAGCAGCTTTTAATTTTTCTTTGTCTACAGTTTTATATAAATTTGTAGCAAAGTCAACAGCATTTGCTTGAGTAGTAAACCCATCTCTATCCATTATTTCTGCAAAATTTCTATCACCAGTTAAATTAAAAATTTTATCGTAATTACTTTTTCTTAAATTTTCTGCCTCTATACTTTTTGGTAAAACATTTTGAAAATAATTTTTACCAGCATCAACTGCAATCTCTGCATATACTCTATCTTTTTGTTCCATTTTATTGATACCTTCACTTAAAGCACCTATAGCTATATTTCTAAGTATACTCATTATTCAGTCTCCTCTGTTTCAGGTTTTGCCATTATTCCTGCAGATAATTTTTTAACATCTTTCTTAACATCTTTTACTTGTTTTTCAAACTCTTCTGTTTCTATTTTTGTTTTTACAATATCAAGTAATTGTTGATCATTAGTTATATCACTCATACTTAATCTCATATTATTTACACCACCCATTGCACCTATTACTGTTATCATTTGCATTACAGGTTCTGTAATTATAAAAGCAAGATCTGGTGAAAACTTACCTTCTAAAAATCCACCAAACAAAATAACTCTAGCAATAGCTTCTACTGGTATTTTAGCATCTAACATTGCAACTACTTGTTCTGCAAAATCATCTGCATGTAGTCTATCCCAAATATATTCTGTAGCTTCTTCTGGATCTGTATATTGTGCAGGGTGTTCCCAAGGATAATTACCTGGCGTATCAGTTAGTGACTGACCAGGAATTGGTGCATCAAATTCATTTCCTATTCCTTCATCAAATTCTTTACTCATAGTTTATCCTTTTAAGTGTAAAATTTTGTATATTTTTGATACTCTCTAAGTCTTGCAAGCCATAATCTATTTAGTGTATCTGCATCAACTACCTTACCTTGCATACCCATCATGTTAGACCTTTTAGCCATACCTGGTGTATAAAATGTCATAGCTTTACCAAATCTAGGTGCTGGTACATTTGTGTCTACTAGTCCCATATCTTGACCACCACCAAATCCTCTACTAAATAAAGCCTCTGCACCCTTTTTAATAAAAAAACTTTTTGGATCTTTTGCAGCCCCACCTATCTCAAGTAAACTGCCAAGATTTTTACTTACATTACCTATTGCTTTTGAAAATGTTTCCCCTATTTCTTTTAACATCTATCCCCCTTAACCTGTTAATAATTTAAAACCAAACTTACCAATCATTTGATACATTGCATCTTTTGATGCTTTATTCTGTAAGTCTACAGCTGTTGATCTTTCTAAAGCAGCCATTGCTAAATTATGATTTCTATTAGCTGTATTTTCTGAAGAAGTATTTACCCAAGATGCTTCATCTCTCCACTGTTGCCATAATGATGATAGTGCCCAGTTAGATAGATTAAGTAAGTTTTGTGCATTAGCTTGATTAGCTGCATTTACTGCAGCAGTGTTAGCAGTATTAACTGCTCTTCTCCAAACTACATTTGATTGATCTATTTCTCTTTGATTTTGAACATTAAATTGTTCTCTTTGATTTTTTAATTGTGCATTAAATCTATTTATAACATCCTGTCTTTTAGCATTAGCTTCATTGACAGCTATTTGATTTTGTGCATTTGCTGCATTAATTTTTGTTCTTTCTGCTTCTGCAAATTTATTCATAGCATCTATTCTATTTGCATTTTGATCTTGAATAGATACATTTAATTTTTCGTAAAATTGATTTACTTGATTTTGACTAGTAGCATTAAATTGTGCTGCAGCATTTGAAGCAGCTTGATCTGATAATAAAAAGTTTTGCCTAGTATTTAAATTTGCTAAATTAGCTTGCTGTTTATTAGACAAGTTAGCCATATCTAATTGTAGATATGCTCTAGCATTTGTAATAGCTGCCTGTTGATTATTAGACAGATTCTGGAATATCATCTGCTTATAGCTATCAGCATCTGCTTTTGCTATAGGTACAGCAGCATTCATAATACCTTCAGCTAATGCTTCAGCTGCCATTGAACTAGCACTTAGTCCTCTATTTGCTAATGCAGCTTCAGTAGCTTTTGCAGCACCTCTAGCCCATACAGGCAATGGATTACCTGATGCTAATGCTGTTTCAACTTCTTTTTGTAAAGTTCCAAGTTGTCCTTTTACAGTTGCATCAGCTGTTATAGTTCCTGTCGCAGCCTGTGCAGCTTGTGTTAATCCAGTTTGTTGTGCAGCTGTAACTGTAGGTGTAGCACCAGCAACAGTGGCTGCAGTCACAGTTTGTGCAGTACCTGGTGCAACAACCCCAGCTTGTGTTCCAGCTAAACCAGCAGTTGGTCCTGCTATAGTTGGAGCAGCAGCAGTGGTAGGTGTCGCAGCAGTAACTTGTCCAGTTACACCAGAAGTAGTCATCAACTCTTGACTTTGTACGTTCTGTAACTGTGGATTTAAAGTTGTACCTGTAGGTAGACTAGGTTTACCTGCAGCTAAACTTTCTATTAATGCAGTTGCTTTTTGACTACCAGTTTGTTCTTTTTGTACAGCTGTTAATGCACCTTTTTGTAATTGTATATCACTAGGTGATGTTACAGTTTTAGTTTTAGTAGTAGTTGACATTATCTCCCTTGTCTATTATATTTTTTTTGCATACGCTTTTCTTGTTTATTTTTATTTTTTTTATGTACTCGTGGTCTTTTCTTTGGCTTTGGTCTTTCAACGTATGCTTTGAACTTCCGAGCCATTACTCAGGTTTAGTAGGCCACACAGCGTTTTCACATTTTTCAACAGTATCTTTATCTGCTGGAAAATCTCTAAGCTCTTGTCTATATGTTTTCATGTCATCAGACATTGTAACATCAGACAAAGCATAAAAATCAGTTTGAGCTAACAGTTGGTTTCTTCTAGATCTAAGGTTATCTTGTGCTCTTCCTAAAGCACCATCTGCCCATGCTTTTTCTTCAGCATCTCTAGCTGCTTCTTCAGCTGCCGTAAACTGAACTTTGTTTCCGTTTATGTTATGATATCTTGGCATTGTTTTTTCTCCTTATTATAAAATTCCGTATAAGCAAATATCTCCAGCGTCTATGCTGCCTGTGCTCATTGTAAATTGTATTGCTGTTAAAGCTGATGTGGTATTAAAATAACCACTTTTATAACTATCAACTGCAAAATCAGCATTTGCATAAGTAGCACATCTTGATATAAAATGTTTTACAAACGTAGTTGATGATGGATTAAATATTTGTAAAAATCCAGTCATACATGCATCATCATCATTTTTTGTATCATTACCTAAAAAAATACTTGCAGTAGATTGTGCCTCATCTGTTCCAGTTTCATAAGCTAATGCTGATGCACTACCACCCTCATTATGATATGCATTAAACATAGTTGTTGTTTTAACTACATCATAAGAATGTGATGATGTATCATCTGAAGCATTAAATTTTAATCTAGTAGCATTATCAGATGGATGTATATCTTTAAATGTAAACACATATTCCTTATAGGTAGAATCAAACACAACATCAGAACTACCATTAATAAAACTTAAATTACTACTAGAACTAGCTGTTAACTTTTTAATAAACACCATAGATCCAGTATTTAAAGATCCAAAGGCTGTAACCGATCTAACTGCTCTATCATTAAGTGTAACTATGCTCATTATGAATCCTTTAATCCGTAGAGTTTTATAGTGCCAGCGTCTATGTTTCCCGAAGCAAATTTAAATTGTATGGCTGTAATATCTGCTGTTGTATTAAAATATCCAGCAATATAACTATTCATAACAAAAGCTGGAGAGGCATTATAACCGTGAGTTGTAGTTGCAAAAAAATGTTTTACAAAAGTTGTTGATGATGGGTTAAATAAAAATAATTCTCCATTAAAATTATCATCATTATTATTACCAACACCACCATCTAAAGTTAAAATTTGAAATCCAGTGCCTTGAGCAATATCTTCACCACCACCAGTTTTATAATTTAAAGCCTGATTTCCCCCATCCTCTTTATGAAAAGCATCGAAAGTTGTTGTTGTTTTAACTACATCATAACTATGACTGCTATCATCATCTGATGCATTAAAACTAAAATCAGTATTATTAGTTGCTGGATGAATATTTATAAACTTAAATAAATAAATAGGATATGTTGAGTCTAATACAACATCACTACTACCATCTACAAAAGATAACGTAGAACTAGAACTAGCAGTCAAAGTTTTAATATGTGTTAATGATTTAGCTGCCCCAGGTATAGCTGAAATATTTGCAATGCTTCTGTTGTTATAGGTTACAATTGACATTACACAACTCCATACATTTTGATTGTTCCTGAATCTATATTACCACTAGCAAATTTAAATCTTATTGCATTAACTGCAGAAGTTGTATTACCATATCCAGCTGGAAAATTTTGATGAGTATAATCATCACTTTTATAGCTTTGAAAATTACCTATAAAATGTTTAACAAAAGTTGTAGAAGATGGGTTAAATAAATGTAATGTTCCTGATCCAGATTGGTCATTATCATTACCTATATCTCTAAATAAATATTTTTCTCCAGTGCTTTGTGCTAAATCAGCAGAGGATGTATATCCTAGTGTTGTGCTACTGCCACTCTCGTTATGATAAGCTAAAAAATATGTTGTAGTTTTAGTTACATTATAATTTGAACCACCATCTGCACTTAAATTAAAAGTAAATGCTTGAGCATCTGTTGCTGGGTGTATATCTATAAATTTAAACACATACTCTTTATAAGTAGAATCTATTCCTGAAGTAAAACTAATATTAGCACTAGAACTAGCAGTCTGCTCAGATATCAATACTAAGCTACTACCAGAGACCCCTGAAGGGAGACTGGTAATGGATGCCATGGATCTGTCATTGCATACATTGATTGACATCTATTATCCTTTAGGGTTATCGTCTTTAATCTTTTTAATTTTTGCTTTCCATGCATCTATATCATGATAAATCATATCTAATTGATCTTGCCAATTACCTAATGTAGAGAGATATTCTGCTTCTCTATCTCTTTGATATTTATTATTATCATAGATAGTTTTTGCGTCTGCTATCTTTTTATTTTCAATTTCATCTTTAGCATTTAATTTAGCTATTTCTTCTGCTGTTAAATCTATTTTAACTCCATCTACTAATTTGTGTGTATGTGCCATTATGCTGTTACTCCGTATAAAATAAATGTTCCTGAAAATGTTCCTGTATTTGGAATTATTTTAATATTGTTATAAGTTGCCGATTGATCTAAAGAAAACCAAAAATGTTGCATTGAAAGTTGATTTGAACTATTGTGTTGAATTCCATTACATCTAAAAAATTTTGATTTAGCTCCTTGTGGATTAAATAATGTTATTATACTGTTTCCACTTTCATTTCCACTTGTACCTAATCCCTCTCCGCTTCCTAAAATACTTACAGAAGAATTTCCAGTATTAGCAGAAGATAGGAGAGTATTATTACCATTTGTTTCATTAGAATAATGTCTCATAGCTTTATAACCAGTTTCTACATAACTTGAACCATTATCAGCAGAAACTTGCAATGATATATTTCCGCCATCACTAGAATGTAATAAATCTATACAATGTAATTCATAAACTTTGTATGTGCTTGTTATATAAGTGCTTGTAAAACTTATTGAACTTGCACTTGAAGCAGTTTGTGACTGAAGTTTAACCATTCCTGAACCACCCTTAATGTAAGAATAATCTACTCTCTTTATAGTTCCTGCATCAGAAACTAAAAATTCATCAGTATCTGCTGGTTCAGCTCCGAGAGCTGTCTGCCCTGAAATAATATCATTGTTTAATTTAGCAGCTGTTACAGTGTCATCTGAGGGTGTGCCCAGATCTAATACATTACCTAATATTTGAACGAAGTCAATAACATCTCCTGTTGCTAAATTACTAGCAAAAGTCATTGTAGAACCTGAGATAGTAAAAGAACTACCTGGTTTTTGTAAAATACCATTTAAGCTAACAAGCATATGATTAGCTGACTCTGGTGCGACATTAACACCCCCTACTTGTAGGGTGTACGCTGCCTGTCCGTTTACGACTGATATCGCATCACAGACTTGAAAGTTTCCCACAGTGGGTGTTTTACCTATATAGGGCATGTTCCTCCTTAATTAATTCCGTATAAAGTTATTGTTCCTGCATCTATATTGCCACTAGCTAATTTAAATTGTATAGCATCTATTGCAGATGTAGTATTAAAATATCCAGCAGTAATTACATCAAATGAAATATTATCTGCATTATAAGTATCTGTTCTTGATAAAAAATGTTTTACAAAAGTTGTGCTACTAGGGTTAAATAATTGTAAACTACCACTTATACTTTGATCATTGTCACTACCAACTCGTTGAGCAATATTAATAAAATCAGTGCTTTGTTGACTATCATCTGATGATCTATATGCTAATTCTGTAGCGGATTGATTTTCAAAATGATATGCACTAAAATTTGTTGTTGTAACAGTAGTATTATAATTTGATCCACTATCAGTAGAACCTTGAAATGTAAAATAAACTTTATCTGTTGCAGGATGTATATTATTAAAAATAAATAAATACTCTTTATAAGTATTATCTAAAACAACATCACTACTACCATCAACAAAAGATAAAGTAGAACTAGAGCTAGCAGTAAGTTTTTTAATAAATGTTATAGCTCCACCAGCAGATCCTGTCTCAAAACCATTTGCACTACTATTAAATTTTATTGCCTGATTAGCAACTGGTGTTACATTTATACTGCTAAATTTTAATTTATTAAGTGCCATTAACTATCCTTTATTCCATATAGTTTAAACGTTCCAGCATCTATATTACCAGATGACATTTTAAATTGAATTCCGTTTACTGCAGATGTTGCATTAGCAAATCCAGCACAGAAAGTATCTGCACTTAATGGAGAATTTTGCATACTATTAAATCTTGATAAAAAATGTTTTACAAAAGTTGTACTACCAGGATTAAAAAAATAAAGTTCTCCAGATGTGCTAGCATCATTATCATTAGATATTGAATCTGATATAGTTGCAAAAGTACTTGTTGCACTACCAACATCAAAACCTGTGCTGTATTCTAAGTGTGCTAAACTATCATCTTCCTTATGTCTTGCTCTAAAATATGTAGTATGTTTTTCAACATTATAATTACTACCGCTGTCAGCTGTTAAATTCATTTGAAAATGATAATCATTTGATGCTGGATGAATACTTATAAATTTAAATAAATAAAGAGGGTAAGTAGAATCAAAAACTACATCTGAACTTCCATGCACAAAACTAATTGTAGAACTACTACTTGCAGTTAAAGTTTTGATTAATGTCATAGATCCTGGATTAATTGTAGAAAACCCATTAGCACTAGAATTAAACCCAAGACCTGTACTTGCAACTGATGTTACATCAAAACTATTAAAATTAAATTTAGATAATGCCATTATGTAACCCCATACATTTTAATTGTTCCAGAATCTATATTTCCACTACCCATTTTAAATTGTATAGCATTGATAGCTGATGTTGTGTTAAAATACCCACCATATAAATAATGAAATACAGCATCACCTTCATAATGGAGTGAGCAATCTGCAGTAAAATGTTTTACAAATGTCGTACTACTTGGATCATAAAGATGCAAGTAACCAGCTGATGACTCATCATTTTCATTTCCAATATCTCTCATAAAATGTTGAAAAGAAGTACCTTGTGCTTGATCTCTTGCCGCATAATAACCTAAACTTGGGCTACCACCACTTTCATAATTATATGCTAAAAAATTAGTTGATGTAATTGTAAGATTATAATTTGAACCACCATCTATAGAACAATGAAACTCAAAACTAGCATTATGATTTGATGGGTGTATATCTATAAACTTAAATATATATTCTTTATATGTTGAGTCTATACCTGAAGTAAAAGAAATTGTAGAACTACTTGATGCTGTAGCTGTAGACAATAATACCAAAGCACCCCCAACATCTCCTGCCTCTAAGCCATCATTACTAGAGTTAAACTTAAGAGCTTTACTCGCAGTAGGTGTTACATTTAAACTGTTAAAATTGACCTTAGAGATTGCCATGGGTTAAGCTCCCATTAACGCTTTTATCTCATCATCATCAAGACCTAAGTCTTTTAACTTTTGTTTACCAGATGCTTTTTTGTTTTCTGCATTTGCCACTGCATCAATTTCAGCTTGTTTATCAATGGCTGCTTGAGCTTCCTCTTGATCTCTAATTGTTTCTTCTTCTGATGTTAAATTTACTTTAACTCCATTTACCATTTTAAATCTTGCCATAATTAATCATTTGCTCCATATAATTTTAAAACTCCAGCATCTAAATTTCCTGATGCAGCTTTAAATCTTAGTCCAGTTAAAGCTGTTGTTGTTTTTGCTGCTCCTACTGACCAGTTTGACAAAGCATCAACTCCTGTGCTTAAAGAAACTTGATGACCTTCCATAAGATGGTAATGACTTGTGCTTCTTGGCTCATAAAATAAAACTGTTCCACTTGCACTTTCTGTGGCTGCATTACCAACTCCACTGTTATTTAATCTATAATAAGAATTTCCAGTATCATAAGAACTTGAAATATTATTGTTAGAAGCTATTTGTCCATAAGCATAAACATAGTCTGAACCACCACTAACTAAACCAGAGGAAGTTTTTACTTGTATGTGTAAATCTGTACCATCTGTATTTACATCAACGCCTGTATAAACAAGTAAATAATTTTTATAAGTTGCAGTAAAAACATCATCTAGGTCAATATACGTTGCACCGCCTGAGATAGTGCCCGTACTTACCAACGTAAATCTTCCACCACCTTTAATTAAACTGTAATCAATTCTTTTAAGTGTACCTGCATCTGACACAAGAAATTCGTCAGTATCATCTGGTTCAGCCGTTAAAGCTGTTTGCCCAGTAATTGCATCTGCAGATAATTGAGAACTACCTATAGATCCACCTGCTGGATTTACAGTTTGTAATGCTCTGCCTAAGAATACACAGTACATTGTATCTGTGGAAGCTGTAGCTGCAGATAATGTCAATGCTGTGCCTGTAGCAGTATATGCTTTACCAGATCCAGGTTGTTGTCTAACGTTATTAATAAATAACGCTATCTCATTTTCATTTGTTACTGCATGATCTAAAGTGTAGGAGGTAGTTGCACTCGTAGAAAACTCTTGAGTAGCAAATGAAGTAAATGATTCTGCTGGTTGATTCCCAATATATGGCATCTTATGTGATCTCCATTATTGACAATGTTCCTGATAATTTATCTGCAACTGAGCAATCAATTCTAATTGCATCACCTGTTTCTAATATAACCTTACCACCAGATAAAATTTCAAGTGAACTTCCAGTTGGTATGCTAACATCTTTGACTAAGAAAGATGTACCATTCTGTGCTGCTCTACCACCTCCAGATGTAGTACTAACTAATTCTACTTCTGCAGTTACAGCAGTAGTATTTATATTAGCTAACACCAATCCTATTACAACTGTTGTTGTACTTCCTGGTGTTGTATACACTGTGTATGGCGTTCCAGCTGAATTAGGTTCTGCTGCAAAGGTTACTACCTTAAACGTATTTGCCATTTATTTCCTCCTATTTACTATATACTATTATATCGTTATTTTTTAAAAAGTCAATTATTATTATCCAAGAGCAATAGCTAAAGCTGTTGGATCATCTGTTGTAAATCCTGCACTACTTAAATATGTTTTAACATCTGTTAATGCTACTTGCTTCATAGTACCTGCGTCATTTGCAACTAATCTATCTGCATCTACTAAAGTTGTAGAACTTGCTGATGTATCTCCATCTATGATATTTATCTCACTAGCTGTTGCAGTTACACCATCTAATATATTTAATTCAGCTGCCGTAGATGTTACTCCGTCTAATATATTTAACTCTGCTGCTGTTGATGTAACACCATCTAAAATGTTTAATTCAGCAGTTGTTGCAGTTACACCATCTAATAAATTTATTTCTGTAGCTGTTGCAGTCACAGCCACATCTTCATTTACTTTTGGTGAAGTTAATGTTTTGTTTGTTAATGTTTGTGTAGCTACAAGGGATACTAATGTTGAGTTAGCACCATCTGGTAATAACATTTCATTAGTAACACCTGCTGAGTGTGGTTGTGCTTTTAGTAGCTGCCCGTGGGAATTAGATTCACAATTGAACTGTATAGCACCTGAATTTGTATTACCTCTAACAGTTACATGACCTGTACCGTTTGGTGCTAATTCTAAATCTGCATTTGAAGTGGTTACAATATCTTGACCATTCATATCAAGATTACCACCTAATTGTGGTGTAGTATCTTCTACTACATTTGATATTGCACCTGATGTAGCAAGCCCTGATACTATTGTAGATCTTGTAATTTTTTTAAGTCCACCACCTGAAGTATCTACTGCTAAAAATACATCATCACTAGCAACCGTAGATATTTCTGAT